>Ga0209134_10000128_pt1 | contig 20943 bp, 32 predicted proteins | sample LauGreSp1BDMLBSN_2_FD_187566 | JGI IMG/M metagenome (GOLD analysis project Ga0209134, IMG submission 187566) | Freshwater lake microbial communities from Lake Michigan, USA - Sp13.BD.MLB.SN (SPAdes) (version 2) | ecosystem: Environmental > Aquatic > Freshwater > Lake | place: Lake Michigan, USA... | reverse complement strand
ATTAATGGTACTACCTTGACCATATATAATTGTTGGGTAAGCTGTTGCCATAAATTATCTCCTTCTACCTGAGCCAGTTTGACTATTATAATACTTTTGAGTTTCTTGTGCCATTGCTTCAGCAAACTGACCAAATGCACGATCAAGCTCTGATTGCCCAGTAACACCGCCTTGGATAATAAGTTGTGGTGCTAGGGTAATTGAGTTGCCCCTTGACATACCAACACTAATTTGATTATTTGGAATAACGTAACCAGGCTGCTTAAATTTAACTACTTCAGGGCCGCGTTCACCAACCAAATAACTCTTGCCAGCATCAACTGGACCGCCATCGGCACGAGCTCCACTAAGTCCGCCAATAAAGCCGCCAATTAGTGTATCAGCTATTGAGTTGCCACTACCACCATAGATTTTTAATGCCTGTAGTGCAATTAGTTTTACAAGTTCAAGTTTGACATTTCTAATAGCATCCTTAGATCCAAGTGCCCAACTTGACACGGCACCACCTAAGCTCTTAAAACTATCATTGATTCTATTATTTGTTTCAATAGTCAACTTTTGTGTTTCAATAAAGTCCAATTGTGCCTTGACTTGTGCTCTTTGAGCATCGGTAATATTCTTACCACGACCTTCAGGATCGATTTGACGCTCTAAGTTTCTTAAAGCCAATGTAGTATCCTTGAGACCGAACTCAGTAACATTCCAATAATTACCAGCTTCAAATGCCAAGTCTGCAGCTTGCTCTGATAAATCACGCAACGAGTCCTTTAGAGTATTGTTGATCTTTTGATTAGCTAATATTCCAAATTGAGCATTGGCCTTCTCTAATTCTTTAGCGACTGCGGCAGCTTGCTCTGGTGTTGGCCCGCCCTTTTGATCCTTAAATATCGAATTTAATTGAGCTTGCAATGTTATCTGTTGACGCTGTTGGTCAGTGGTGGCAGTCAAGAGTTTTAATTGAAGTTCAAAGTCTTCATTTGTAGCTTTTACCTGTTCATTAAATCTGCTTGTGTTAGTTGTTTCAACGATCGACTTATAAATTGAATCAACCTTGACTAATTCAGCAGCTAATGCAGCAGCTTGTTCCTTAGTTGGCAGGCCACCTTTTTGTGTAGCAAAGTCTTTTGACAGTTGAGCCCTAATTCTAATTCTTTCTCTATCTTGGTCGTTGGTGGCTGCAGCTAATTGCAATTGAATTGCATAGCTTTCATTTATTGACTTAACATCATCATTAAATTTCTTCGTCGAGGAGGCAATAAGCAAATCATTAAAACCTTTCTGTTGCTTTCGAGCTTCCTTTAACGCCTCATCAAAAGTCTTAACACCCTTACCAGCGTCGAAAAGTTTATAAGCAAGTGTTGTGACTTTCTGTCCGACCGTATCACCCTCTTGACCTAAAATTGCAATGTTACGATTTAGATCGGTAATAGAACTTTTAACTGCGTCGTTATAGTTTCTTAGATTACGTTCTTCTTCTGTTAGTCGTGGTACTTCTTTCTTTTCGGGCAGATCGACCAAGATCCCACCGATACCGGAACTACGTCCAGCACCTGCAGTTGATGTACCTCTGTAGTTCCTTAGACTCTCAGTGGCTGCCGCTACTTTGGCGGCTTCTTTATTCTGCTCGGTCCTAACTTTAATACGTCGGCTAATTTCTTTTTCTTCCTCTTCGGTTGAGCCCCCAAGACCGTACATCCAGCCTGGTAGACCTGTCTTTTCAGAAAAGTAATCCTTTCTAATTGATATTCTTTCTGCTGCAGAGGTGTTATTCATCACGTCCAGCCAGCTGTTTAACGATTTGAGAATAGAAGTAGTAGATTCTGCGACTGTTGTAACGATTCCTCCAAACTCCTGGGCCATAGTGAGTCTTAACGTTTTCGCTGCCAAACCAAGATCGCTTAGTGCTTTTTCTTGTCTAGCACCTGCTTCTTCTAGTTCTTTGCTTGCAACAGTTCCTTTTATACGCTTCTCGTACTCTGCATATTCAGCACCAGCGGCTTTAATAGCCGGAATCTGTTCCCTAAAGCTCTTACCGAGAATGTCTTGCACTGCAGCAGTAGCTTGAACTGTTTTACCAAGGGTTTCGTAATTTCTAATTACAATACCGGCGATCTCTTCTTTACTCTTACCAGCTAAATCAGATTGGGCGATACCTAAACGCCTAAATGCATTTTCAGTTTTAATATTTCCATCAGATACTTCAGTTAATGAATTACCAAGCTTATCATAGGTCTTGACTAGTGATTCAACAGTTGAACCATTTTCGCTTGCAATAAGTTCGAATGTAGCAAGTTGAGTAGTTGTGATACCCATCTTCTCAGCTAATTCGGCTGCATCATCTGCAGCAGCAGCCATTGCAGCACCATTTGCAATTAATGCAATTGTAGCAGCACCTGCAACAGCAGTGATACCCACTAACGCACCTGCAGCTAGGCCCATTCCTGATGTTAACCCAGAAACCGATTCAACTACGCCGCCAATACCGCCGCGGCCAGACAATCCAGATAGATTGTCTTTAAAATCGCCAATTTTCCCACTAAGAGCATTTAGGCTTTCACCAAACCCTTTATTGACATCTTTAGCGGCTGCGGCCGTCTTTTTGAGTTCCTTTTGAAGATCTTGTAAATTAGCTGCAGCTTCTTTACTATCTATCTCAACGCCAAGTGTAAAAGTTGTTTCGGCCATATTTTCCTTTAGAGGGTTATTGCATTTGTTTTCTTATTTGCTTGTTAATCGCATCAACATAAGCTGCATCAATCCTAATAATTACCTCTATAAATTCGTTAACATTCTTAATATCTATCCAATGGGCATATTCTATCATTTTCATAATAGGAATAGATCCAATGTACCCATCACCATTGTGTCTTTCACTATTTAACTTAAAAAAGAAATCTAAGTACAGATCATACCCATCCGGTACGACTGGTTGTGGGCCAGCCATTTTTAAAGCTCTTTGGGGACTTACAGTTTGTGCTTCAGAATACCGGGCAAACCAAAGCACAAACTCTGTTAGTTTTTTGCTAATTCTTCCTTAGCTGTAGATAACTTTTTGCGTAACTGCTGTGATGTTGAAGTCACCCAATTTGCAAATTCTGTATGTTCCATCATCCATTCATGAATTTTATCAGCTGAGAAAGCTAAAGGCTTTTCATTTTCCTCAACTTTCTCCCAATCAAGTACCAACGATTTAGAATACAACTGATAAAGTCTACCAATTGCAACATTAGCTTTTACATCTTCAAAAGTCAATGCGCCATTTTCTTCTAGGCCAATTGCTTCTTTAAGTGTAAACATTTCAGTGATAACTTTCTTTTGAAAAGTATTGCCAAATGGCGCAATTAAAAATTTCATCTCATTATATTCAAACCACTCGGCCTCAGACTTTGGGTCATATTTCTTAAATGCTGTCTTGATATCCACACTAACTCCTGTTTGTTACAGTTATTTATCTCCATGGTAAAGCCCGCATCAAGCGGGCTGGTTTTGGATCAAGCTCTAATTAAGCAGCGTCTAGGCTTTCAACACCCATTGTGCCAGCTAATGTACCATCAAGGATAGCTTGGAAGTCACCTTGCAATAGAACGTCAGCGTTGTTGCCAGTGATGTTCTTAGTTACGGTACCAAACTTGCACTTAGGGAATCTAAATGTGTACTGGTTGCCGTTGCCTACGTTTGTAAGGTCATCAATTGTTACTTCTAAGCTGAACGATGTATCATTGATGAACTTTGTGTAAAGTGCATTGGATGCAAAGTAAATGCTAACACTACCAGTAACCACGAACTGACCAGATGCAACACCTGCTGGAGCAACGTTACCAATGGCACGCTGTTCACGGAGGTTGTTTGTGACTGTAAAGTTAACTGACTCAACGTTACCTGCTGTAGTTCCATCAATCAAAACAGCTGATACGTTAGCAAGCGAGTTATAAACTGGGAAGGTTGGTGCTGCTGTGTAGCCAGTGCCGTCAAGTGATGTAGTTGAATTAACTGGATTTTCAGAGCCAAGCATTGTAAAGCTACCAGTAACAATAGCGCCCTGGGCGATTGTCATTGTCATTCCACCAACTTGCATGTCTGTAAATTGGGTAAAATAGTTTGTGCCAGATGCGTCTGGTGTATTCTTTTCAATTGTAAAATACTTCTTAGTAACTCCGTTCTTGATTTCTGTACCAGCGCCATCAAGTGCTACTGAAGATTGTAGAAGAGCTTGCATGAAGTCATCATACACTTCATAAGAGAATTCTACCGAAATATCACCACCAACAGAAGTGGAAGTACGAACTAAGTCCGATACGTTTCGATTGGGACGAATTTCATTTGATTGGGTTGTTGCTGCTGTTAAGTTAAGAGTTTCACTAACGAAGCGAAGCTCTTTAAGAGCAGTGGTTGGTGTTCCGCAAGCAACCTGAACGCCATATGCGAGGGTGCCTTCGGAGGTCGATGCAAAGTTTTGGCATGACATAGGTATAATTCTCCAGGTTGTTATTAATAGTTATTTATCAGTCTTAATTGACGCAATGATACCAAACATACGGAATTGATATGTTTATCTGGTACCAGCCAGAGTTAGGTGGTAGCTCTCGAACTGTGGCCGGACCAGTTGTGATGCCATTAAATGATCTTGCATTAAAGATCGGAAAAATTTCATCAGCTATCACCCAAGCACCTTGACTACCAGTGTCTTGTTTAACAAAGATTGAAATGTTGATTATACCATTGATGGTTGTAATAGAGCGTGTTACTTCTCGTTGCTCACTTTCACCACCAATAATGCTCATCCTTACAAATTGCAAACCCTTGTAAGGTGTTGGAATAGAAACGTTGCCTTTCTTTAGTATCGAAACATTACCATATTGCACTGGTGTTTCAAAAGTATTAAAGGCATTACCAAAGCGGGTTTCGATTGCCTCACGGCATTCGCTAAATGTTCTAACTTGTTGATTTGCTGCTAACATTATTTTCTTGTTACCCTTTTAATATTGTTTCTAACCATAGCTTGTGGGGCAACAGTATCACTACCAAACTCAAGCCAACCAATATAAGGCACTTCATTGATGATAAGCCCAGTATCACCAATCTTTTTAATTTCTTTAGCAACTTCCCACCCAGCGCGAGCCCGACCTGTATCAACTGGCGTATCACGCTTAATGCCATCAATAAGGTCTACAGTTAGAGCTTGACATTGCTTGACTGAAAAAGCCTCTAGGGCTTTAATTGTCTCGTTTAAGTTTGCCATATAGCGCTTCGTTCCTAAGGTCTTCAACTTGCCAGTCTATGATTTTCTGTTGCCAGTACTTGTAGTTTTCTTGAACTACTCTGGCATTCTCTGATACTGCTATTTGAGCTGCAATATCATCTGAGATTTCTTTGATAACAGTACGACGGGTAACTGCATCCATTCCACTAAAGTTTGGACGAATAATCCTAACTGTGATAACTTCATTCATCATCAAGCCTCTTTGTTAGTCTAAACTTAATTGTAGCTTCAGCTTCATCTTTCTCAGATAAAATAATATCCCATTCAACACCATCACTGGTAATAGCAATATCAAAGTTTAATTCTGGCTCTATTTCTAAAGTTGTTTTAGAAATAATTAGTGATAGGTCATCAGTGCCAATTGCATCTGAAGTTTGAGCTGATTGGTTATCATTCTTCCAAGGGCCAATCACACCAATTACAGAATAATCATTGTGATAAGAAATTAGTGAGCCAAGCTCTTCATTGTAATTGTCGTATATAGGTCTACGAATAGTAACTGTTTGTGCAATACTACCAAAGACCTGTGTTATTAAACGGGTAGCTAAGGCTTGAAAATCAGTCTTCATATTCATATTAGGCGCCTCTAGTAATTGGGATGCTACCAGTGGAAGTCTTTAATAGGGGGCGAAGAATGAGTGTTATCTTATAAAGTGGATCAACTCGGTAACCTTGATTACCTTTAAATTGTTTCTCTTCCTCTAAAGAGGATACCTTTTGCCTAATTTGGCTTAGATATGGGTCAGGCTGGGCGTAGAGATCAACATTGGCTTGCAACATTACAGCCATTTCAGTCTCAGCATAGCCCGTCTCTGGCTGAAGACCGCTAAAATCTCTTGGGTTTCCATCACTGTCAACTACCACATAAGGCCATTCACCTTCAAAGTGTGGAATGTTGACCACTGAGTTAATGTAATTTCTAGGCCAAGCTAATGTTTGAGTTTCACTAACCTTAATGCCTAAGTATCTATTGCCATAGTTTCTATCAAGCGCAATTGTGGCACGCTTCAATAATGCTTCTGCATCTGCATCCAATATAGGTAATGGAGTCAAGCCTTGAACTGCAACATAGGTGCGGGCATCCGCTAAAGAAATATAGGTGTCAACACCAACAGTTAAAGACATATTTTGGCTCCAGTAAAGATAAAAGGGAACTTAGTTCCCTTTTATTTATCACTATTAAATTTTCAATTAAACAGTCACGCTCTTTAGCATAGCAACGCCAGTTGGGCTGAAAATAGCTGCTGCGCCGTACATCAATACACGAACGCGAGTGGCATCCTTGCCTTCTAGCTTTTCAAACTGGTCAACACGGATAGCGCCGCCAACTGGAGCAATACCAGCAAGACCGCCCATTGCTGAACCATCATCAAACGAACCAAAGTAAAGATCGGTCTGGTTACCAGCTGTAACACCGTCTTGGTCCACAGGGATGTAGTCGTTGCGGAGGAATACAATACCATCATACGAAGAGAAATAACGGCCATTCAACTCAACAGTTGTGATACCACCAGCGGCACGCATTGCCTTCTTGAAAGCTGTTTCAGCCTTGGCGTTACCCATCATCCATTGTGGGCGCATTCCTGATACACGCGATAAAGCTGCATCAACTAGGTCAAGTGTAAAAGCTGCGTCAGCTGCATCTTCAACTTGCGATGTAAAGCTGGCCATTGTTGCTGCAAGACCGTCCCAACCGTTTGCGCCAGTTGTACCAGTAATAAGCATGTCTTCAAACTTGCGCGAAACACCCTTAGCTGCCGAAGCTGTAAGAATAGCAAGTGTGCTATTTGGTAGACCAACACCTTGTGCCAAGTTTAGGTTGGCAATGTCAGCTTGACCAGAAATGCCCTTCAATGCAATCTGAACCAATGTTGAGCTATAAGCGCTAGAGTCAGTGATTGTACCATCAGCAGCAACCAATTGGCCATCAACAAGAGTAGCTTCACGGTTGAATGCATAAGCATTGCCAGAAACGCCATTGAATGGCAGCACAGACATAATGTCCGAATAAGTGGCGATAGTTTCTGCCACTCCAAGTTGTAGGTCGTCAAGACCAAGTAGTTTGTTATTTGCAAGTGTAAAATTTGCCATGATTATTAGTTCCTAGTTATGTCAGCCTTTTGACTGAGTTATTTCTGTTATTCAATGCTGCAGTAATTCTGTCAACACCGGTAATGCTACTGTCAACCACTCTCGTAGCTGACCCTTTCGGTTTTATCGCACCTGTTCCTTGTGAGGGTGCAAACAGATGTGGTGCTTTAGATTTCATTTCAAGCATCCAATTGCCCAATGTATATGGCTTACCTTCAGAATCAAGTTTATCTTCCTTGAACTTAATCTCGCCTTCTTGGACATCAAATGAGTTTTTAGCTCTAAATAGCACATCTTCAAGTGCTGAACCTAGCACACCGTGCTCAGAAGCAGCTTTGGTAACTTCGCCACCCAATACAAGCTCACTGAGCTTACTCTTGGATTTCAATGCCACATCACTTAATTCTTTAATCTTTAACTCATACTTGTTTTTCATTTCCTCAGTAAGTGATGAAACTCTTGTATTAGCTAAAGACTCAATTCTTTCTTGGAACTTTTCAGGACTTAATTCACCCCCCACTAAAGTTGAAAAGCCTTTATACTTGTCAATTTCCTTTAATAGGTTAATGTTTGTATCCCTAAATTCCTTGGTTTTCAACTTTAGACCTTCAACTTCTGCTGCTGGGACTGCTCCCTCAACTTGAAGTTGAAACTTACCGTCTTCGGTTGGTGTGTAATATTGCTCTAGTTCCGCCGGAACTGTATCTATAATCATTTTTAACATTCTTACTCCGTAATATGTTTATAAAAGTATTTATCTATTATAATTACTGGTTGGTTGCATCTGATGGTTTTACCACTTCATTTGCATATAATTCACCTAATAATTGCTCTAAAGTAATGGTTCCTGCAGTATAGAGCTCCAATAATGACTTGGTTACTGCTGGATCTAAGGTCATTGCAGTAAAGTCTTTGTTTAGAAGTATATCAGCTTGTGGCACATTATCAATTAAACCACATAATTCAAATGCACCACTTAATGCTGACTGTACTGAGTGGACAAGAGTATCAAGTACAGCACTTTCGGATCCTGCACGCAATTGTAGCGCTTCGGCGGATTCAATGCCTTTCTTTGATGATAATAGTCTAGAGCCAGCAATATAGATACGCTCTTCGGTATACTTTAATTCATTTTGCAACATAGAAAAGCTTGCACCACTAACTTCGGTGTATTGAGCTTGGGAGCCTTGTGTTAAGTGTAGAGCTTCTTGTGTAGAGCCTATCTTGACTGTGGCTGTGGTTGTATTACCTTGGTCATCAGTGTAAGTTGCTAGGTCTCCAATAATGGTAAACGTAGGCAGTGCCATAAAGTGTGCATAGTGAGCCAAGTCAGTGGCTTGCTTAAAGTGCTGAATATTCAATGATGACTGAGTAAACAGCGGTGGGTTGTAAACATCCCAGCTATTATCAAATGGTGTTGCAAGCCAAAGCGGGATATAACCTAGACGGCTTCCATTAACCAACATTGGCTCAATATCTTCGTAAGAATAAGTGCCTTTAGCACCTTCGCTCCATAGACGCACTGCATAAAAGCCTTGGTTATCAATATAAAGCTCACGCCACTTCTTTACTTCAACTTGTTCGAATGGGTTGACATCGTCTGGCACTAAGTAAGACTCTTTGATAACCACATAGTCGCCTGGCTCTGTTCCACGACCGTACCAGTTAATAATGTCATCGGCATCATAGTTAATCAGTTTCGATGAGCCATCTTCGGCCACATCAACAAGAATGCCAACACGAGCTCCTAATAGGATATCACGATACAATTCTTGAATAAAAGTAAGACCATTGCCATCATCTGTTGTGGGAAAGGTATCATAACCCACAAGCACATATGGCTTTCTAGTAAGAGCTCCACATAGGGCTGTTACCGTTTTTTCAACCATATTAAAATAAGCAGCACGAGAAATGTAAGCATCATATTCTTTCTCAGATTGATTAACCAAGTGTGGTACATATTCTGTAACATCACCTTCGAAAGCGTCTTCGCAAATATCATACTTGCGAGCTAGGTCTTTGAACTCTGGGTGCTTGACTGTTGGGTCGATTTTCTTTGCCATGATTTAGAATCCTTGTATTACAATTTTGTTTGATCGTTGTGATTGAAGTGGCCAAATGGTAAACACCGCGTATCCAAGCGCGTCTAACGGGCCGTCTATTTGAGTGTGAGTTGTTCCACTAAGTTTCTCTTTCTTAGTTGGTACGCCAGAGCTGTCATAAATTTGCTGCAATAGTGCTTTGACCAATAGAGGGCAAGTACGCCTATTGACTTTCAATCTACGCTCATCCTTGATATTATTAAATCTGGCATTCACCGAGTTGACTCTATCTTGAACTGCTGGGTGGCTGCGCATAAGCTGTATCTTAAATTGACTTTGTCTTAAGATAGCCAAGTCAGTGTTGTCGCTGTTACTTTTATTTTGAATACAAGCTGGGTCTGGGTAAACAACGAAATTCTTAATGTTATAGAGTTTCATGTCCGCATCAAGTTTTTTAGCAAGTGATGGTGTATTTACACTACCAATGCACTCATAAATTATGTGTGCTAAGTTGTCACGAACAATAAACCCAATGGCACTCATACCATTGTTGTTAAAGTCCATTCCAATGTGTAGAGTTTCATTTGGCTTAATATCACTAATAGTTAATTCAGTATCATTAAGATCTCTATCATACTCAACATAAACCACATTCTTATTGATATTGGTAAACTCACCTAAGATGTATGGATTATGCAAATGTTTTGGTAAAGACCTTAGTTGCTGTTCAACATACTCTGGTGGCAGTGTGTAATTATCCAACATACTGGCTTTGTAAAGTATCTTGTCTGCGTGTAGGTTTTCACAAAAGGTATTGTACATAAACGCAAAGCCTTCTGGCGTAGAAGTAGCAAAGCGAATGCCTTTCTCACCTGTGGCTGGTTCACTAAGTCTGGAGCCCATTTGCATCCACGCAGTTTCAGCAATCTCTGGATGTCTGCACTTGTCGGCTTCGTCTAAGCCAGCCCAAGCTAAAGAGACACCGTTTAAGCGCTCATGGTTTTCAGCACTGATATCCAAGTGTATGTGACTTGTTACCCCACCCCACTTAATACTTAATGTAGATGGGTTTCGAGATGCAAGACCATCAATGCTTAGTCGATAAGTGTCTTTGAATCTTCTAAAGATAGGAAGCAAGTTTCTCTTGGTCATACCATAAGTTGGGCTCAATAATGCCCCATCCTTGCCACGATGAAATGCACTTAAGAAAATAGCTTTGTGTACAGCCGCAACACTTTTACCAGTGCGGAATCCACCTGTGAAACCCTGTTCTGAATGTTCAGTATCAAAAACAAAATCGTCCTGATACTCCATTAAGTTAAAGTCTAAGAGTTTCATTCGTCTTGAAACTCTTCTTCAGTATCAGCGTCGGTGTCGTTAGTACTGGTAACTTTAGCAAATGAACTTTTTGATGGAAACTCTTCGTCAGCATCATAATGTCCTCTTTGAGTTGCATCACGACTTTCTTTAATAACTTGCTTAGTTGGGCGTGCAACTCTAAACTGAATACCTTCTTCGATGTCATCAAGCTCTTCTGTAAGACCATTGTCAGACATGCCGCAGTGATTCTTAAGTGCAAAAATACGGTCTGCAGCGTTATTACCGTACAGCGCTAAGTGGTAAAATCTTGTTAGTAGTTTTTGCTTTGCAACAGCACGACCCACTGTCAGCTCTTCTTTAAATTGTGCTGCAAGAGTGTTCTTGTCGATACCCAATAAGTTGCTGATGAGATAGTTGTTTGATAACACCGAAGCGTACTTATAGACTTGACGCCTAGAAATATTATGCTTGCCAATTGTTACAATTTCATTGATATTCTTAATTAGAGTTTCACCAATTTCATCTAGCTCTGCTAACTCAGCTTCACCGTGAAATGGTTCGTCTTCTTTACTTAGTTTTGCCACACCGTAGCTCCTTTATAATTTCTTCCACCGGAAGTATTGTTGTTTACTACTTATCAATGGAATCATAAGTCACTAAGTGGCTTTGTATCTGGTGGCAAGTCTGGTAAGTTGTTAGTCAACTCTAACATTTCATCAATAAGTTGATACATTATTTGCAGTGACTCTTCTGGTGTGGCAGTTTCTATTTCTTTCATTCTTATCCTCTCGGTGGTTTTACTCTCAACTATTTATAGCTAGCCACTTGACGCTACTACCTAGATCGCTTATATTACATACATGCGCTAAACAACTAGCGCAGTAAACAAACACACAAAGGTCTAAGATGATTATTCTCAAGCAAGGTTTTATTACTGATCTGTTTAAGCGTGTTAATGGCGCTGAGCCAGTTGACTGTGAAGTTGAAAGTGAAGAGGGATATAACATGCGTGATCTTCTGTCAGAGCGCACTGGTGATTTTCACAACGAGATCTTGTTTGTTGCTGGCGCGCACATGATTGAAAAAGGTCATACCGGCAAATTTACTGTTTGGTTTATGTGCGACGATGATGCCGAACCATGGAGCAGCTATCGCAATCTAGGCGAAGCGAAAGAGGCATTGGCGGAACTTGAGAGCCTTTCTTAAAGTACAATAACCACTTGCCCAACCCAATGGTGAGTGTTATTATACATACATGCGCTAAACAACTAGCGCAACACAAACAAAGGACTACAAAATGAAGCAAGCCGAAGCATACTACGTGACCCGCAAAGTTGGTGATGAGAACGTTGACGTGTTGGTTACTGTTGTGCGTACAACTGCTAATTTTGATGGTAAGCGTAAAAGCTGCTACAAGCTGGAGCGTCACACTTGGGGCTATGACACCATGATTGTGTCTACTCGTGCAATGGTTAAGAAGGCACTTGAGGTTATCTAATATGAACCGCAACTATGAACCTGAAGAGGACGAAGATGATTACTATGATGAGGATGAATATGTTCTCACCCAAGCTCAAATTGATGAAGCCAATAGGCGTATGTGGCTGTTGATTAAATCCCCAATTACTCCACAGGAATAAGATGTATAACTTTTCTATTGAGGAGGAGTCGTGGGAGGCATTTAATAATGTTTCACCAAGACTTAGAGCTAAACTTAGTCTTTTAACTATTAGTCGTTATGCATCAATCTTTAGCAAAGTTAAAGAAATTCAAGAGATGATACTTGTCACTGAACAATTTCTTAACTCTTCAATTAGAGAAGTAGAGTTTCGATATAGACTTAAAGATATCCACAATAATTTTATTACGAAACTATCAACATATCCGGATTCCGACACTCATTATTGGACGTTGATATCTAATGCATTTTTGTATATTGGGCTTGGAAAATACAGCGTAACATCAGGATATCAATTTGGGCTAGCCTTAATGACTTTAATGTGTGGTGGAGTAGCTGCGGGGTACTCGCAGCTACTCCCAGATGATGTTATTGAAGTGCCTTTGCAAATGTTTTTTGCAGCATTAACGCTTGAATGGCAGAATATTAACAGACTCTTAGAGAGTTTCGATAAGTCTTTGATCAAAGATCTATTCTTTGAGTGGAGAAATTAATCCACAGGCTTGATCTTAGTTAGCTCATCCTGAACTATAGCTCGCACCTCAAGTTTCTCTTGGGCTGTGAGCTTTTTTGCGTGTGTGGCAGCTCGACGATCTTCGGCACGCTTTTCAATGTGCTTCTTATCTGCTTCTGTAGGATACTTAAAGATCAAGAATATCGCCACGATTAAAATTGTAAAAAAGATAGCGTCAGCTAATGTTTTGCCTGACAGTAAGCCTAGGGCTATAGTTACTGGTTCCATGCTAAAGGTCTCCACTATTAAAAAAGTGTATATGGCCATTGACGAAAGATGTTACTAAAGTTTCTATCTTTAGTGTTGCCCTAATCTTAGCGCAAGTGTTACATCCTTTGACGAGTGCGTGCTTATGGCCGTCTTCAGCTGGGTCTGTAAATCCAGTACCAGGACGACTTATGGTGTGGATATGTCCGTTCGACTCACTTGTTTCACGATGGGGAAAAGTCATTATTCTTGATTTTAGAGCGTACAATTTCCCACACTTCAGACTCAGGTGTGTCTGGGTTACTGGCCAACACTTCGCGGCGCACAGCCTGACGAAATTTGTGTGATTCTGCCATGTTATGCCGGTGTTGCTCACTCTTGGCACGCCCCTTGGCAGCTTGGCTCATCTTGGCTTTTTGAGCTTCACTCTTGGGCTGCTTTGACATTTCAAGGAAGTTTACTAAGTGAGCTTGGACTTTCTCACTCTTGAAATATTCTTCTTTGTATTCGTCAGTCCAGACTGGGCCTCTACGTTTCTTCATAATAACCTCTATGTTTATCAATATTTATCAAGGGTTTCTATTTTAGAAAATCAAGCCACAAAAATACCCTTAGCGATAAGGGTAATAGGAGAAAGGGCACATAGCGGAACTGCCACGTGCGCTTCAAATGGCTGACTTGTCTAGCACAGCTATGATTATTTATCACTCGTAAAAATACCCAGCTACTCTTTCGAGTGACTGGGTTGCAAATTAAGGGATCGTTAAAATGGATTAAAACGATCACAACTATTTATCAATTTTTATAGATCAAAAAGTTTTATTGGGCGTTTGTGAGGATCCAACCTTAATCATTTCTTTCTACGGCGAAAGCCTATGATTGTGATACTTATTTCCTAATAACTATTATATTTACCGGAGTTCTTTATGTCACAACTTTATCCCAACAATTCTAAAAGTGTTCCAACAATCGCAATGACTATTCCACTGTTTGTGCGAGTGCTTGAACTTGTTAGAGAAGATGTTAAGTCAGATGTTAACTTACACATTATTTTAGAAAAGATCATAGAGCTATCAAACAATAATTTACTAGATATGTCTTCTTATGAGTGCATTGCTAAAGCTAACCCTAAGTAAAGCGCTGCAGTAATATAGACTTTATTTTGTGTAATATACTATTTTACTTAAATTTATAAAAACCGTGCTTACGCTGCTTACGCTGCTTAAATTTCTCCCCCTGTGGATAACTACTTTTTGTCTTTTGTTAAAATTACACAAAATCATTATATTTTTAATGTTTTCATTCATCTTTTATGTCAGTTTCATCTGATTCTTCCATAAAATCACCATCAAAACGCCTATTTGCTAAAATCACGATTTGCGACATTTTTAAGCACTTTTAAGCACGGTGACTTTTTGACCGTGCTTGGACCGTGCTTAAAATATCCTATTTTTCCATTAATTGTCGCAAAATAGCAACATATCTCGGTGCTCACATGACTCTTTTGCTTTTCTCATATCAAAAGGCTTTTTGCGCAGCACACTATTAAAGTCAAAGTCTTTACCTGGATTATCGCTTAATACATACGCAGGCTTTTGCACTTTGAGAGTATCACTACCATTAAAACTATAATTTATATAAACACGTTCATCCGAAACACTAACTCTATTCTTTTCCAAGTAGCGCTTAAACTCTTGTTTAATTTTCTTATCAGTGATCTTATCCCAACCAGTAATAGTAATAACACATGCTTTTAGAATTTCAAAAGGCAAAACTCTATATTTTTGTAGCACTGGTAACAAGTCATCAAAAGCATTATCCATTGCTGTTTTCTGATCGTTAAAGCGTGCATGATAATCTTGACCGTGCAACGGATGCAGCACTTGTATAGATGTAATATCGTGTTTTGTAATAATATGAGCCAACCACTTGCTAACTTCCGCTCTATCCTTAATCAAATCATTTACACTATTCACAAAAATCTTAGCTTCGTCTAAATTAGAGGCAAAGCCATGTTTGATAGCTTCGTCTACCATAACTAAGTTTGTGGCTATTACAGAGTAACGCCGATCTTCCCCTGCTGCCCCGGTGCCTGCTAATTTGACCACACCGTTAGCATTGTTACTTAGAAACAAGAAAGAATAGTTTCTATCAACCATAGTTGCATCAACACCTTTCTTTTCGATGCGCATATCTTCGCTACCAGTCGCGTTCTTTAACTTACCTTCAGGTAGCTCGTTTTGTTCAGGCTCATCGTAGCATAGTAGCACGCTCATTTCCCAATTTGAATTAAATTTTGTCAGCTCATCAAGTGTTGCTGCACTTACACATTTATTTGTAAAGATGGTGTTACTCAGTTCCTTGTAACGACCTTTACCGTTACCACCTGGATGCCCACCAATATCTAATGAGGGTGTATTTGCTACTCGCTCAGGAAAGACATATTTGTAAGCTAACCATTGTTCTAGGTGATCAATATTTTCTTGTTTGCCACCACCAACACAATTGATTAAGAAGTCGAAACGCTTATCATAGTTGGTTGCATTATCCCAATCTGGTTGCACCCAAAATTTCATAATAATATGCGCCTTATTATAAACTTGTGATGAGCACCACTTTGCATCATTAAATGAGCAAGTGGTCATAAAATAATCCTTACCTATCTCCTGAAAGTAATCAGCAAGTTCATCTGATAATGTCCTATTACCCAGCTTGAGTTTACGCTGGGCCATCTTGTTTATTATTCTACCAAACTTACCGCCCTCAACTACACCAAAAATAGGATTAGAGATATTATTACCGTTTTCACTAACATCGCTGCAATAGATATATTTGTTTTCGCTAATTAAGAATCCAATATTATACTGATCGATTAATTTCTTAATCAATAGCTTTTCTTCTGCAATAGTGGAAGCTTGCAACTCGCTTGTTTCTAATTTTGCAATGTCATCACGGTCTTTATTAAGTTCGGTGATTGCATCTTCTGAGATTTTAATATTCTGTTTGGCTTCTGCAAGTTTTGCTTTATCCAACTTATCAGGCTTGCCCAAGGCTTTTCTTAATTCAATTTCGTCAACTACTTTTTGCCATTTTTGTTTTATTTCAATTTGACCATAAATTAGTTTATCGAAATTAACTTCTGTATTATCGCTCATTTACTTCCATTTCCCCATTTTTTAATTACTGCTGCTTTTCTTTCTTGTGCAGTTAATGTTTCTTGTTTTATTCCAAACTGACTTGTACCATTATATGCTCGGATAAAGTCTTCTCGTGTCTTAGCAGTAATACCACTGTAAGGCTTCCACCCTGCCCATGCTTGCTTTCTTTGACCTGAATCCTTTAAACTACTATCCTGTGCGCTAATTTGCCAACAGATAGCGTCATAATCATCATAACTCATACCAGCGCTTTTGCACAGTGCTACAAGTGTAAGAACCCCATGTGACGTGCCAACACCGGCATAGTGCAGCCCACTGCAAGTCACCAAGCTTTCTATAAGTTTTTGCCTATAAAAATCATTATCCCCATCAAAGACTTTAGGCTCGCTTAAAGTAGGTGCTTCAATAACTTCATTCTCGAATAGATCAGGATCTAAAAAGATTCCATGATTGATCTTTGCAAAAGCTATTGTAGGGTCAGCACCACTATGCAAGTAAAACGATTGTGACTCGCTAAAACTTGCGTGATCTACTTCTTTAAAAGTTTCTGAGATAGAAGCTTCTTTGAGCCTAAACTCATCACGAGTAATGCAACGGTCAAATGGGATTACCACTCTAAACTTGTGAGTGGTACTTGAATGTCTAAATGTGGTGTATAGCGCAAAGTTAAAATACTCAAGTTCTTGAATAGCTTCTTGAATAGTCTTATTACCATCATAGTCTAAGACCAGTCCCCAAACACCTGTGGCATTAGCTTTGCAGCGTCTGACAGTTCCTGGTACTAAATTATAGACCTCAGTGCGTTCTCCGTTTTGATAAACATATTGCCGGCCTAGTTCCCCACATGGATCAAACTGCCATAGGTTAAAAAGCCAAGCATCTTCTTTGGCTTTTACTTCGTGAAATACAGTTAAAAATTCGGCGGTTTCTAGCCAATTTGCTGCCATGACCTGTTCTGGTCGAGTGTAGGCACGCTTGACACTCTCGAAGAGCGTAACTATCATTAGAATAAATCAAAACGAATTGTAAAGCTGGTAATTCTTGCTGTACCAACTAGCTGGCCCACTGAAGTGTCCCAATCAAGTTTGATAATTCTACCATTTCTTAGTGCTGAGCTTGCAAACTCAAATAGCTGTTCAGCAATATATTGATCAGGGCTAATATTCTTGAGTCTGCAATACGCCTTATCTTCTTCTGTTAATGTTGGTACAAATTCCATTTTAGTTCCTTAATTTATTTTATTTCCCCACGACAAATAGCTGCCCATTCGGCAGCTTTTGCTCTTTGGAGTTCTTTTTCAGCCCTTAGACGAGCTCTTATTTCTTCCACACCGCGACTAGCAAACTTTACATTTGGGTCTTCGCCTTTAAATATTGTACGCGATACGTCAGAGTTATCACAACGAATTTTACGCTGGGTTGCTGCTGCCTTTTTGCGAGCGTTGTGTTCCTTGAGCTCACGATCATACACCGACAAGTATTCATCAGCGGATTTAAATTCACGCTTGTTGCGCTTGAACCTATCATTGATCTCATTTTCAAATGCGCGTCTAGTTGCGTGCTTATCACCCATCTTCATATTTGTAAGATCATACTCAAAACCCAACAAGTAGTGATAATATTTCTCATAACGCTCTTTGGGATTGTGGTCAATGATAATCAATTCAAAGTCACTGCCCTTAGCCCAAAGAGCTCGTATGTGCTGGTACTTGGCTTCCACACCAGTTTTAGCAGACCTGATATGAGAGTGCCACCGAGTATGTGGGTCAACCGTTTTGCCCACATAAAACGGCTCACCCCCAATTTCAGCCAAGCAATAAATGACTTCCTGCTTGATCATTCCGGTGTTACAGGCTTAATCATTTCAAGCACACTAATGGCGCTTTTATTGATTAAGAATGTTCCTGTTCCTGTTTCTAGTGCAATTGTAAAATCATCAAAGCCTGTAATCTTACCTTCGTAGGTAGAAGATAGGTTGCTATCACTAGAAAGAAGGTTATTTATGGAGATTTTTGCGGTCAAATTTTCACGCATGATTTGGTGCAAAATTCGGTTGTTTGAGTTGTTTTTTGCCGGAATTATGACACTTTTACCACTAGGAAGTGGCTTTTTGAATGGTTTTTTGTCAGGATAATTACCTGGTGTGCTGCTTTGAGCAGAATATCCGTTATTTGTACGCTCTGGTACTACGGTGTATGGCTTCTTGGGTCTGGACCAGTTTTCGTCGTTATTCATATAAACTCCTTGTTATCAGTTACTTATCACTCATAAAAAAGCTCCAGAACATTTCTGTTTGGAGCAGGAGTTTAAAATGACAATTAGCACTGGCCAATAGTCGTAATACTGGTGTATCACGTTATATTTATCATTATAAATATGTATATTAAACTAATACTATTTGACTATAGGAACAATGATGAAACAGGAAGATTGGGAAAAGGCCATAGAGCCATTTATTGATATTGCTGAGAAGAAAAAGAGTGATGTGCTATTAGCCGATCAGTATGTAATGAAAAACCGTCTTATCAGAAGGTACCTTCATAAGCGAGTTAATGGAAGAACTCGGGTCGATCAGCGCGTGGAAGTAGAAGAAAACAATCAATGAATAAAATATTATTCGAAGGAGGATCATTTATAAAGATACAAGTAACTTTAAAACTTTTGTGGAAAGGTTGTTCCCACACGATGAGTACATAGAATGTCGCAATTTGGAAGATGAGATCATTCTAAGACTCAAAGGATTTAGCCCAAGTATGTTTAATAACTGGTGGTCAAAATCTAAACAAGTTAGCACTGTGTGTTAATAAAAGCGGAAGAAAGTTATTTTTTCTTCCGCTTTGCCTTGGCGGCATCTGCTTCAACATATTTCTTAGCTACTGCTTGCGGGATTCCAGCCTTGGCAGCGAATTTCGCTGAGTGTGCTGCGGCTTCCATAAAGTTATGTTGCTTCTTTGACTTGCTAGGCATAGTTTCTCCGATAAAAGAAAATAGCTACTATTTCTAGTAGCTATAATAGTTATATCGGTATTATTATAATATTCTAAGACTAAAGTCTTGATAATACTTAAAACATCATTCTGTTGGCAAGTCTAAGTCGATATCTTCAACATTAAATATATCTCTTTTTGATTTATTTATATAATGGGCAGTTATCTCTTGTAGCTCCTTTTCGACCTCAGCTTGTTGCTCGATAGTCAAAAAAGAATTTACGATAGATAATCGCTCCTGCGCTTCTATTAGCAGTTTAGCTGAGTCATACATATAAAATTATTTCCTTAAAACATCATAAAGAACCTAGTTGCGTCAAAGCCGGTAACGGGTGGCGTGTATTTTACCCAGTATGGTCTACCCATTCTTGAATAATCAAACTCTGATGCATTGATTGTCGACTTAGCAGTTATCTCATTGAAAAGATTACCATTTCTTACATATTCACGGATATAAGGAATCATTGGTGTTGTAATGTTACCAACACCAAAGAAAGTATTTCCGTTTCTTACATAACCTGATATTCCGCTTGTGTCAATTGTGGGCTTTGTGGTGACATTGACGAAACTTGCTCCACAACGAACATATTTGAAAGTTAATAGATCTGTTTTTGAAGCAATAGTCATTATTAAGCCGCCTGGTCAATTGTTAAAGCATCCCAAATTACATCTGGCGAAACTGGCACCATTGGATTAAAGAACGCAAATACATCAAACACACAATCTTCAGTAGGTGTAAAAGTAATTGTCAATAATTCATAAGTTCCGGTGCTGGTACAAACTTGAGTAATGTCTGAACTATAACCAGGCACCATTTCGTTAAAACCAGGAATATAAATGCCAGCAACTACATCAGTTGAGTTCCGTTTAACACGAGCTGTAACAGTTACCAACTTATTAGCTTCCGCAGCCGCACTACCTAAGCGTAAATCATAAGTTGTCCCGAGACCGACGCCGTTAGTTAAAAAACTACTAGAATTAAATCGCACAGCTTTTGACCCCGGTGTATATACATCACTGCCTTGTAATTCAAAATATCCGGCAGTTGTATTGCCATCAACAACATAAACTCTAAAATAATTTGCAGCCCCACCATAATTGTGAAAATATAGTTTATTATTTCTTGGGTCCTGTACCCCCGATGCAAGAAGCCAAACATTAGTCACATTTGCGTTTTTAACATAAACTACATTCATTACCCCTGGGGAACCAATTAGCCATCCGCCTGTAGTGGTCATATCGTTTATCGTTACGATATTATTTGATCCTGGCCAGGTGGTAGGGTTACTATTATGAGTAAATTTTAATGTATTAATTTTAATATTATTATTATTACCAGTAATTGCTAACCAAGATATAGTATTGGCCGAAGGTTGGTTAGTAGCACACATGCGGTATTCACCAACACTCAACGAAGATTGGTTACAAGAAGCAGATATCATAGCTTGACCCGAGCCATTTGGACTTGGATAAAATTTTGATATGAAAATATTTGCCCCTACAAAGCTAGTAAAATTAGCACCAGCATTATTAGTTGTAATCCCCCATGCATGTTCTATAGTATATGTAACCGTATTTGTCAATATACTAGCGCCCAATTGATAACTAGGAATATTATAATTTCCAGAGAATTGTTTCCATCCCCAGTTTGTATATCCTAGTGCAATTATTGATGAAGGAAATCCCA
>Ga0209134_10000126_pt1 | contig 21310 bp, 20 predicted proteins | sample LauGreSp1BDMLBSN_2_FD_187566 | JGI IMG/M metagenome (GOLD analysis project Ga0209134, IMG submission 187566) | Freshwater lake microbial communities from Lake Michigan, USA - Sp13.BD.MLB.SN (SPAdes) (version 2) | ecosystem: Environmental > Aquatic > Freshwater > Lake | place: Lake Michigan, USA... | reverse complement strand
CGTAGGACTCGGAAGTCGACATCATTCTGTTGATGTCGGTGAACCCCGGTTTCGGTGGCCAGAAATTCATTCCCGCCACGCTGCGCAAACTGGCGCAGGTGCGCAAACTCATTGATGCCAGCGGCTACAATATTCGCCTGGAAGTGGATGGCGGTGTGACGACGGCCAACATAGGTGAAATCGCCCGCGCTGGTGCCGACATGTTCGTGGCTGGCTCTGCCATCTTTAATAGCAGTGATTACAAAACCACTATCGATGCCATGCGCAAGGAATTGCCGGCCTCATGACGCACGAAGAATTTGCCGCCCTCTCCAGTCAGGGTTATAACCGTATCCCGCTGACCCGCGAAGTGCTTGCGGACCTGGACACGCCCCTGGGTGTATATCTGAAACTGGCGCGGGGTCCTTACAGCTATTTCCTGGAATCAGTCCAGGGCGGCGAGAAGTGGGGACGTTATTCCTTTATCGGCTTGCCCTGTTCGTCCATTCTGCGTGTTACCGGCTCAGCCTTGCAGCTGGAGAAAAACGGCAAGGTGGTGGAACGCCACACAACAACCGATCCCTTCACGTTTATCAGTGAGTTCCAGCAGCGCTTTCGCATTCCGGAGCTGAAGGAACTGCCGCGATTCAATGGCGGCCTCGTGGGTTATTTCGGTTACGACTCGGTGCGCTATGTTGAACATCGCGTCGCCAACACGGCACCAGCGGATAACGTGAACACGCCGGACATCCTGCTGATGGTGTCGGAAGAAGTGGTGGTATTCGACAATCTGCGCAACAAGCTGACGCTGATCGTGTATGCCGACCCTTCAGAGCCTGCTGCATTCGAGCGCGCTTCTGCTCGCCTGGATGAGCTGGCAGCACTGTTGCACAATCCGGTAAAACTGCCGGCGCCGGCTTCGGGCCGTGAAGTATCTGAAACTGATTTCGTCTCCAGCTTCGGCCAGCAGTCCTACGAAGCTGCGGTTGAGAAGATCAAGGACTACATCGTCGCCGGCGATGTGATGCAAGTCGTGCTGGCCCAGCGCATGAGTCTGCCGTTTTCCGGTGATCCGATGAATGTGTACCGCGCGCTGCGTCAGCTGAATCCTTCGCCCTATATGGTGTTCATGGATCTGGATGATTTTCATATTGTCAGCGCATCGCCTGAAATCCTGGCGCGGGTGGAAGACAGTAAAATCACGGTGCGCCCACTGGCCGGCACGCGCCGCCGTGGCCGCAGTGAAGAAGAAGACAAGGCACTCGAGCTTGATCTGTTGGGCGATGCCAAAGAGATTGCCGAGCACTTGATGCTGATAGATTTGAGCCGTAACGATGCCGGGCGCGTATCAAGAACCGGTAGTGTTGAAGTGACCAAACAAATGTTCGTCGAGCGCTATTCGCATGTAATGCATATCGCTTCCACCGTGGAAAGTGAATTGGCAGAAGGCTTGAGCGCACTGGATGTGCTCAAGGCCACGTTGCCGGTGGGTACTCTCAGCGGGGCGCCCAAGGTCCGCGCAATGGAAATCATTGATGAGTTTGAAGTAGTGAAGCGCGGGGTCTATGGCGGGGCAATGGGCTACCTGTCCTGGAACGGCAACATGGATATGGCCATCGCCATCCGTACGGCCGTCATCAAGAATGGAACCCTGTATATTCAGGCTGGAGCAGGTATTGTGGCCGACTCTGTGCCGAGCTCGGAGTGGGAAGAAACCATGAACAAGGCACGCGCCATGTTTCATGCCGTCAAACTGGCTGAGTCAGGATTGCAGTAATGCTGTTGATGATCGACAACTACGATTCCTTTACCTACAACCTGGTGCAGTATTTCGGGGAGTTGGGGGCGGATATTCGTGTGTTCCGCAACGATGAAATTACCATCGCTGATATTGAGCGCATGGCCCCGGCACAGATTGTGATTTCACCAGGCCCCTGTACGCCGAAAGAGGCTGGTATTTCAGTCGAAACGATCAAGTATTTTGCCGGAAAAATTCCCCTGCTGGGGGTCTGTCTCGGTCACCAAAGTATTGGAGAAGCCTTTGGTGGCAACATCATCCGCGCCAAGCGCGTCATGCACGGCAAGATTTCCGCTATTCATCATCGCGGTCTGGGAGTTTTTCGCGGTCTTGATAATCCCTTTAACGCCACGCGCTATCATTCATTGGTCATCGAGCAGAAATCGCTGCCGGAGTGCCTGGAAGTGACTGCCTGGACGCAGAACGAAGATGGCAGTATCGAGGAGATCATGGGTGTACGGCACAAGACCTTGCCCATCGAGGGGGTGCAGTTCCATCCCGAGTCCATTCTGACCGAGCATGGTCATCAACTACTGAAGAATTTTTTGGAAAAGGCCTGAGGGCGAGTTTAGGGAAGTGCATCAAGCCAAGTCTATGGAAGCAACCAACATTCTCAAGAAAATCCTGGATCGCAAGCTGGAAGAAGTGGCAGAGCGGAAAGCCCGCACTTCGCTGATCCAGCTGCTGGATCAGTGCAAGCAACAAGAGCCGGCGCGTGGTTTCACTGCAGCATTGCAGCGGCAGATCGACCACAAGCGTCCTGCTGTCATTGCTGAAATCAAGAAAGCCTCGCCCAGCAAGGGCTTGATACGCGCCAATTTTGATCCGGCGGCCATTGCTGTGAGCTATGCCAGTCACGGCGCCACCTGTCTGTCGGTATTGACCGATGTCGATTTTTTCCAGGGTGCCGACACCTATATGCAGCAGGCGCGAGCGGCCTGCACGCTGCCGGTTATTCGCAAGGATTTCATGATAGACCCTTACCAGATCGTGGAATCGCGCGCACTGGGCGCTGACTGTGTGCTGCTGATCGTTGCCGCACTGAGCCCGGCGCTTTTGCAAGAACTGGCCGACACCGCAGTAGAGTGCGGTCTCGACTATCTCGTGGAAGTACACAGTCACGAGGAGCTGGAGCGGGCGCTGGCGCTGTCTCCGCAGCTCATCGGCATCAACAACCGGGACCTGAACAGCTTCAAGACCAGCCTCAATGTGACCTACAAGATGCTGGACTCGATTCCGGAGTCGGTGGCCGTGGTGACGGAAAGCGGTATTCTGGTCCGCGAAGATGTTGAGGAAATGCTCGCCCATAATGTCTATGGCTTCCTTGTTGGCGAGTCCTTCATGCGAGCGGCCGATCCCGGCGCCAAATTACAGGAGCTGTTCTTCAATGGCTAAACCCGGCGAAACCGGCCTCAAGCGTATCCTTTCGGCGACCAGTTATTCGATGAAAGGCCTGCGTGCCTGCTGGCAGAATGAAGCGGCCTTTCGTCAGGAAATGCTGGCAAGTATCGTGCTGATCCCGCTGGCGCTGTTGCTGGGTGAGGGCGGCTTGGAAAAGGCCGTATTGATCGGCGTCTGTCTGCTGGTGCTGATCGTGGAAATACTTAATTCCGGTGTTGAGGCCGTTGTTGACCGCATTGGCCATGAACACCACGAACTGTCGGGACTGGCGAAGGATCTTGGTTCTGCTGCGGTGATGCTGAGCCTGCTTAACGTAGCTGTGGTGTGGGGTTTGATTCTGTTTTCCTGAACTTTTTCCTCCCTGAACTTTTCCCCTGAGCGTTGTCTGCCATTGGCTCTAACGGGTACCGTAAACCACGATGGTTTTGCCGTGGACTTCTATCAGTCCCTGATCTTCCAGTTCCTTTAGTACCCTGCCCGCCATCTCTCTTGAACAGTTCACAATACGCCCGATTTCCTGGCGCGTAATCTTGATCTGCATGCCGTCCGGGTGCGTCATTGCATCAGGCTGCTTGCTCAGTTCCAGCAGGATGCTGGCGATGCGTCCGGTGACATCCAGGAACGACAGATCGGCCACCCGCTTTGTAGTGGTGCGCAGGCGATGCGCCATCTGCTGGCCGATGGTGTACAGTATTTCCGGATGGGCGCGGCTGTAAGCGTTGAAACTGGCGTAGGAAATCTCGGCGATTTCGCATTCCGTTTTGGTGCGTACGCAAGCACTGCGCGCTTCCTGGGTTTCGAACAGGCCCATTTCACCAAAGAAATCACCCGGGTTCAGGTACGTAATTACTGCTTCCTTGCCAGCTTCATCTTCGAGGATCACCGATACCGAACCGCTGATGATGTAGAAGAGCGTTTCGCACTTGTCGCCTTCATGAATGATAGTGGTTTTGTTGGGGTATTTGCGCCGATGGGCGTTGCTCAGGAAGTTCTCTAGATCGCTGATATGGGGGGTAATGGCCATTAAAACCATATATTCATCCTCGGACTTTACCCGGCTCTAATTATTAACCAGCAGATTGTATATCACAAAGACCGTGCTGCGGTCATCCGGGGCGTGGGTTTGCGATGTTGTCCACACCTGCCAGCGAGGTGAGGATGTGCCGCGGCTTGTGTGATAATGCCAGCGTTAGTCACTGAGGATAATTGCATGAAAGCTACGATCAAATGGGTAGACGGTGTCATGTTCCTGGGAGAATCGGGCAGCGGACACACGGTGGTCATGGATGGTCCTGAAGATGCCGGTGGCCGCAACATGGGCCTGCGCCCGATGGAGCTGCTATTGCTTGGCGTGGGCGGCTGCTCTTCTTTTGATGTAATCAACATACTCAAGAAAGGCCGTCAGCACGTTACCGACTGCCGCGCTGAATTGACGGCACAACGAGTGGATGCCATTCCTGCCGTATTCGATAAAATCCACCTGCATTTTGTCGTAAGCGGAAAGGGCCTGGATACTGAAAAGGTCAAGCGTGCAGTGGAGTTGTCTGCTGAGAAATACTGCTCGGCCTCGATTATGCTGGGAAAGGCTGGCGTAGATATAACCCACGATTTTGAAGTCGTTGAAGCCTGAAGCGCAGTTTCAAACAATAAAGAGAGGGGATCATGAAAAAACAAACGTATCGATTCAAGTACGTGCTGCTTGTCGCATTGGGCTTTTTGCTAACGGCCTGTGTCAGTGGCGGTTCCATCGAACAAAAGAGACAAAACGTGCAGGAGATGAAAAACAAGGTCCTGAATGAACTTTATGAGGAGAAACCGGATGTGCGTGCCCAAATCCAGTCTGCCGCCGGGTATGCCGTATTCAGCAATGCCAATATCAACCTGATCTTCGCCAGCTTTGGTGGAGGCTACGGCATCCTCCACAACAACCGTACTGGCACGGAAACCTATTTGCGCTTGGGTGAACTGGGGGTGGGTTTTGGCATCGGCGTGAAGGATTTTCGCCTCGTCATGGTGTTCCATGACAATCCTGCCATGGAGCGCTTTGAAGAATACGGAGTATCGGCAGGGGTCGGGGCGGATGCGGCAGCGGTAGCCAGCGACCAGGGGGCGGCCGTCGGCGGAGAGCTTAATATGGACAATATTACGGTTTACCAAATCACAGAGTCAGGCCTGGCCTTGCAGGCTACTGTTAAAGGCACCAAGTACTGGCCAGATCCTGAGCTTAACTAGATTTTGTAGACTGCGGTCTTCATGACCTTGGCCATGATGCCCATGGCTTGTTTTACAGGAGAGGGTAGTTCGGCAGCGCCGGCTTCGATGGCGCTGCTGGCGTGGCGGCCTTCGTCACTCAACATTTGCTCCAGGATCTTGCGGCTTTTTTCATCGTTTTGCGGCAATAAGGCGAGGTGTTCTTGCAGGTGTTTGCAGACCTGCTGTTCTGTTTCTGCGACGAATCCAAGGCTCCATTTGTCACCAGCCAGTCCTGCCACGGCGCCGATGCCGAAGGACATGCCGTACCAGAGCGGGTTGAGCAAACTGGGCCTGCTATCGAGTTCCTGCAAACGCTCTTCACACCAGCCCAAGTGGTCAACTTCTTCAGCGGCTGCGTGTTCCATGCTCTGGCGTACTTTGGGCAACGAGGCCGTAAGAGCCTGGCCCTGATAGAGCGCCTGGGCACAGACTTCTCCGGTATGGTTGATACGCATCAGTGCAGCTGCATGTTGGCGCGCACTGGGATCCAGATCGGTTGCAGGCATGAGCTCCCCTGGTGAAGAACGGCGAGGGCTGACGCTGCCGGGCACCAGCGTGCGCAGGGCTGAGTCGGCTTGCAGGATCAGGGTGTCGATCAGGTTCATCATTGGTGTCCGGCTTGCTCTCTTTTGGTCAGCCATTGTTGTCAGCTATTTCTGGATCTCTCTTGCCACTGCACGCCAGCCAATGTCCTTGCGGCAGTACATGTCTTCCCACTGTATGTTGTTAACCAGCTGGTAGGCACGGGCTTGAGCTTCGGCCACTGTAGCGCCGAGGGCGGTAGCGCACAAGACACGGCCGCCGTTGGTTACGACCTTGCCATCCTGCAGTTGGGTGCCGGCATGAAATACCTTGCAGCCTTCTTGTACGGGTGCATCCAGTCCGCTGATCACTTTGCCCTTGGCATAATTGTCAGGGTAACCGCCAGCGGCCAATACCACGCCGACAGCGGCACGCGGATCAAAGCTGATATCCATCGTGTCGAGTGTGCCTGCGAGTGCTGCTTCGCATAAATCGATCAGGTCCGTTTGCAAGCGCAGCATCACGGGTTGTGCTTCCGGATCACCAAAACGGCAATTGAATTCCACCACGCGTGGTGAGCCGTCTGCGCCAATCATCAGGCCTGCATAGAGAAAGCCGACGTAGGTATTGCCTTCCGCCGCCATGCCACGCACCGTGGGCATGATCACTTCATTCATGGCGCGTGCGTGTACCGCTGCGGTCACCACTGGTGCCGGCGAGTATGCGCCCATGCCACCGGTGTTCGGGCCCTTGTCGCCGTCGAAGATGGCTTTGTGATCCTGCGACGTTGCGAATGGCAGTGCATGTTTGCCATCGACGATCGCGATGAAACTGGCTTCTTCTCCGACCATGAATTCTTCTATCACCACACGATGACCGGCAGAACCGAAGCTGTTGCCAGATAACATGTCTTTCACTGTGGCTTCTGCTTCCGCCAGATCTTGCGCAATGATCACACCCTTGCCTGCGGCCAAGCCATCGGCCTTGATGACGATGGGCATGGTCTGCTTTTGCAGGTAGGCCACGGCAGCAGCGACATCAGTAAAGTTTTCATAAGCGGCGGTGGGAATGTTGTGACGCTTGAGGAAGTCCTTGGTAAAGGCCTTGGAGCCTTCCAGTTGGGCGGCACCTTTGGAGGGGCCGAAGCAGGGCAGGCCAGCCGCCTGGAAATGGTCCACGATGCCTTGCACCAGGGGCGCTTCCGGACCCACGATAGTGAGACCTATATCGTTGCTGCGCGCGAAAGTTGCCAGGGCGTTGAAGTCGGTGCTGTCGAGATTAAGGTTTTGTACTTTGGCTTCCAGCGCACTGCCTGCATTGCCGGGCACGACATACACCTGCTCGACGCGCGGTGATTGTGCTGCTTTCCACGCCAGCGCGTGTTCGCGTCCGCCACTGCCGATAATCATGACTTTCATTGTGCTACTCCTGAAAACTGCCGATCCTGAAGACTGCTGAAAATAAGGGCCTTCCCGTTTGTATGCACACCATTGTCAATGACGGAAATGACGCATGCCTGTGAAGATCATTGCAAGGCCGGCTGCATCTGCCGCAGCGATAATTTCAGCATCGCGCATTGAACCGCCCGGATGAATCACCGCAGTAATGCCCGCCGCTGCTGCCGCTTCGATACCGTCGCTGAAGGGAAAGAACGCATCCGAGGCCATCACAGAACCAGCAACTTCCAGTCCTTCATCAGCTGCCTTGATGCCGGCAATTTTCGCGCTGTAGACGCGGCTCATCTGGCCAGCCCCGATGCCGATGGTCTGTCCGTTGCGGCAATAGACAATGGCGTTGGATTTCACAAACTTCACGACCTTCCACGCGAACAGCAGATCCAGCAACTCGGCAGGAGTCGGAGCGCGTTTGCTGACGATCCTGAGGTCTTTTTCGGTGACGCTGCCGATGTCGCGATGTTGCACCAGCAAGCCGCCGACCACTTTTTTGTAGTCCCAGGCCGGCAGCACCTGCTGCGGCAACGCGCCACACACCAGCAGTCGCAGATTCTCCTTGCTGGCCAGCGCCTTGCGCGCAGCATCAGTCGCTCCCGGTGCAATGATCACTTCGGCAAACTGGCGTTTGACGATTTCTGCAGCGGTGTCGGCGTCCAGTTCGCGATTGAAGGCGATGATGCCACCGAAGGCGGACGTCGGATCGGTCTTGTAGGCTTTGTCGTAAGCCTTGTGCAGGTTACTGGCCACTGCCACGCCACAGGGGTTGGCATGCTTGACGATGACACAGGCAGGTTCATTGAACGCTTTGACGCATTCCAGCGCGGCATCCGTATCGGCGATATTGTTGAAGGACAATTCCTTGCCTTGCAGCTGCGTGGAACTGGAGACGCAGGCTTCCTGCAAAGTGTGCTCCACATAGAATGCGGCTTGCTGGTGCGGGTTTTCGCCATAGCGCATCGTTTGCTTGAGCACGAACTGCGCATTCCATGTGTGCGGGAATTCAGTTCTCTCGCCTTTGTGATTGCTGGCGCCCAGATAGGATGCAATGGCGCCATCATATTGTGCCGTATGCTCGAAGGTACTGACGGCCAGGCGGAAGCGGGTCTCTGCAGTGATGCAGCCCTCGTGTGCGGCAAGCTCTTGCAGGATCACTGCATAGTCAGAAGGATTTACCACTACGCTAACCCAGGCATGGTTCTTGGCGGCAGCACGCAGCATGGTGGGGCCGCCGATATCGATGTTCTCGATGGCGTTGCCCAGTGTGCAGTCAGCTTTGCTGACAGTGGCCTGGAAGGGATACAAGTTGACTATCACCATGTCGATGGGAGGAATGCCATGGGCAGCCATGACGTCATCGTCGATGCCGCGACGACCCAGAATGCCGCCGTGCACTTTGGGATGCAGGGTTTTTACCCGACCATCCATGATTTCCGGAAAACCGGTGTACTGGGCAATTTCCGTGACGGGAATGCCGGCATCGCGCAGTAGCTTGTAAGTGCCGCCGGTCGAGAGGAGTTCGACCCCAAGCGCGTGCAGCTCTTGTGCAAATTCGGTGATGCCGGCTTTGTCGGAAACGCTCAGCAGGGCGCGGCGTACTGGAGTGGGTGCGGAATTGCCCGGCAGGGAAGCTGCATGACTCATGGAATGACTACCTGATCTGGATGCATGAATAAAAAGTTAACGGTTAAAGACGCGTGCCGCTATCAAGACAAAATTCCTGATGTTACAGCAGGCCATACTGCTTGAGCTTCTTGCGCAGAGTGCCACGATTGAGACCGAGCATTTTGGCAGCGGTGCTCTGGTTGCTGCGCGCTTTCAGCATCACGGCTTCCAGCAGCGGGGCTTCAACTTGTGCCAAAACCATCGGATACAAGTTGCTGATCAGCTCGTCATCAAGGTCCAGCAAATAATCGCTCATGGTGCTGCGTACGCACTCACGCAGGGTTTGCTGTCTGTTGTTCTGGCCGGCATGGGCCTTGTTTTCACTCATGCGGCCGCCTCTTGCTTATCAAGCTCTGTGAAAAAACTGTCGATCAGTTCCAGTTGGACATCAAGCTGTTCGACAACATTGAAGCCGCGGCGAAATTCCAGTGCGCCGGCATAGCCTGCCACGTACCAGGCGGTATGTTTGCGGGTAAAACCAAGCCCGGCGTAAGTGCCATAGAATTCATGCAAGGCCTGGACGTGTTCACGCAGTATTGTGTGCACCATTGCCGACGGCAGTGCCGGCAATTGCTTGCCGGTGTCGAGAAAGTGCTGGATCTCGCGGAAGATCCAGGGCCGGCCCTGGGCGCCGCGTCCGATCATCACGCCATCGGCGCCAGTTTGCTCCAGCACCATGCGCGCCTTTTCCGGTGTGGTGATGTCGCCATTCGCAAATACCGGAATCCGGATGCTGTCCTTGATGGCGGCGATAGTGTCGTACTCGGCAGCGCCATTGAACATGTCGGCACGGGTCCTGCCGTGTATCGCCAGCGCCTGGACGCCAGCATCCTCGGCGATACGGGCAATAGTGACACCATTACGCAGCTCCGGACTCCAGCCGGTACGGATTTTCAGGGTTACGGGCACATCTACTGCGGCCACCACTGCCTTGAGGATTTCAGCCACCAGGGCCTCATCGCGCAACAGTGCAGAGCCGGCAGCCTGCTTCAGGATTTTTTTGACCGGGCAGCCCATATTGATGTCGATGATCTGCGCGCCTTGCTCTACGTTCATTCTGGCGGCCTCTGCCATCATCAGCGGATCGGCACCGGCGATCTGTACCGCGCGCGGTTCGGCTTCATCAAGATGTACCCCGCGCAGCCAGCTGCCTTTGGTATTCTGAACTTGCAGCGAGGCGCTGAGCATTTCCGTGGCTGTGAGCGCAGCGCCGTAGTGCCGGCAAAGGCTACGGAAGGGCTTGTCGCTGATGCCCGCCATGGGCGCGAGCAACACGCGGGACTGGAGTAGGTAGGGACCGATCCGGATCACGGTTAGCACTGGAAATCTGGGGAAAACAGGGCGGCTATGGTACTAGGGTGGGGACCCGGTTTCAAAGTTCCCGGAACGCTATCGTGTAATTCACGGCATTTTCACCGGGATCTGCCAGTTCCAGCATCACCTGGACGCTGCTGCGGGCCGGCATTGCCTCAAGGGGGCGCAGTTCGGCCGGGAGATATTCCTCAGGCAGGAACAGGCGGTTGGCCAGTAGCTGGTCATTGACGTTCCTGAAGCTCAATTCGAGGCCGGGAAAGGGCTGCGGCAGGTCGGCATCGTTGCGAAAGATGAAACTCAGCTCCAGCGCGTTATCAGTGCGCGGGTGGGTCCGCACCAGAAGCTCTTGTGAATACAGGGAGGCCAGCGCGGCTACGGATGTATTTGTTGCTACTGGTGGGCACTCCAGTATGCGGCACACCACCGGCTTGAAGGGTGCGAAACTGTTGCGCTTGCTTAGCTGGTCCAGATGCTGGTCGACAAATTGCAGAGCCAGGGTCGCCAACAGCACCAGGCTCAAGAGGAGCAGCAACAGCCCGGCGAAGAAGCCACGCGTATTGCGGCCTGTCGCCAGCGTGAGGGGTTCTTCGTCCAGGTATTCCAGATGGGTAGCCGCGAGTGGTTGCAGGGCTTCCTCGTCCTCCAGGGCAGAAAGATAGCCGCGCAATTCGGACTTGTCGGTATCGGGCTGTTTCTGTTCGCGCAGCCAGGCGGGTTTGGCCGGCGGCTCCGGGGGCATGTCATCATCGGCCACGGCTCTCATGCCTGATTCTGCGCTGTATTCATCGAAGATTTCTGCGGCGTCCGCTTCATCTTCATCAAAAGCGCTGTCATCGAGTCGTCCATCTCCCAGGATGTCCTCGTTCCGTGGAAAATCTGTCAGCTCGTCGAACAGATTCAGTGCTTCAGCTGCATCCTGCTCTTCATCATCTTCAAGCGCTTGCTCTGCATGTAGCGCTTCGAACTCGGCCAGTCGGGCAAACTCGTCTTCTTCCTCGTGCTCCAGCACGAGTTCGGTATATTCATAGCCAAGTTCATCTGCTTCCAGATCAGGGTGGCCCAAGGGGTGAAACTCTTCTTCAAGTTCCTCCTCTCCGGATCCCTCGTTGTCTTCATCCAGCTCTGTTGCCAGCAAGCCGAATTCATCATCAGGCACGGCGTCCAGCTCCTCATCCAGCTCTTCATCCATATCCCGGATGTCGTGAGCGGCGGTAGCTTGCTGGTTGGAAGCGGTTACTGGGGCGGGCGATGCAAAAAAATCAGGAATTTCCGCGTATTCCTCATAAGTTTGATACTGTCTTTCTTCAACCGGACGCGGGCGTTGCATGGCTTCGCCAAGAATATCCTCGGCTTCGCGCAAGGCAGCGGCCATGTCGTCCTCGGGATCTGAGTCTAATTCATGCCCTGCATCAGCAATCTCATCGTCGTCTTCAATGTCAGGACTTGGCTCGGCATCAAGATCAAGATTGCCAAGCGAAATTTCATCGTCCTCGAACTCGTCGGGGTAGTCGCCCCCGGTCTCTTCTTCTGTCTCGGCGGCAGGATCAAAAGGGGGTTTGACGCGGATGAAATTAATGCTGGCCGAAAACAGGCCGAGGCAGGAGCCACAGCGAACCAGGGTGTCGGCGGCGTTGAGCTGTGCTTCAGTGACCCTGAAGGAAGTGAGGCAGTGCGGGCATTGGGTCAGTTGATCGCTCATGTCGGGTGTGGTCAATGGTTCCCTTTGCGTGTGGCGCTGATGCGTACCCAATCGCCTTCACTGGCAACCGCGAAATCCTCGAACCAGGGTTCGTAGGCGGCGATCACCGAGGCGCTTTGTTCGCACAGGATACCGGAAAGCAGTAGCCAGCCGGAAGGACGTACCAGTGGCGAAATTGAAGAGGCCAAATCGATCAGCGTGCCGGCCAGAATGTTGGCCACTACTCCATCCATCGGCACAAATGCTGGTTGTTGCCGCAATTGGTCGAAGGCTTGAGGCAGATAAATCGGGAACAGTGCCGGGGCGATGTCATTTTTCAGGCAATTGTCTGCCGTAGCCGTCAGTGCCTGCGGATCATTGTCGATGCCGTGCACGACGCTGGCTCCAAGCAACAGGGCGGCAATACCGAGGATGCCGGAGCCGCAGCCAAAATCGATCAGGCGTTGCCCCTTGAGTTCGTGTCCATCCAGCCATTGCAGGCACAAGGAGGTGGTGGGATGCGTGCCGGTACCAAAGGCAAGTCCAGGATCAAGCTTCATCACCACCTGCCCAGGCAGCTGCATCGCATCGAGCAGCTCCTTGTTTTTTTCACTCCATGCGTCCGCGTCTGCTTCCGAAGGAGCCCAGGCATCCGCGCCCGTGTGTGTCTTGTTGTTCAGCCACCAGCTTGGGCACACCCACAAGCGTGACCCGAAACGCATCGGTTTGAAATCATCAAGCCAGCTGCGCACCCAGTCCTGCTCAGGCAGGATGCTGAAGTGCAGGGATGGCAAGGCCTTGGGTGACCAGATGTTCAGAAGGGCCAGTTGAATCTCATGTGCGTCACTGTCGCCTGCGTATAGGCCGGTGAGCACCAGATCGGACCAGAGCGGGGTTTCACCAACGCCGGGTTCGAACAGGGGTTCGTCTTCGGCATCCGTCATGGTGACGGAGACCGCACCGGATTCCCATAACAGGGCTTCCAGTGCGTCAGCATCATCGCGGGTAGTTCTTAACTTCAGTTCCAGCCAGCTCATCGGGTCCTTACTTGGCGGCCTTGGCGTGCTTTTCTTTCAGCATGGCTTCGAGGTAATGGATGTTGGTGCAGCCTTGACGGAAGCCGGGATCACGCATGATCTCGCTTTGCAGCGGGATGTTGGTCTTGATACCGTCCACGATCATTTCCTCCAGTGCATTCTGCATCCGGCCGATGGCAGCTTCTCGCGTTGGGCCATGAGTGATCAGTTTGGCGATCAGCGAATCGTAGTGTGGTGGGACCGTGTAGCCGCTGTAAATGTGAGAGTCCATGCGAATACCGTTACCGCCCGGGGTATGGAACAGCGAGATCTTGCCTGGGCTGGGCATGAAGGTGTTGGGATCTTCGGCATTGATGCGGCATTCAATCGCGTGACCGGTAAAGACGATTTCATCCTGGGTGACTGACAAGCCAAGCCCGGAGGCGATGCGCAGCTGCTCCTTGACGATGTCGATGCCCGTGATGCGCTCGGTCACTGGATGCTCAACCTGGACGCGGGTATTCATTTCGATGAAATAAAAGCCGCCATCCTGGTACAGGAATTCGAGTGTACCGGCACCACGGTATTTCAGGTCCTGACAGGCCTTGATGCAGGCTTTTGTGATGTTGGCGCGCGCTTCATCGGGGATGCCGGGCGCTGGCGCTTCTTCGACCACTTTCTGGTGGCGGCGCTGCATGGAGCAGTCACGATCACCCAGGCAAATGGCAGCACCTTCACCATCGCCTATAACCTGGATTTCAACATGACGCGGGTTGCCAAGGAATTTTTCCATGTACACCACCGAGCTGCCGAAATAGCTGCCGGCTTCATTTTGGGTCACTTGAATGGAGCTAAGCAGGTTGGCTTCATCATGCACAACGCGCATGCCACGACCACCACCGCCGGCCGCAGCCTTGATCATGATGGGATAGCCGATCTTGCGTGCGATCGACAGGGTCAGGTCGTTGTCTTCGGTAATCGGGCCATCGGATCCGGGCACTGTTGGAACGCCGGCTTGGCGCATCACATTGATCGCGCTTACCTTGTCGCCCATGGAGCGGATGGTTTCCGGACGCGGTCCAATGAAGATAAAACCGCTGCGCTCTACTTGTTCGGCAAAGTTGGCGTTTTCCGAGAGGAAGCCATAACCGGGATGTACGGCATCGGCACCCGTGACTTCCATGGCGCTGATAATCGCAGGGATGTTGAGATAACTTTCAATCGAGGGCGGTGGTCCGATACAAACGGATTCGTCGGCCAGGCGCACGTGCATAAGACTGCGATCTGCCGTGGAATGGGCAGCAACAGTTTTGATGCCCATCTCCTTGCAGGCGCGCAGGATACGCAGTGCGATTTCACCGCGGTTGGCGATCAGTACTTTTTCTATCATGACGAGATGCTGCTCCGCTGTGGATATCAGGCAATGATGAACAGGGGCTGGTCATACTCGACCGGTTGTCCGTCTTCCACCAGGATGGCTTCGATCACACCGGCACGGCCAGCTTCGATCTGGTTCATCATCTTCATCGCTTCGATGATGCAGATGATGTCAGTGGCTTTGACTTGCTTGCCTACTTCCACGAATGTGGGCGAACTCGGTGAGGGTGAGCGGTAGAAGGTTCCTACCATCGGTGATTTTACTGGCTGGCCTTTGTAGGCCGGCGCTGCATTTTCTGCCGCAGCGGCAGGCGCTGCAGCCGGGGCTGCGTGCGCGATTGGAGCCGGAGCCTGCATGGCGTACTGCATCTGCATTGGCACCTGCTGGCTGCCTGGGTAATTGCGGCTGATACGGACTGCCTCCTCACCTTCGCGGATTTCGATTTCCGCAATGTTGGATTCTTCGAGCAGCTCAATCAGTTTTTTTACTTTTCTGATATCCATGGATGTCCTCGGATTTATACAAACTTATTTGATTCGTTGCAGCGCTGCCTGCAGCGCCAGTTCATAGCCTTGCGCTCCCAGTCCCACGATGGTGCCAACTGCAACATCGGAGAAATAAGAGTGGTGGCGGAATGTTTCGCGTGCATGCACATTCGACAAATGCACTTCGATAAACGGGATGGCGACGCCCAGCAGGGCATCGCGCAAGGCAATGCTCGTATGGGTGAAAGCTGCCGGATTGATGATAATGAAATCGATACCTTCAATTTTGGCGGCATGAACCCGCTCGATCAGTTCATATTCCGCGTTGCTTTGCAGGCACTGCAGATGGTGACCTGCAGCTTTGGCAAGTTCGGTCAAACGTGCGTTAATGACATCAAGCGTCAGGCTGCCGTAAACCGCAGGTTCGCGCGTTCCCAGCAGGTTGAGATTGGGGCCATTGATCACCAGAATTGAAGCCATGTTGCTCCGTCCTGCCTATTGAAATTGCTTATGGTCGGTCGCTAAAGTCGCGTCTTTTGTTACTTGTAGGCAGTGCCGTGTCCTTCCAAGGGCAAAGGCACAGACAAAATTGCCGAAAATTGGGCCAATCTTTGCCGAACTTACTGCTTTTTACCGTCAACTTAACGCCAGGTTCCTGTTATGCAAGGGTGACTGCGGCCAAGGTGTCATTATAAAGGGTTTGTCGGCGTTTGGCATGGTGAAACCACAGAAATATTTGTAGTTAGCGTCATGTTTACAGGAGTTATACAGTTTTTTGCAACAATGCAAGTCCGGCCGAGGCGGGCTTTCGGGCTGGTATTGATCGGCTTGGCGCTGCCAGCAGGTGGCATGCTACCAGAAGCTGTGCTGGCTGCAGAACCCGTCCCCCGGCTGGTGATTACTGGCGCAGATGAGTCCATCGAAGACAATCTGCGCGCTCACCTGCGGTTGCCCACGGAGAAATGCTCGGCGTCCGTTGGACGACTGCAGCGCAGTTTGCCCGCACTTCGCAGGAGCGGAACAGACGCACTCAATGCCCTGGGTTACTACCATGCCCGGCTTGGGACCAGTTTTGCCAAACAGGACGACTGTTGGCAGTTACTGGTGGACGTCAGCCCCGGGGAGCCGGTGCGTTACCGGAATGTGGCAATGACGATAAGCGGCGACCAGCCCGCGCAAGCGTTGTTTGCGCCCTTGTTGGCAAAATCTGCGGTTCAATCCGGTGCCGTACTGCACCATGGTGCTTATGAAGCGCTGAAGGATGTCCTGGGTAGTACTGCCGCAGATAACGGCTATTTTGATGCGCGCTTCACCGAAACCGTGATCGCGCTGGATCTGCCGGCCCATGCCGCAGATGTCACGCTCGGTTTCGAACCAGGGCAGCGCTATCGTTTCGGCCCCTTGCGCATCACCAACCCCGGCATACTGTCTGAAAGCCTGATCTTCGGCATGCTGCCGCTGGGCCAGGGCGAGCCATATGCGGCGGACAAGCTGGTGAAAATGCGTGCGGCCCTGGATAAAAGCCAGTACTTCAACCAGATCCGGGTTGCGCCGCTGCTACGGCAGTCACAGGATCGGGAAGTGCCGATAGAACTGACACTGGGGATGCGACCACGCCATGCCTGGACCGGTGGACTGGGTTTTACCACCGATACCGGGCCAAGAACGCGCCTGCGTTATGAAAACCGTTACCTGAACAGTAGCGGGCATCGACTGGCCGCCGACAGTTCGTTCTCCCAAATCAGGGCGCAACTGGATGGCAGCTACAGCATTCCGCTGAATCATCGTTTGGCTGATCAGGTGATATTCACTGCGGGCTACGTCATCGAAAACAACGCTACCTACGACAGCAAACGATTGCTTACCGGCATCTCGCTTCCGAGGGAAAATGCATCGGGCTGGCAACAGAATGTCACCCTTGATCTGCAACGGGATGATTACCGGTTTCCGTCCTATGAAGATGTGTCGGTGCTGGTGCTGCCCGGCTTCAGCGTCACCAAGAGCCGAGCAGATGATTTGATCAACCCCACGCATGGCTGGAAATTGCAGGCTTCGCTTAAAGGTTCCTCTGACACCTTGCTGTCAGATACCACCTTCCTGCAGTTCTATAGCACAGCCAAGCTGGTGCGAAGTATTGGCCCGCTGCGCATGTTGGGCAGGGCTGAACTGGGTTCTACCTGGATTGATGTCACACAGGAATTGCCGGCATCGCTGCAATATTTCGCCGGGGGTGACCAAAGTGTGCGCGGTTTTGATTTTCGTGCATTGGGTCCTCTTGATGCAGCTGGCGAGGTCAGCGGTGGCAAGCATTTGGCAGTTGCCAGCATCGAGTTTGATTATCGGGTGCTCAGTAAATGGCGCGTAGCCTTCTTCACTGATGCCGGCAACGCCTTCGATGACAAGCAGAACATGGATGTCAGATACAGTGCCGGCATCGGTTTGCGCTGGCAGTCGCCGATTGGACCGCTGCGCTTTGATATTGCGCATCCGTTCGATGCGGAAGAAAATTTTCGTATCCATGTCACCATGGGGCCGGACTTATGACGCGACTGCGGCACGGATTATTATGGGCGGGTTCCCTGCTGCTGGCTGGCATCAGCGTTTTGATACTGGCCATTCTGTTTTTACTTGGCACCGAGTCGGGTTCGCGCCGCAGTTTGAATCTCTTCATTACTGTGCTCGCCGGACATTCGGCGTATCAGCTGGAAACAGGAAAAGTAACCGGGACCTTCTTGCACGGCTTGCGGTTGCAGGATGTGCGGTTGCGCAATCCTGCCCAGCCACTTGAGCTGACATTACCCTTGCTCGAATTTGCCTGGCAACCCTGGCAGTTGTTGCACGGTACGCTGCGGATAGAAGAGCTACTGGTGCAAGGTATGCATTTGCAAGCGCAGTCGGTTGCCAGTCCGTTATCAGCCGCGCTGACACGGCAGGGAGTCAGCAACTTGTTTGCGCTGCTGCCGTTCACGCTGGAGCTGGGCTCAGCGTCAGCCTCTGATCTCACAATCCTGCTGGACGGCAAGCAACTCACGTTGCCTTTGCTGCAGCTCACTGGATCTGTGCACCAGAAGGAGCTGGTACTGGATTCGCTGGTGCTCGACATGGCTGATGCTCATGTTGACGGAGATCTGCGCTTGCAGTCCGACTTGATGCTGAGCGGCCGGCTGAACTGGAGTTATGCGACCGCGGAAGAATATGCCGGCGCGCTGGTGCTGGCTGGCGATCTGGCGAATATTCAGGTGCAGCATGGTTTGCTGACTCCCTTCGAGATGAGCAGCAGTGGCGTGATAAGTACGGGCCTGTTTGAAAACACTCGCCCCACACTGGACTTGCAGCATGAACTGGCAGAATTGAATCTGGCGCACTTTGGGCAACCACAGCTTACGATTGCTACTGCTGCGATCACTACGAGTGGCGACATCAGGAACTTGATAATCGATGCAACGCTGAATTTGCAGGCTTATGAGTTTGCGCCAGCGCAATTAACTCTCTCTGCTGTCTACACGCCTGAATTGGTCGAGCTGCTTGCGCTCAATGTCTCAAGTGCAGAACTCAATGCTGATATCAGCGGAACCTATACCACCGCTTTACGTAGTCTGGACCTGGATTGGGCCTTGGAAGAACTGTCACTGGAACGGTATCCAACGCAAGTCCGGCTGACAGGTCTTGCAGGCAGTGGGAACGTGGCACTGACCGCCACGGATGCGGGCATTAATGCCGTGGTCAGGCTCGGTTTCTTGCAAGGGTTGCTGAATGGCAATCCGCTTGCGCTGGCAGGTACGCTGGCTATCAGGGATGCTGCACTGGAGTCCATGAATTTGCAGCTCACCAATGGTGGCAACCTGTTTCAATTGCAAGGTACGGTTACTCCGGCATTGGCCCTGGAGTGGACGCTGGCTGCCCCGGAAATGGCTGGACTCTGGAATGGCCTGTCAGGAAGTCTGGATGGTGCAGGAGCTGTGAGTGGAACACGTTCTGCGCCGCTGCTTTCCGGGCAGCTGCAAGGTGAGTCGCTTGCTCTTGCCTATGGAGACGCAGAGTTCATGCTGGAAAAACTTGCACTCACGGCTACAGTCACGGGCGAACGCAATTCACTCGAGCTCCAGTTGAATGGTGTTGATATCAGTCGCAGTGGCGTACAAAAACAATGGCTGCAAAGTGGCGTGATGCAATTGGATGGAACACTGCAAGAGCACCGACTGACTGCGCAGCTGCAAGGCCTGGACAGTACCTTGGAACTGGCAATGACAGGACAGCGTACAGACGCAGGTTGGCGCGGAGCCTTGCAAACAGCAGATTTTCTTTCTTCCTTCGGTGATTGGACCCTGATGCAAGCGGGAAGCTTGCAGGCGGAGTCCGGTGTATTCCAGTTCAACCGCCACTGCTGGGAACAGGGCAGCATGGAGTTGTGTGCTGAGGCCACCAAGATGGCCGCATTGGATGCAAGAGTTGAATTAACGGGATTGCCACTGCGCTGGTTGAATCCGCTTGCACAACAACCGGATAAGCCTGAGGGCTTGCAACAGTTGCAAGCCGATTTTGGATTCATTCTGCCACAAGGTTTGCAGGTAAACGGAACTGCAGATCTCGACGTGAGACTGCTGGGCTTGCGTGAAGGAGAGTGGCGGCAAATCCAGGCTACGGTGCAGCCATGGGAGCTGGAGCTGGAGCTCGCACGCAATGAAGATGCAGAAGTTGTAGAGGCAGAACATATAGAGGTAGAAGGAGGCGAAGCGGAATCCGGTGAAGCAACACAACGCTTCCGTTTTATCGAGCCAATATTCAGTCTGGAAAACGACGGGCGACTCTGGAGTGGCAAGCTCGGGTTTGGTATTGCTCAAGCGGGTACTGATTCCGGAGCTGGCGCAGTTCAACCAGAGGGCACTTTTTCTGCAGAGCTGGGCATGGATCAAGACGAAAGATTGCAGGGCGCGTTCGCTTTGAATTTTCCTGATCTTTCCTGGTTTGAAACCCTGGTGCCAGTGCTGCGTGAGGTAAGTGGCGAGCTCTATGGTTCTGGTACCCTGGCAGGAACGAGAACAGAGCCAGAGCTCACTGCGCAAATACAAATAGGCAAAGGCGCTTTTGCCTTGCCTGAGTACGGGTTGCAGATAAGTGGAATAGAGTTGGCGCTGGCAAGTTCGCGCGAACAGGCTGTGGTGAACGTATCAGCACTAACCACGAATAGCGGATCATTGCTTATGCAAGCCAATATCCAGCGCCCGCTGGGTGATGACAGATCGTTCACAGCGCATATCGAGGGAGCGGACTTCTTGCTTCTGGCCACTGAAGCCGCAACGGTAAAAGTAAGCCCTGATCTGGATATCAGCTATAACCAGAATGCGCTGGATATAAGTGGTCGCTTGCGTGTGCCAGAAGCGGCGATTGATCTGGATGCGTGGCTCGCAGTTGCAGGCACTGGGTCCGTGAATACATCCAGGGATGTGGTGATTGCTGCGGGGGATCCAGAGGCGTCACTGGGCGTTGCCAGGCAGGTGCTGCCGTTGAGCGCCAGGTTGCAGCTTGAGCTGGGCGATGCAGTGAACCTGAAAGGCTATGGCATGGACGCCCGGCTTAATGGTGAGCTCACGCTGGAACAGAATCCTGAACGCCCGTTGCTGGCGTATGGCGAATTGGGGATTCCATCGGGCACCTATCGTATTTACAAACAACAACTCGAATTGCGCGATGGGCGCCTGCTGTTTTTCGGCAACCCTCTCAATCCTGTGCTGGATGTGAGAGCGTTCAGGGAAACGACACGGGCAGAAGTCGGCATGATGCTGAGTGGCAGTCTTGCCAGCATCAAGGGGACGCTCTACTCAACACCGGTGTTGCCGGATAATGAAGTCCTGGCCATGTTGATCACCGGTAAAACCTTCAACAACATGAATGACCAGGACGGCAATGCCCTGGTTTCTGCGATAGCCAGTTTTGGTATTGAGCGCGGGGAAGGACTGAGTTCGATGATCGGCAAACAACTGGGACTGGATGCCGTTTCCATCAATAACGAAGGCAGCTCCTATCTGGACAGTTCATTGGGTTTGGGAAAATACCTGACACCGGATCTGCTGATGCGTTACGAGATTGGCATGTTTGACAGGCGAGCTGTATTCAGTATTGATTACACTCTCAGTGAAAGTATCAAGCTGGAGGTGCGTACCGGGGACAGCCAAAGTGTGGATATCAGCTACACCATCGAAAAAGAATGAATCTCAGGGCAGTGCGAGGCTAATGGTTGTTTGCCGGGGCGGGTAGCAATACAAGTCTTCTGCACAGCCCTGGTAAGACAGGGTGAAATCCAGCTGTGGAAGCCGGGGTTCAGCTGCGTCACTGGTTTCTTGCATGAGTGCGGCGGTCGGCACGCTGAAGC
>Ga0209134_10000125_pt1 | contig 21380 bp, 35 predicted proteins | sample LauGreSp1BDMLBSN_2_FD_187566 | JGI IMG/M metagenome (GOLD analysis project Ga0209134, IMG submission 187566) | Freshwater lake microbial communities from Lake Michigan, USA - Sp13.BD.MLB.SN (SPAdes) (version 2) | ecosystem: Environmental > Aquatic > Freshwater > Lake | place: Lake Michigan, USA... | reverse complement strand
GTTCTTCTCCTTGAGTTTGGCTTCGATGGCTCGGGCAAATTGTTCGCATATTGCTGTTGGCCCACCGTCACCCCGATGTTCAACATAGAGGTAGTCAATCTCCTCATCCGTCAGCCCCACCCAAGGCTCTTGTGCTGGTTGTGCTGCCCTTGACGAGCTTGCCTCGTCCTGTGCCAAGGCTGCTTTGCATTTATCAATGACTTCGTTGTACAGAACAACATAGGCGTGGCGTTCGTTCTCTGCAACATAATGCTCATTGTCCATCAACGCCTCAAGCGCAAGTTTCAATGCTTCTTTCATGCTATTCCTCTCGTTGCTTTTTAAAGTCTTTTACCTGTGTTTCCCAATCACGTTTTTGCTCAGTGTTAATTACTTCACGCTTACGTGTCTTCCCAATCTTCTCCAACTCCAAGGTCTTCTTCGTTGATTTCAATCGTGTCTTCTTCTGTGTAGTCATGTGTAGGATAAAAAATACTATAGTTAGAAACTAGAACGTCAGGTAGCAGTCTAATGAAGTCTTCTACAGTTAGTCCTAGTGCCATAGTTAATTCAACAGGGTCATCAAAGTTTTCCTCAATGAATTGTTTCACTGCAAATAGCTTATCATTATAGTTCATATTTTCTTCCCAAGTATTCGATGCTTAGGAACATCTCGTCAAAGTGACCATCTTCCACTTCATTCATTACTAGTAATCCACGCCAATGACGATTGCTAAGTTTGTCCATATAACTTTCGTCATGTAAGTAATAACTACCTGCGATTATAGCACAGATAGGTTTACCATCTGCACGTTTACCATAGGCTACTTGCTTACCTTGTTGGTGTCCAGCAACACATGACATATGCAACTTAGTGATAATAGCATTAGGGCTACTAGCAGGACGTCCCATAGCACCTACAGGCCAGTAATGATTAAACCCAACTCCGTTAATGAATACAGGATGTAGAAAGTTATGTACCTCCCAATCATCTTCGTAACATAAGTCTTTAGTAGAGATTAATCCTTCAAGAGTAGGGTTATTGTTTACAGCACGTTCAATACGATTTTCATGGTTGCCCATCAACATCACCATACGTGGCTTGTAAACCTTTTCCTTATTCTTTTTCTGCTTACTTTGCATGTCTCGTAGGGGCAATAGAAGTTGTTGCATAGCATTCTTTGCTACATCAATGTCTTTCTTATACCGTAGACCTTCAAAGTATTTACTACCTACTTTGTCATGTGTGGATAGACTAGGCATGTCTGCAAAGTCTCCTATGTTCACAACAACATCAGGCAGGTACTCACAAATAGCTTTCCCTGCCCATGTCAAGTGTTCAGTAGGTACTCCTTCCTTAATCTGACAATCCGGAATTACTAGTATTTTCATACCGTACTCTCTGTTGTTTTAAACAAAAACCTATCTATAAAATCTTGTGTGTCTTTGGAACTGTAGTGTTTGTATGGGTAGTTAGTATGCTTATTATACACGCCCCACCTACCTGTAGTGGGGAAATACTGATACCTACTACCACTATACGTCACACTAACCATCTGTGCTCCATAGCGAGGCTCTACATCCACACCTTGTGCTAAAAATATAGCCATAGCTTCATCTACTGTTTCCATTATCCCACCTCCAGTACTCTAAGAATGTTATTCTTACACTTGTAGTAACCACAGTTAGTGTAGCAGTTACGTGTTCTCACTTGTATCTTCATCTGAAACCTCTGTAAGAAACTTCCATTCTTCGTCAATGCGAGTCTGTACTTTTTCATACACACCAACATAGCCTACCATGTCTAAGAATTTAGCAAACTCAAGCATGACGTTATCCCACCGTGTGCCTTCACTAATCTCAAAGTTAATTAAAACTTCTTTATTTTTAGGGTACTCAATAGTATCAAACTCTTGGTAGTCTTCATTCTCTACTACGTGTCGAAATGTGTAGGTTGACATGTTATTTATTTCCTTTAGTTTCTTTTACTGATTTACGGAATGCATTAATCTCATCTACTAGAATCCCCATTGACTTATCAAATGCAGCTAGTGTCGATGGTTCACCTGTGTGTACCCACTCATGGAAAGTTACAACTGAACGTCCATCATGGATGGAAATACGGCAGTCACCATCATTTTCTGATTGCCAAGATACATACTTTGAACTGTTGTCAATAAACTTACGTACACTTTTTGCTTTAGAACGTGTGAAAATACTCATACAATCTCCATAACTCGTGGTACATCTACCACCTCTACTAAATATTCTGGCCCTGACGAGTACAAGAAAGTACGCATCTCAGGCCAGCACTCTGATTTAAAAGAACAATAACTACATGAAGTACATAGTTTCTTATTCTTACTTGTCTTACTTTGTGCCACTGGGTCTAGTCGAGGAATAGAATCAATGTTACTAGTAACTGTCTCAACTGCACTCTGTGCTTGGTGTGCAAACAATCCCTTATTAACTTCTATGGGATAGTAGTTAACATGCCCTAGTTCTTTTTGGATAGTAAGAAAACCAGCAGTAGGCATATCAAGGGCAGCAGCATATCCGTTTAGTTGTTGATAGTATCCAAATGGGTCGTCAACAAGTCCTTTCTTAAACTTTTCTTCTGAAAACTTAGTAACACTCTTAACGTCTACCACTGTGTTGTCGATTACAGCATCAATGCGGCCTCGTACATACCAGCCATCACCAACATCGTAGAGCACACGTTCTTGCTGTTTCTCTACAGTGTGCCCTGCACTCTCAGATACTTTCAGTACGAGTTCCTCTAACATGTCTCCGTAAAAGAATTTAAGCAATAGTTTACCATCAGGTTTCTCCGCAATGGTAGGACTATTATACTTGTACCATAGCTTACGTGGGCAAGGGTCGCCCACCTCGCTAAAGTACAGTATGTTCTTCTCTCGTGCACTATCCCGTGGTGTAAACCATTTGTCATAGTCTACACTAACAGTGGAATTACTAGTAGCGTTAGGCAAAGTGCCTCCCACTACAGAGTAAATGTCATCCACTAAAGAGTTAATACTTTTCATGCGTCTGCTTTCGCCATCACCAATGCTTTTTCCATATCCAAATCACCACATGAGTATGCTTCAAACATACGTGCAATGTCAATGATGATGTTGGCACGGTCTTCACCTGCCATTTTAGCAATCTCTTTATCCTCACGGAATAAGTTCACTGCGTTGCTAAGACTATTCTGTCGAACAATGGCACGATCACCATGCAGAGCAGGGATAGGGAAAGGGCGTGTAGGAGGGCTGTATGGGGCTTTACTGGGACTTGCAGTAGTAGGTGCAGGGGTAGCCGTAGATGCGCCTTCTCCCTTGGCTAAAAGCTGTACTGATGCTAAATCTACGTTCTTACCATAGGTGTTCTCAGTATACTGAAAGTCAATAGTATCTCCTATTTTGAACATAGGCTTCTTAAAACCGTAAGAATAGCGTTCTCCATTCGCATATATAGAAAATGCTGGCTTAGGGCCAAACTTTGTGTTTACGTCTTTGGATTGGATGTCTTCTACAATGTAACTCATTTAATTTCTAACTCCTGTGTGTTTTGCCAATTATCACCTACTTCCACACCTACTTTTAATAGGCATGGAAAGTCAATGTTGAAATACGCTTTTAAATACGCTGGTGCATTCTCAAGCGTTTGTTTTGCTATACAAGCTGCCTTATACACTACTTCTTCTGTTGTGTCAAGCACCACACTATCATGTACAGTCATTACTAGTAATGCAGACCTGCTAATGCCAGCTTTCTCTAACTCACGTAACAAAGTACCTACCATCATAGGTACTACGTCACCTGTTGCAAAGCCCTGAATAGGCCAATTCTTTAGTTCTGTTGGGGAGAATGTCATTTCTCCTTTACGGTACTCACTGGGATACTTCTTAAATAAGTAGTGCCTACCTGTTGGGCTTTCGTGAAAGTATGTGTATATAGGGCCTGATTTAGCCTCATCATATGTTATTACTACATTCTTCTCTGCGTGTTTAACTATTTCTTCATGGTATGCCTTTACTCCTTTATATCTAGAATAGAAAGTACGGATAAACTTCTTAGCTGTAGCTACATCACAACCACTCTGTGCCATCAGCGTTGTAGCCCCTCCACCGTACACTAACAAGAAACTAAACCGCTTAAATGGTTTACGTTCAGCATCTGTGGGATAGCGTCCATACATTCCTTTGTACAGTTCCTTGTGCATATCTCTACCATTATTAATATCCTCAATGAGTTGTTTATCATTAGCTAAGTAAGCCAATGCAACCATCTCTAGTTGAGAGTAATCAAGTTCTAGTATCTTACCATCAGCAAACCTACTTACGTAAGCTGCCTTAACGCCACCTTCGTCTGTCTGATTCTGTAAGTTAGGATTGTTAGCTGTTAGTCTCCCTGTTTTAGTAGCGCAATGGTTAAGGTTAGGGTAAATATTGTTTGATGGAAAACGTAATGATGACAGTCCTTCGTAGTATGTCTCCTTAATCTTCTTGCACTTACGTATGCGTAGAATAAGTTCTGCAACACTATCTCCTGCTTTGTGCAGTGTGTCTAGTACAACGTCATCTACACTGTAGTAGCCACTCTTACCTACTTCTGCAATAGCACCGTACCTACCGTCAATAGTACGCTCAAGTTCTACATTCTTAAACTTAGGCTTACCATTCTTGTACTCACCAACTAACGTGCGTTCTGTATACTTCTCAGTTCCTCCAAAGAAATACAGTGAAAGTTGTTTGTTACTCATGTAGTCTAAGTCTGGTGCAATACTAGTAATCTCCTTGTTTAATGAATCAATCTGATGCCCATAACTAATACGACATGCATCTACGTATGCCCAATCTACACGCATACCATTACGGTTCATCTCAGTAGTTGCACGTAGTGCGTCCATCTGTGTAAGTATTAACGTCAACACACCTGCTTGTTCAGCTTCCTTAAACTGTGCTTTAAAAATAGCTGCGGTGTTTAGTACGTCACACTTCATATAGTCTACTAACTCAGCACGTGGAATATCTTCTGTGAGCACACCTGCTTTCCAGTAGTTCTTAATCCTGTCATCCTTAACAAACTTTTTGCCAACATACTCAATGGTTAACTCATCTAAACTTGCATACAAATGCTGTTGTCCTGACAATATGTACGCTGCCAGTTGTGTATCCCATAGTCTAGGTAACTTGTCTAAGTTGTTACGGTATAGATATAATAAGTCAAACTTAATGTTTTGACCAACCACTAGAGTAGATTCCGTGATACCCATAGACGTTACTAGTAATGCTTCATCGAGTCCTTCTTTCTTATACGCAGTTACTACGTTGTCCTCATCTACATCCATCCATCCGGCAGAGATAACCTTATTACCTAGCCACATAGGGTTAGCTGTATGGCTTCCTATAGGGCAATTAACCGTGGTTTCTAAGTCAAGTACTAGTGTTTGCATTTGATAGTGCCTCTGTAGCTGTTCTAAACATATCACATACATTGAATAGAAATTCCCAATGCTTCCCTATAGTCAGTTCTTTCATCGGTTTAGTTGTGTCTATAGCAGCCGCTAGTGTGTCAGTAGATACATGTGCAAAAAAACCTACACCAGTACTACCAAGACTTACTCTCATACACATCTTACCCCAACCATCGTCTTCTACGAACACATCTCCTACACGTAATGTGTGGTTTACTTTACTTTCCATTTTGATTTATACCTCGCTTTTGCTGGTTCAATTTCTACTTCAAAACACCCATGTCTATGCGCCTCAAGAGAATCCTTTCCACCAAATAGTTTATTCTTGGGTACGTGAATGAATCGCTGTAAGTCCATAGCGGGTTCATTACTCTTGCCGATTGTGATAATCGCATCAGCTTCACCAATCTTGTCTGTCTTACTACCTCGTAACTGATTCATCTGAATCCATTTCTCACCTTCACCTGTGCCATCAACCTGTGAGATAGCAATCACTGGGCAATACTCTTTTGCAATGTCTCGTGCCCACTCATACAGTTTACCAATACGTAAGTCATCTCGTGATTCATTAGCGAAACCATGCACCTTGTCTAACTGGTCAAAGATAATTAGTCCGGGCTTAAACTCTGCGAATAGCGTACTAATTTTATTGACTCCCTTAATGCCGCTATCGTCATCCAGTACTAAAAATCTATCACCACCGTTACTAGTAAACTCTTTCTCGTATCTAGCTGCATCTGCTACTAGTGCCCCTGTTGTGATGCCATGATATGCCTGTATCACACGCATCATAACCTTATTACTTGCTTCCTCGTTGTTAATCCAAATCACATGCTCGTCTGACGGTAACTGTGGCATCATGTAACTAGCTTCACTAGCTGTGAATGTTGTCTTACCTGTCTCTGGTCGTGCTGCAATGATAATGAAGTCACCTTTACGTAGTGGGCCTAGTGCTACATTCAACTCAGGTAGTCGCCAATTAAGCCCACCTGATGCAACTGCACGTGTTAAGTAGGTAAGGCTAGGGCTAACAAACACATCACTCTTGTCTACGCTTGCACCAATTTCTTTCTTATAGTCTGATAGTAGTGGCTCAATGGAAGTTAGTTCACCACCTGACCCTGTACCTATCTTAACACACACATCATAGATACGTGTAGCGTAATCTGTTTCAATTAGCTTGGCTAGAATATCCTTAACAATGGGCTTAACTGGTGCAGTCTCACTATCTTTAAGGTTATCGAATGCCATCTCATATAGTGATGCATCCTTAATCTTTTTCCCTCGCACAATGAAATAGAATGTTCTAAACTCATCATAGTCAACCTCCAAGCGCATTGGGTAGTTATCCCAGTACTCACCTAGTGTGTTGAATATGTCTAAGGTAATAGAAGATACATTGTATTTCTTTACATGGTCTTTAAACCTGTTGTATGTAGTTTTATCTCTAACTACATGTAGCAAATCAATATCGTATGACATTTATAATTCCATTGTTAGTAAGTCGTTCATGTCTATTTCTTTTGGCTGTTGCATGTTAATACTAGTAATACTATTAAGAAACATAGGTGATAGCTCTCTGTACAACTTAGCTGCACCTGCGTGTCCTGCTGCGTCATCATCTAACCATAACACAAGTCTCTTTGTTCTGTCAAGCCCTGTCTCCACTCGTGTTGTCATAGAGAATGATGTGCCCATCAAGCATACCGTGGTAAACCCTGCATAATGTAACTTGTAGCTGCTGAGTAAATCCTCTACAACTATTATTGGTTTTTCTATACTGCCAAGTAACACCTGTGCATTCTTGTTTGTCCTGTGCGTTACATATTTCGGTAGTAGTGAATACCTACGTACTTGGTAGTCTTGTACTAACCCTGTAGCAGAGTGTATCGGCAAAATGATACCTGTACTTGTTTCCTTAATGCCGTACTTGATACACAAATCATAATCAAATCCGTACTGACCTAACCACAACTGACCTCTAATGTCAAAATTGTTATAGTTTTCTTCTGCACTATAGTATTGTTTAATGCAATCTTCTTTAGACACTCGCTTAGTATCTATACCTGTCATAAGTGACATGCGGCTTAACGTTTCTCTTGGTCTAAAGTATCCGCTATCTCCACAATTAAAACAATGATACAAGTAGGCATCATCTACACGTTTAAGACCAAAGCGTTTACGTTTATCAACCCCTGCTGAACACGTGCTGTGATCTACCTTTACAGTTTTACCTTCGTCTAAGTCTTCGTAGTCAGGATAGTTACTAGTAATTTCTGATAGCGCATCACGTCCGTATGCAGTAGCCATTACTTACTCCTTGTTGTTTTGTTTAGTATACTCAACATTATCCCAGAACATTTCACATTCTTTTGTTGCATGATCGTATGGGATGTGTATCAAATAGGCTTGCCAATGCTCAGAAGACTGTGCAGTATGCCTATAACACTCTGTACGAATAGGGCAACCGTGCCCTTCACACTTTGAAATATCTGCCATGTAAATCTCCAATTAAAATAGTGTTAGTGATGACAGACCCTCGTGAGTCTGCCATCTGTGTTACTAGTAACATCAATCACCGAACACCTTGCTGTAGAATTCCATTACTGACCGAGCGTCATTAGGTGTAAGTTTCTCAACAAATGCAACTGTGAGCGCATACTTAGTATCGTAGCGATGACACTTACGTGCCCAGTTAATCAGGGTACGTGGTGACATTGTTAGTCCTACTTTACCATCACTATACGCATTACGTACTAATCCTGCAAGTCGCACCATCATGGTAGCTACAGCAACAGTTACGTTACTCTTGCCCTTGATAATATCAATCTCATGTTTAGCAGAGAGATAATCTAGGCGTACAGTGTTAGTGAAACGGTCAATGGTAGCGGTGTTCTGCACACCAACACCTGAGAAAGCCCCTGTAGTGTCGCCTTGTCCAACTGTGTTACCCGCAAACACTAGTCTAAACTGTGCATTAGGGATAACCGTGCGGTCAGCACTAGTACCGGGCTTTTCCTTGAGATACAAACTACCACCATCTTCTAACAGATTCTGCAATCCCATTGCAATCTCTGGAGGCATTAGTTCCCACTCATCTACTAAGCACACTGCACCATACTTACATGCTTCTGTGATAGCCCCATCTTGCCACTTAGTAGAGCCACCACCTGCTGTTAGCGTACCGAATAGTGCTGCACTCTCTACGTCACCTGACATGTTGATACGAATGAATGGGCGGTTAAGTTTTGCACACACATACTTAATGAGCGATGATTTACCACTACCTGTTGGCCCAGTAATCAAACTCTTATCACCATCCTCAATACCTGCTACTAGTAATGCTGCTTCTTCTTGCTGCACTACATAGTCAGTATCGGCAATAGGAATCAACCGATTAATATCTGCATCAGAATTAGGCGGCAATACAGTTACTGCAAAGTCACCAAACTTAGGCTTGTACCCAAACACGGTGCTGTACAGTGTCTGACCTGTCCCTACTACTACCTCGTGTGCTACTACTGGTGCTACGGGTGCAATAGGTGCACTAGTTGCTGGTAATTTACCTAAGTGTGCTGCTAATGCCTTAGCTACTTTGTCGTTCATCTCTGCCATGTTACATACTCCGATCTAATGTTGAAAGAATCGCTGGTGCTAAACTTTTTATATCTTCTACTACTTCGTGGTTAGTATAGTAATGAGACACGTTACTATCACAAATACCAATACCATGTATATCTATACCACTACTTTCTATGTTATCAATTACCTGCTTAGTGTAAGCTGAAATATCACCTGCCATACGTCTACCTGCCGGACTACCGTCAGATAATACTAGTAATACTTTACGCTGTTCCTTACGCATCTTTAATTGGTGCGCTACATATGCTAGGGCATCTCCGTCTGTGTTTTCCCATAGACTACCACTTGCAATTGCAAATCTACTAACTAACTCTGTCTGATTAACCCTCTCACCAAAGTCATTGAACACCCATATAATAGGGTCATCTCTACCGTCAGTGTTAGTAAATCCATAGATACTAAACTTAATATTTAGTGGGGTTAGTGCTGCTGCCATAGCCCCTGCACCTGCACATGCCATCTCAAACTTGTTACCTGACATGCTACCACTACAGTCTACCAACAAAGATACTACAGTATCAAGTGTATCACTTACAATACGCTTACGAAATACTCGTGTAGATTGTTCGCCATCTCCAGTGACTAACTTGTGTAGACTACCTGTGTGTAGCTTACCCTTCTTTAAGCCATACTCATACCTGTCCCTGCTACGTGCTTGTAACTTCATACGTAACTTGTTAGCTAGTTGAGTAGCGTTACTAGTAACGTAGTTGTTTACTACATGTGCTCTAAAGTGTGGGCTAGGTGTACGCTTAACTTCCTTGTGTAACATTGGAAAACGTACTACCACATAGTCGCTAGGTCTAGGGATAGTGTATGCACCACGGCTAGGTGCTTCCATCTCTAGGTGAATACCTGTGCGGCTAGGCTTATGGTCGTGCCCAATATCTTCCATTAGTTTCTTAACGGTTAGTAACCTATCTGCACTATCACTCTCGCTTTCCCCATCACCTTTACCCTTACCCTTACCTGCCTTACCCTTTGCATCTTCCTTCTCTGTGTACTTCTCAGGGTCTTCGTCATACAGTGCAGCTAAGATACGTTTAGCTAAGTCCATCACCTTCTCACCTACATCTGCACTAGTATCTGCACGTAGTGCCAGTAGTTCATCTGTGAATGCTTCTAACTTGTGCATACGTACAATGCCATCGTCATCTAGCAACACTGCAAGTGTGTCTCGTGTCTCTCGTGCATTGTCAATCCATGTTCTAAGTGTGGCATCCCACACAAATAATGGCAGTGTAAGTGCTTGCTGTTTGACTAGTTCCTTGTCCGTAGAAATGGTGCGCTTAACAATGTCGTCAGTATACAGTATCCAAAACTTGTTACTAGTAATAGTATCTCCGGCATACACACCATCATTAGTGTAGTCTACACGGTGATCTTCTAGTATGTTATTAATAAGTGCAAGTAATCCTACTGGCCTGTACTTTTGTAAAATACTAAAGTCACTGTATACAATGTGGCTTGTCTCGTGCTTTACAAAATACCGCATACGTGTTAACCACTCACTACTACTAGTGCTAGTAATTAGTGGCAACCACATAGTCTTACCATCAGTTCGGGGTGTGCTGTCTGGTGTATCCCACAATACATTTACACCACTATTTTTAGAGCATCCCGCAACATAAGTTTCAAAATTAACTACGTCTAAGTAATTCATTATAGCTCCTTAGTCTGGCATATCTACATAGGCAACATTACCTGTCTGTTCTTTATAGTATTTCGCTTCTGCTACTGCTGCTTTAAGTGTCAGAAACTCACCTAAAAACGTACCGTTATGGTTATATACTTTATACATTACATCACCTTTGATACGTCAGGGTACACATAGGTAACGAATATGCGGTGATACTCGCTATCTAGCCAATTTTCTACTGCTTCATCACTAATATCCTTGTTAAAGAATTCGTCAATTTCCTCCATCTTTTTAACTACTTCGTGCATATTTTTAAAGGTTACTACTCTATTCTCCATACCATACATCCCATGTAAACCATGCTAGATATACTACTACTACTAGTAATACTATTTTGTTAAGTAAGTCCATTATGTAATATCTCCGTGCTACTGTGGTTATCTCGTGCTATCTTCCGAGAAAATCTGTGCCCTACCTTACATGCCACTGCAATATGATTCAGGTGATTAGCTGTGGTTACACTATACCAGCCACACCAATTGATGATGACAGACCCTCCCGTGCCCTTCTCCGCTATCTTGTTACCGTGTAACCAGTAGCTTTGTCCGTCCGTCTTACTATTATGACATGCAACACGTTGACCGTTAACGAATGCATTTGCTATATCTTGTATACTCATGTTGTCCACCTTGTTACTAGTAACGTTTATATGTACGTACAATACTATCGTCCTTTTAAATTACGTAGTGCTGTAACAATTGTAGCAGTTGATACAATGATTACTAGTAATGATAGCCAGTTACCTTCAGGTATCATAATGTTAAGGCTAGTTGCCAGTGCTAGAGTTGCGAGAACCAATGTGAATCCTGTATATACATGTGACATTTTATATTCCTAATGTGTTACTAGTAACGCCCCTATCTCTAGGGGCATTCTGCTTAGTTGTTACGTGCTGCTTGGTAATCTTCCACCATACGGTGAGCCAGTGCCGCATACATATCTGCAAGAGTTGACATTTGTTCCACTGTGAATGCTTCCAGTGTATCGCTATCGTATTTCTTTTGGGCTTGCTCGATAAAGCTAACCATACGATCATAATCAGATTTGGTTTCATTCAATTCTGACTTACCCTTGGGCATTGGATTACCATCTTCCATTGTAATGAATCCATCATCATAACGTTTCCACACGTCCACGTTACTAGTAATGGCTTTCCCGATTACAGATTTTGCAGAGCGCAAACTATTCTTTTCTTCCTTGGTTAACTCCCGTATAGAATCTAGATTGTCTACTACTTGCTTATGCTTTGCGTTAAATTCTTCTACATTAGTAGGGGTATTAGGGAAGCATGTTGTTCTAACATAATTTGCCCAGATACCCTCTCCGGCTGTACGTGATGCATCCTTTGCATCCTTGGATTCGCTAAGAGCTGCACGTAGTTGTGATTCGTATGACATTTTGTATTCCTTTACAGTTTGATTTGATTTACTAGGGCTTGGTTATAGTGCTCTATTACTAGTAACACTATAGAAAACCCTTGGATTTTCTTGGTAACATATCCCCTATGCCATAAGGGTTTTACCTGATAGTATTCCAACTATCGTTGACCTAGCGAACTCGTATGGATATTGTCTTACCATAGTCAAAGCCTTCGCACACGTTTTGTGAGGGGTACGTATTCCCTTATTCAGTGCCCCGATAGTAACATGCAATACTTACATGAAACTTACAGTCACTAGGTCAAACTCGATCATTTAACCCTTGATTGCATTCTAACCTACTAACCTTACATGAAACTTACAACTTGGTAAACTTCATTACCTTGGATTATTATTAGTAACCCTTCGTTGCAACTCATTATACACACTAAACTTACACCAAACTTACAGAATAATAACCTTCAATATCTAGGGTTATTCTCTGCAAGGCTAACGATAACAGATATTAAGCCGATAAGAATAACAATAATTCCCAGTGCTAACATAACGTCATTCATTATATACTCCAATTCTTACGTGAAACTTACATCATACAGTGTGGTATTTAAACAACACCGTTGAACCGATGACTGAAATGTAAACGATGAACCTTACACGAACCTTACAGCTATAATAGTTGACTAATACGTAGGGTTATAGGTATGCATGGCGCATAGAAAACGCTTCTACTAGTGGTGTAGTACGTATTCTAGGGAATATCTAGGGGAAATATGCAGTAAACAATATCAACTACTGTATGCATATACAGTTAACCTATTGATATATAACAATATACTTATACATTATAATAGATATATACTATGTAACTAGGGGTTATATAGTGGTAATACTAGTAATTACTTATATTACTAACTAGCTATATAACTATATAACTATATATATATATATATAACTAATTAACTAATTAGTTAAATAAGTATATAACTATATATATCTATATTAGGGTATCATACTTTCACAACTTTGTCAATAGGGAGTGTTGCAGAAAAACAACACCTTGCCGATAGGCATATTTTGTGTTGGAGGGTACTAAGGGGGTAAGGGGGTTGGTGTTTATATTGCAATGACCCTTAAAATTATCTCATAAAAATTAACTAGTTCAGAACACTTAATAGAATTATTGATAAAAGAGTAGTTTCCCACCCACCCACCTCTATTGTTTAAAACTCTTTAAAGGGGTCAAGAAGGCACTTAGACCTATAAGGTAAGGGATAGGTAGCCACACGGTGTTAAAATCGCTTAAAACAGCCTTTAAATGACTTCCTTACAATTCTGAGGTAACACACTACGTGCGTAGCAGGTAACACTTTAGATTTGTAAGATACAAAGCAACCTAACAAGTAAACATCAAATACAGGAGATACGGTGGCTAAACTCACTTTAACATCAATTGGAAGTAGATATGGGTCTATTGATGCGCTGAATGCAAATTTTCAGGCTATTGAAGATGCCATCGAAAACACTTTGTCTTTAGACGGAACTGTGCCTAATGGCATGGAAGTGTCTTTAGACATGAACAGCCATAAAGTAATCAACTTGGCTGACCCTACAAATAACGGGGATGCTGTAAGTAGGGGATGGTTGTTAGAACAAGAAGGTAATGCGGTTGCCAGTGCGGATGCGGCGGCTGCGTCAGCCTCTGCTGCCGAAAACAGTGCGGTGGCTGCTGCGGCTTCAGCCTCCTCCGCTACATCAAGTGCCTCCACAGCTACCTCTGCTTCCTCTAGTGCTACCTCTAGTGCGTCTACAGCCACTACTCAAGCCTCTAGTGCCACTGCATCAGCATCTACAGCTACAACACAAGCAGGTATTGCAACTACACAGGCTACTAATGCCTCTACAAGTGCTACAACAGCCTCATCTGCTGCTACAGCAGCGGAAGCTGCACGAGATGCAACCCTAGCTGCTTACGATTCTTTTGACGACCGCTACCTTGGTTCTAAGACAAGTGACCCTACTCTAGATAATGACGGTAATGCATTGGTAGGTGGAGCACTTTATTACAACTCTGTAGCGGCAGAAATGCGGTTATACACTGGGAGTGCTTGGGTAGCTGCTTATGTTTCAGGTGTTGGCTTCTTAGCTGCTGCAAACAACCTATCTGACCTCGCAAATACAGGAACAGCTAGAACAAACCTTGGTGTTGCCATTGGTACAAACGTACAAGCCTATGATGCTGACACAGCTAAAACTGACGTGGCTCAGAGCTTTACAGCAGCACAGCGTGGCACTGTTTCTGCCTTAACTGATGGTGCAACCATCACTCCTGACTTTGCTGTAGCTAACAACTTCTCTGTTACTCTCGGTGGTAGTCGCACATTGGCAAACCCAACAAACCTGACAACAGGACAAAGTGGTGTTATTCGTATTGCTCAAGATGGTACAGGAAGTCGTACCTTGGCTTACGGAAGCTATTGGAAGTTTCCCGGAGGCACAGCCCCTACCCTCACTACAGCAGCTTCTTCTATTGACATTCTTGCCTACTATGTGGACAATGGAACACGCATCACTGCTCGTTTAATGGCAGATGTGAAATGAGTGTAGTAAATGCTATTCCCTTCATTGCTGCTGGCGATGATGGGTACAACCTCACCCGCAGCCTACGGTTTCGGTCTAGTGCAAGTGCTTATTTGAATCGGACTCCTGCAAGTGCTGGAAACCGTAAGACTTGGACATGGAGTGGTTGGGTTAAGCGTGGAACATTAGGTTCAAATCAAGCATTGATGAGTTCCGATGTTGGAACTTCTGTAAATACATGGATGGAATTTGGATTTGGTAGCGATGACAAGTTTTATCTATCTAGTTATTCAGGCACACGATCTTCAGCAATGGTTTTTCGAGACCCTTCTGCTTGGTATCACATTGTTTGCCTTGTAGACACAACTCAAGCAACAGAAGATGATCGCTTTAAGTTGTATGTAAATGGAGTTTTGCAAACTGATTCTGGTGATGCCTTCCCTGTTCAAAACACAGACTACGGCATAAACAACAATCAAATTCACGGCATTGGCTATCGCAACTGGGCGTCAGGTGTTGGTCGCTACTTTGACGGCTACCTAGCAGAAGTCAACTTCATTGACGGACAAGCCCTGACCCCCTCATCGTTTGGTGCGTTCAGCATCTACAACCAGTGGCTGCCTAAAAAGTATTCAGGTACATACGGCACTAATGGCTTCTACCTGCCGTTTACCAACAACGCAAGCGCAGCCACTCTTGGCAACGACTTTAGCGGTAACAGCAACACATGGACAACCAACAACATCAGCGTAACTGCGGGTGCAACCTACGACAGCATGACCGATGTACCTACGCTGACCAGTGCGACTGCGGCTAACTATGCTGTGCTGAATCCTTTAGCGCCTACTTTTACAGATAGTTCGGCAACATATATTTCGCAAGGCAATTTGTTGTATACGCTTTCTGGTGATTACTCCATAGTTAAATCAACTATGGATTTCCCAGCGTCTGGAAAATTTTATTTAGAAATCACATTGGGCGCATCAGGCAACGTGAATGTAGGACAAGTTATTGGCATTATGAGGTCGCCAGCGCAATCCTATGCAACAAATTCCTATATTACATATCAATGCTTATCGTATGGATATGGGTATGACAACGTTGGTGGAATTGTTAAAGGTGCGGCAAGTCAAACAACAATTACAACAACAAGTGCACCAACAAACAACAATGTGATTGCCATTGCTTTTGATGCGGACAATCAAACCGTCAAATGGTACAAAAACAATACGTTGCTGTACACATTGAACTTGAGTACGGCCCCAGACGGGTATTATGGAAATGATGGTGGCTGGGTGTTTGCAACAAGTGGTTATGGCGGTGCGCCAACACAAGCAACCAACTTCGGTCAACGCCCATTCACCTACACCCCCCCAAGCGGCTATGTAGCCCTCAACACTTTCAACCTATAAGACTATGCCAACAACATATGCAATCCCTGACGGTCGAGTGGCAATGGCGGCTACGACTTACTCTGGAAATGGTGGAACACAGGCTATCACAAACACGGTTAATGGCGTTTCATTCCAGCCAGATTTTGTATGGGTTAAATCTAGAAGTGGTGCTTTTTCACATTGGCTGAACGATTCTGTAAGGGGTGCTGGGTATTCTTTGTCATCAAACTTAACTGATGCAGAAACCAATTTCACCGCATATTTCACATCTTTTGCAAGTAACGGATTTAACCTTGCTGGTGGCAGTAATGCTTTTAACAATGGCTCTACCACTTATGTCGGCTGGCAATGGAAAGCAGGAGGCACTGCTGTCTCTAACACTGCTGGCTCAATAACCTCGTCAGTGTCGGCTAACACTACGGCAGGGTTTAGCGTGGTGACATGGACAGGAACTAATGCCAACGCAACAATAGGTCACGGCTTGGGTGTTGCTCCTGCGATGTACATTACCAAACAGCGGTCTGCGACTGGCAATTGGTTTGTTTATCATCAATCAATTGGCGCAACAAAAGGTTTGTTTTTAGACTTAACAAACGCAGCCACAACAAACATTTATTTTAACGATACAGCACCGACCTCAACGGTGTTCTCAATTGGTAGTAGTGTTGGTGGTCTTAATGCTTCAGGCGTAACGCAAGTTACCTACTGCTTCGCCCCAGTAGCAGGGTATTCAGCCTTTGGCAGTTATGTGGGGAATGGTTCCTCAGACGGAAGTTTTATTTATACGGGCATGAGGCCTCGGTTCATTATGCTAAAAAGGTCATCAGCAGCACAAAGTTGGCAATTGCACGATACCTCACGAAACCCCTTTAATTCTGCTGACAACTATTTAGAAGCAAATACAGCAGACGCAGAAGCCGCAGATGTTGTTCCTGCTTTAGATATTCTTTCAAACGGCTTTAAGATTAGAACATCCAATGTGACTTGGAACGGCAGCGGTGACACATACATTTATGCTTGCTTCGCCGAAGTGCCGTTTAAATTTGCAAATTCACGCTGATACAAAGGAACCATCATGTTTTTACTAAACGGAACACCATTGGGCGTTGACAGCCCTTTCACCCACAACGACACGCAATATCCATCCAACTGGCTGCGCCTTGCAAGCCAAGCGGAGCGTGCTGCCATTGGCATTACAGAGGTGGCTGACGCTCCTTGGTACGATGACCGCTACTACTGGGGTGTAGACAATCCAAAGCAGTTGGAAGACCTCACAGTGACCCCTGAAGGTGGTGAGCCTTATGTGCAGAAGGGCTTGAAAAGCAACCACCTAGCGCAGACAAAGGTCACAGCAAACCAATTGCTGTCAGCAACCGACTGGATGGTTATCCGCAAGGCAGAGCGTGATGTGGCTATCCCTGCTGCAACAGTGACCTACCGTGCTGCTGTGCTTACAGAGTGCGACAGGCTGCTGGCTGCTATTGCTGCTGCCTCTGATGTACCTGCTCTCATGGCTGTATCAGCTTCTTGGCCTGAGAGTAACGCATAATGAATCAAGATGAACGTACTCAGTTAATTGCCGATATTGCAGAAGCATTTAAAGCATCGTCTAACCTATCTGATGATGAGGTACGTTGGGTAAAACTAGCTATCCATAGGCAGGAACAATCTATTAAACTACGTCAAGCAATTATTGAAAAAACACTAGGTGGCTTAGTATGGACTGCTTTAGCTGCACTAGCATATATCTTAATTGACTTTTTAAAGAGCCACGGATTCAAGTGATTGAACTACTCGCATCAGCATATACACCTTGGAATAATACTGAAACAAAGATTGTATTAGTATGTAGGGTAGTGTTGCCTAGTGAGAAGTATGGAGCTAATGAGTTTTTAGATAAGGATGGTAGAGTTTGCAGATGGACACTGGAGACTAAGAATGATCGACCCAATTAGTGCGTTTGCTATAGCTCAAGGGGCTATTAAAGGTATTCAAGCTGCTATTAAGATGGGTAAGGATGTACAGGGCATAACGCATGACGTTATGAAGTTCTTTGATGCTAAAGATGCAGTGGCTAAAGAAGCCATTAAAGACCCTAAAAAGAAGTATAGTTCTGATACTAGTCAGGCAATGTCAACTGTAATGCAATTGCATGAGTTAAATAAAGCAGAAGAAGAATTAAAATGGCACTTTATTAATCAGGGACAGAGTGCTTTATGGACGCAAATAGTGCTAGAGCGTAACAGCATTGTACAAAGACGTAAGACACAGGAAATATTAGACGCTAAAGCAGCAGCTAATAGAAAGAAAGAGATAGACGAGGTTATTATAGCGGCGTTATGTATATTAGTAGCAGCAGCCATCTTTACACTAGTTGGTTGGGGCGTAATTGCTTTGAAAGGTAAATAATGTTTGATATTACAGGATTATTAGCTGTTGGTGGAAAGTTAATTGATAAACTTATTCCAGACCCAGAACAGAAAGCTAAAGCACAACTAGAACTTGCTACACTTGCACAGAGTGGGGAATTAGCTAAACTAGCTAATGAAACAGAAGTATATAAAACGGAACAGAATAATGTCACAGAACGCTGGACAGCAGATGCAAACACTGATAGCTGGTTATCTAAAAACATTCGTCCTCTTAGTCTTGTTGCTATTTTTGTTGGCTACTTTCTGTTTGCGCTCATGTCAGCTTTTGGTTATGATGCTAAAGAGTCTTATGTACAACTTTTGGGCCAGTGGGGTATGCTTATTATGTCTGCCTATTTCGGTGGTAAAACACTTGAAAACATCATGGAAATGAGAACAAAAAAGTAATATGACACAACTATCTACTAACTTCTCTTTAAAAGAATTTATCAAAAGTGATACAGCTACTCGTAAGGGATTAGATAATACTCCGTCACCAGAAGTAGTTGCAAACTTACAAAAACTTGTAGATAATGTAGTACAACCTATTAGAAACCATTATAATAAAGTAGTAACTATTAATAGTGGTTATAGGTCTATTGAGGTTAACACGTCTGTAGGTGGTTCTAAAACGTCAGATCACTGTAAAGGTATGGCGGCTGACATTGAAATTAGTGGTGTAGCTAACTCTGATTTAGCACAATACATTGTGGATACATATAAGTTTACACAAGTTATTTTAGAATTCTATACACAAGGTATTTCTGATTCAGGATGGGTTCACGTAAGTTACGATGCAAATAACTTAAAATGTGAAGTTTTAACAGCCGTTAAACAAGACGGTAAGACTATTTATATGAAAGGTTTAAATAAGTAATATGCCACTCTCTAAAGAAAAATCACAGAAGTCTATTAGTAAAAACATCAGTAAAATGGTGAATGAAGGAATGCCACAGAAACAAGCTGTCGCAATTGCTATGTCTAAAGCAAAAAAAGAAATGCCTAAGCGTGGTAGTCGCACAGCTAAGAACAAGGCTAAAAAATGAAAATGGCATACGTTGAGTGGGAAGATGCAGCCGACATTGACGAAGCTCCGTGGGCTATACACGAGGATGAGGATTTTAAATATACACCAGTACTAGTAAACCAAATTGGTTACTTGTTGTACGATGGGCCTGAAGGCATTGTGCTAACCTCTGCATACATTGAGGGAGGCACTGTTGGTTGTCGTACACAAATTCCTAGAGGTATGGTACGTAAAATGACTGTGACCAACACTAATGACTGATAGAACTAAATTTTTAGACGGTAGTAGTAAACGAGTAATCTTAGGATTATTTAAAGAGTTTGCACGTTGTGACGTAAAGTTTAAACCTGTATTCACACTGCAAGAGGTTAAAGAACTATTTCTAGACTGCCGTGACCCGTCTGAATATGCTGTTGCTATGGAGTTGTTAGGTGATTGGGAGCATTGGTTGGAAGTACGTAACCATGTTTTGATTAAACCCCATGTAGATAAGTGGCAAGCAGAATTGGCAGTTAAACTTCGATCTGAAGCAATTATGCAGATGAAGCAACATGCCAAACAGCCCGGCGGTACAGCAGCAGCTAAATGGCTTGCTGAGAAGGGTTACAAAGAAGATGAAGGCAAACGCTTACCCGGTCGCCCTAAAGAGGCTAAAGAGGTCGTTGCACAGCCCACAGGACGTATTGCAGGGGATATGGCTAGACTTGGTATTGTAATGGGAGGAAAGAAATAATGCCGTACATGACCGCAGGAAAAAGAGACTACAAAAAACAACAGGCTTATGATGGCAAACCATCTGTAGTTAAAGATAGAGCTAAACGTAATAAAGCACGTAGAGATATGATGGATGAAGGTAAAGTGTCTAAGGGTGATGGTAAAGATGTTGACCATAAAAATCCATTAAGTAAAGGTGGTGGTACAGCACGTAGTAATTTACGTGTTACTAGTAAGAGTGCCAATCGTAGCTTTGCACGTACTAAATCAGGAAAGATGAAATAATGGCTGGACTATACGAAAACATTCACAAAAAACGCAAACGCATTAAAGAAGGTAGTGGTGAGAAAATGCGTAAGGTAGGTAGCAAAGCTGCTCCTTCTAAACAAGACTTTATTAATTCTGCTAAAACAGCTAAGAAAAAGAAATGAAAAACAAACCACACTATTTGCCTGATGGTAAAGAATACAAAGGCCCAACACATAAGGATGCCAATGGCAAACTAATGACAGGTGCAAAGCACACGGCAGCTAGTAAAAACTTAGTTCACAAAAAGAAAGCTAAATAATGCCTAAAGATAGTCGTTTAGAACGTGCTGGTGTACCTGGTTTTAATAAGCCTAAACGTACTCCTAGTCATGCTACTAAAAGTCATGTAGTTGTTGCTAAAGAAGGCGACACTGTTAAAACTATTAGATTTGGACAGCAAGGCGTAACTGGGGATAAAGAACCTACAGCACGTCAAGCATCCTTTAAAGCACGCCATGCTAAGAACATTGCTAAAGGTAAAATGAGTGCTGCTTATTGGGCAAACAAAGTTAAATGGTAACTGAAAAAGAACTTGTTAAACAAGCAGCAGAAGCTGACTTGTTGACGTTTATTAAACTTGTAGCTCCGCATCGTGTACTAGGCACAGTGCATGAGGAACTATGTAGTTGGTGGAGTAGAGAAGATGCTAAGGACAATCAATTAGTGTTGCTGCCACGTGACCATCAAAAGAGTGCTATGATCGCATATAGGGTTGCTTGGTGGGTTACTAAGCACCCTGAAACCACAGTGCTATATGTGTCTGCTACAGCTA
>Ga0209134_10000124_pt1 | contig 21533 bp, 21 predicted proteins | sample LauGreSp1BDMLBSN_2_FD_187566 | JGI IMG/M metagenome (GOLD analysis project Ga0209134, IMG submission 187566) | Freshwater lake microbial communities from Lake Michigan, USA - Sp13.BD.MLB.SN (SPAdes) (version 2) | ecosystem: Environmental > Aquatic > Freshwater > Lake | place: Lake Michigan, USA... | reverse complement strand
ACAGGGGTAGTCTGTACCAATGGCGAGAGTTCTTCTACTTACGAACACTCTTGGTGCCAGCGCAGAAGTGCTTCCAGCACTTGGTTTGCTGCAGCATCAAGTTCGCATCTTGCCTGCCGAAGTAAGTGTCTTGGTCGATGCCCCTGATATTGATGTATTAATGATTGATGCCCGCCGTGACCTGCCAACTGTTAAGTCCTTAACAAAGCTAATCCATGCAACAGGTGTCGGATGCCCCGTTATTGCAATCACAACTGAAGGTGGGTTAACTGCAGTTAACGCTGACTGGGGAATTGATGATGTCATTCTTGATTCTGCAGGACCTGCCGAAGTGGATGCCCGTATTCGAATCGCACTTGGCAAGCATGCAATTGAAATGGTCGCAGCAGATCCTCACAGCGGGGAAATTAGAAGTGGTGAAGTAGTAATTGACGAGTCCACTTACACCGCTCGCCTCAAGGGAAATGTTTTAGATTTAACCTTTAAAGAGTTTGAACTTTTGAAATATCTTGCACAGCATCCAGCACGCGTCTTTACGCGTGCTCAGTTGTTGCAAGAAATTTGGGGATATGACTACTTCGGTGGAACTCGCACAGTAGATGTTCACATCCGCCGCCTGCGCTCAAAGCTAGGTCCTGAGTTTGAAGCGATTATTGGCACAGTTCGAAATGTTGGTTATCGCTTTACTGTCGATGCATAAAAATGCGTCACATACTTAAACTACATCGCGACCTCAATGCTGATTCCCTGCCACAAGCAGAGCACGACTACACAATTGAAACCTTTAATCCAGCTATTCATAAAGAACAGTGGTTAGAACTCAACAATCACATCTTTGCCCACCATGCAGATCAAGGTAACTGGGCCATGCAAGATCTTGATAATCGCATCGCCGAACCCTGGTTTGATGCCAACGGATTCTTTCTTGCAACAGAAAATGGAGCCATCGAGGGGTTTGTCTGGACCAAGATCCATCAGGACTTAATCAATCAAGATCCTGTTGGTGAGCTTTATGTGGTTGGAACTCACCCAGATCATGCAGGAAAAGGTATTGCCCGGGCGCTATCTGTTGAAGCCATTAATTACCTTGTAAGTAAAGGGCTCAAGCACGCAATCTTGTATGTTGATGCCGATAATGAAAAAGGTTTAAAACTATATGGATCGTTAGGTTTCAATTAATTTTTTGTTATTTTGATTTGGTTATTTCCTTGCGGTGAAATAGTTATCCCCTGAAATTCAATTCCATTTGTAATCGTAATCTTACCGTTTTCACGAATATATCTCCAAAAGTTTTTCTCTTCCGAGTTTTGGTCCATATCATTTCTGTAATTTTCCATGTTTACATTTACATAATACGCAGTAAAACCATTAAGGTTTCGAAATTCCCTGGAATTACTAAAATTGGAGAATTTGCCATTGGTTCGTTTTTCAATAATTAAAAGCTCATCAGCGCTCAATTTCACCATGACAGATTGAGGTTCTTTCCCGTAGTCGTCAAGTGAACTCATAGTTACATAAACCGGTTCTTTAATGGCATTCTTATCAATGCAAACAACCTCATCTTTACCAAACCAGCCCACAAGGAAAGATTCCCAAGAGGTTACTGCCTTTGATGCACCCCATTGGTGAGTCATGATATTTAAGTCAGAGCCATTAATTGGTCCATGCCCAATTAAGCCTTGGTAGTGAAGAATTTCATGAATCAGGTGATCCCAAATTTTCGTTCGATCTGTTGGGAATGCACCTCCTCCCATTTCACCATATGTAGAAAAGATTTGGCGGCCGACCTTTGTTGTGAAAGTTCCGCCTCTTAAAATTAGCGATGTTCCATACTTTGACTCGGCCTCTGCAGGGAAAACAAAGTAGATAAACTGGACCCCAGTAAAGTCATATTTCCCATCGACTAGATTAATGATCTCTTGCACGCCAGCGCTTTGAGACTGCTTCTCTGAAGTAGCTCCCTTTCGACATTCAACACAGGCATACCATTCAGCCCCACGAGGTGCGCGCACCCAATCTGGGGAAACTAGGTCAACTTCATACTGCATTTTCCCTCGGCCGAAATAATCTGCCCAGTCCTTTATTAGAACAAGGTCATCTGCAAACATCTCTCCTGGATTACCCACACCTGATGCGTTGGCAAAGTCAACTGGAATAATCGCAATTTTCATTTTCCCTAAGGGTGAAAGAGTGCTGCGCAATGGAAAGCCTTTACTGCCCGCACCAGTCAAATTTCTATTCTCATTCAACTTACATTCAGAAATATCAGAAGCAACCTGAACGAAGTTATCGGCAATCGTTGGGGTTGGAGTAGGAGTTGGTGATGGCGTTGATGTTGGTGAAGGAGTAGCAGTTGGGGATGGAGTTGGAGTTGGGGTAGCAGTTGGAGTTGGTTTTGGTTTTGGAAGAGTTACACCTTTATTCCACACAAGTTTCTTGCCGCTTTTTATGCAGGTGTATTTCTTGCCACCCGCGATCGCTGTTGACCCAACTTTTTTACAGACAGCACCAGATTTAACTGCGGTGTGGCCAGTTGGTGATGATAAGAGAGCGACAAAAAATGCCCCAATCAGAATGCGGATTACGAAATTCTTTCCCATGACTATTTGCGAGCCAAAAAGATCTGGGAGACTGTTTTAGCAAGAATTGGCGAAGCCTCTTTCCAGCTAATTCCATAGACTTTTAGAAATGCTTCTTCGAAAGTTAGTCCGTTTGAGACCTCAACAATTAGCTGCGTAGGTGAATCTATGCCTTTAAGAGCAACTAAGCACTCCATCGTGATGTATCCAATTGTGTAGACATAGCCAAACATCTCATTGTTGTATTTGCCCGGCATTAAAGCAGCGTAAAAACGCTCTATATCGACCGGTTCAAAGCTCTTGATTTCTGCGTTAGGGCTGGTACGTAACCAATCAGCACGAAACTTGGTGTACTCCTCAATACTTCTTGCCGCACCTGTATTTCCAGCTATGTGTGCATGGCCTTCAATAAACCAGCGTGGCAAATAATTAAAGTTCTGGTCATCTTTTGGCTTTCCGATGAACTGCATTGCTTGAGCAATGTGGGTGTACTCATGTATTTCAAGGCCACCTTCTAGATGGTAGGTGTCTGTTTGACCGCCTGGTTCAGTAACTCCGTATTGGGAAAACCCAACGGTACCGGAGACTTTTCCTGCACTTGCACCGTTGCAACGTTGGAGCGATCCGCAAGATCCATCTATTTGTCCTGCAAGATAAGACATATTCAATTCGCCAAATTTCGCTTTAGCCCAATCTTTATCTTGAAAACGATAATAAATTGCGTAAAAACTTTGTGGTTGCGCAAAACCAGCAAAGATCTTGGTTGCATTTTCAAAAATTGCCTTTACATTTGCATTAGGAATGGTTGTATTTGGCCCAACAAAAATATCTTGTCTTACTGCCACGGCTTCTGACTTCTTGATCTTTTCATTTGTTGAAGTCCACGCTGCAAGTGCAATGCCTTCTGAATTCCCGTATAACTCGTCAAATGTTTTAGGGATAACTATTGGGGGCACCGTTGGTGTTGGCGTTGGCGTAACTGTTGGCGTTGGTGTTGGAGAAGGCGTTGGTGTTGGCGTTGGAGAAGGCGTTGGAGAAGGCGTTGGTGTTGGCGTTGGAGTTGGCGTTGGAGTTGGTTTAACTACTGCAACACCTTTGTTCCACACAAGTTTTTTGCCGCTCTTGATACATGTGTATTTCTTGCCAGCGTATGTCGAAGTTATCCCGGCTTTCTTGCATGTGGCACCTGGCTTAACGGCGGCAACAGCATTAAGAGGCATAGCAAACAGGGCGATCGCTAGAAGTGCCCCGACTAACTTCTTCATGCCTTAAGAGTAAGTTATAGGAATGAACTTGTTAAGGGAGTAAGTGGCCAGTCCTTAGAATTAACTCTTTGGAAAACCAAGAGTTCCTCGGATCTCTTCAAACATTGCAAAGAAATCAACTAATTCGATGCCTGTTCCTTGTTTGAAGGCAGCTTCAAAGTTCTTGCCTTGACCAAGTGCGGCATAAACATTGACCATCTTTTCCACGCCAACTTGAGAAACCAAGAACTCTGATGCTGCAAAACCAATTGCATAAGGATCAGTTTTTCCATCATTTGCCTTGATTTCACTCAAATTCGAGCTTTGATTTATTGGGTTTCCGTTCTTATATCGGTTGGTCATCGATGGGCGGCCGAGGGTTGAGTAATCAGCAAAACCAAGCACTCCTGCTGTCTGCTGTCCTACAAACATTGCAGGTCCTTCCCAGAACCAATTGGGAACATTGCTTCCGCTCCCATTTGCTAGCGGTCCAGCTAGCAGCTCTTGAATCGCATGGAAAAATTCGTGACCTGGAGTTTGAGCCATGCCAGCTTTGTCATTAACTAAGGCATTCGTTTTTTGAATCGTCGCATAGTTCCACGTATTTGAGTATGAGCCACCAAATGCAGGAGATCCCGTCCCAAAACCACCGATTCGATCTTTGACTTGGTTAGCTGAAAATCCTTCTTTTATATATGCCTCTTCTAGCCACTTAACATCAATGGCAATTACATCTACAAACGATCGTGACAACTTTGGATATACAAATCGCTGAGCAACATACTGCGCTCCTTCTTGGACCCAAGTAATTAACTGTTGATCTACTCCAGTTTGAGCAATTACTTTTACTTCTTGAGTGTTTCGGACAGTAGATGTGTAACTCTTGAAATTATCCGTTGCTTTCTTAATGACCTCATCTGCAGATGTTGGTTTTGTAAGGTCGTACTTTTCCCACAATGAGTTAAAGGTTTTAGCCGGTGTTGGGGTTGGGGTCGAAGTTGGCGTAACTGTTGGGGTTGGTGTTGGGGTCGCAGTAGCAACCTTTACGCCCTTATTCCATACAAGTTTCTTGCCACTTTTTACGCAGGTGTACTTGATTCCCTTAACCGTTGAGGTGGAACCGGCTTTCGGGCAGGTAGCACCAGCCTTTACAGCAGCAGTTGCTTGAAGAGGCGAAGAAACAAGGACAAGGACCGTCAAGGCGGCTAGGGCTTTACGCATTTGGCGAGCGTAACTAAAAAGCTACAAATAGCACTCCTGAATTAGGTTAATTTTGGACTAATTGAGCGCACATAGCGTGAAATGCCTTTGTATGAGCATCCACATCGCTTGCAGTTGTATCAGGACACATCAGCGCCATGTTGTGAAAAGGGGTAATCAAAAAGCCATCGTTCAACATACGCAAATGGATGAATTGCTCTAATTCGAAGTCCCCAGCACTGTTTGCATCGGCCCCAGTTACTGGTGCCACTTTCCCAAACATGTACTCCCCGCGAGCGCCCAAGCGATTGACCGTCCAAGGCAGGTCGAACTCTACAATCGCAGCATCCACACCATCTGACCAACGAGTTCCTAACTCGATCATGCGGTCAAAGTTTTCTTGAGTTAAAACCTGCGTCAAGGTTGCTCTCATCGCAGCTAGCGACAAAGCATTGCCAGCCAAGGTTCCACCAACACCGCCAGTATCAATGATTTCAAGCTCAACCATTGACTTAATTTTGTCTGCAATCGCTTGAGTCATCCCAAAAGTTCCGGTTGGAATGCCACTACCTATGGCCTTACCGATGGTTAAAAAGTCAGGCTTTAAGCCACGCTCTGCTGTCATTCCACCAGGGCCCACAGAGATGGTGTGGGTTTCATCGATAATCAAAAAAACGCCGTGTTTCTTTGCTAATTCGGCAACAGCATCTAAGTAACCAGCTTGTGGCAATACGATTCCCACATTAGTCATTGCAGGTTCCATCAAAATCGCTGCAACATCACCCTGGGCTAATGCGCTTTCCATGCCAGCAATATCATTGAATTCAACTACTCGTGTGGTCTGTTCTAGGGCAACGGGAGCACCGATATTTCCTTCACGGGCTACTGTTTTTCCGCCCTCGTCTAGGGTTGCAAAGGTCTCATCGACTGAGCCGTGATAGCAACGATCGATCACAACAATCTTTGAACGCCCTGTAATCATGCGGCTATAGCGAATCACGTGACGGTTGGCATCTGTGGCCGAGACGGTGAACTGCCAAAGCGGCAATCCAAAGCGGCGGGCTAACTCTGCAGAAACAATTGCTGCATCTTGTGTCGGCAACATCGCTGTTATTCCCTTACCGACTTGCTCTCTGATGGCCGCAACTGTTGCATCTGGTGAATGCCCGGTCATCGATCCTGTGTCACCTAAACAAAAATCAATATAGGTATTGCCATCAACATCGGTAAAGCGCGCACCCTTTGCTTGGTCGATAAAGATTGGATATGCCCCTGGCCACTTTGCCATCCATGACATAGGAACTCCGCCAGGCATGTTCACTTGACCCTTTTCAAAGAGCTCACCAGATTTTGGATGTAGTGCTAAAAAGCGTTCATCTTCAATTTTTCGAAGAGCAGCTAAACGGTCGCGATTAATCATGGACAGATCCTATTCAAGTGATTCAAATACAAAGAGCGCTTCAATGTAGTTCTCGCCGGTAATTCCTAAGTTTTGTGCATCAGGTGGCGCTGTCTGTGGTTCCAGACAAACCCCATCAGAATCTTCAGAATAAACAACCCACCAAGGGGCATCGCATTCAATAGATATCCGTGCCACATCCTCCCAAACGACAGCCGGGGTGCCTTTGATGCCGGTAAAGGCATCATCCCAAGGTGGCGGAGTTGGTTTAGAGCGCTCTCCCGTTGGAATGCCATCGCTGCCACGAATCAACATCTCTGTTGCTTCAAACTCAATTTCTGCGCTTCCGCCGCGTTCTAGATCCCGGGCAAACCAAGGATGAAAACCAAGCCAGGCAGGTAGATCACAACCGTTGTCGTCATATTCCAGTGACCAACGAATCGCATCATCTAGCACTTCAATTCTTTGTTCAACCGTTGCATTTCCGTATGGTGATGGCAGATGCAAAAGTGAGCGGCCTGGACCAATTTCTTGCCAGGAAGAGATCAGCCCAAAACCATGTAAGGCATGTGGTGGATCAATTGTTGCTGGCAGTTGAATTTGTTGGCCCGTGCTGTTGGTAATCAGACCTTCTTTAATCCGACCTGCCCAAGGCGCCATCGCATACCAACCCGATGAATGAACCTGTCCTCTAAAGGGAACAGCAAACTCATTCTCCCGCCATTTAAGCGAGGTAATACGTGCGCCATTGTCATCATCAATTGCTATTTGAAATTCAGCATCATCAATAAATTGCATTATGCATCCAACGCTTCTACTAATTCGTGCAATCGTGGAGGCTGGGCGCCAGCACGTGAAACGGTAATTCCTGCAGCTATGGCTGCGCGATGTAGGACGGCGTTAAGTACTTGTCCTGCTAGGCCATTAACTGAGTGTTTGATTATTCCTTCAACCACAATCGCCCCCACAGTGTCACCGGCCCCAACTGTGTCTATGACGCTGACTTTGGCCCCTTCTACCTCTTCAAAACCATGCTCGGTATAGCCAATGATTCCATGAGCGCCGCGAGTCACAACAACAAGTGAGACACCGTTTGCAAGCCAAGCCTTTGCCACTTCATCCATCGACTGATCTGGATATAGCCAAGAGATGTCATCATCTGAAAGCTTCACAACACTTGATATCCCCACCCATTTTTCAACAGCTGCGCGGTATTTATCTCTATCTCCCACAACAGATGAGCGCACATTGGGATCAAAGACAATAGGTGCAAACTCTGCTGTCTTGATTGCCCATTCATACAAAACGGTTGCTGCAGGTTCCACGATTGTCACCAGCGTCCCGATGTGTAATACCGATGGCTTTAATCGTTCTGGATCTGGCAACCAAGAATGTGAAAAATCAAAGGTGGCGGTGCCATCAATCAGAAATTCATAACTGGCAGAGCCATGTGAATCTAAAGTAACCGTGGCGGTGCAGGTTGGTTTGTTACTACTTAATGAAAGAGATAGCCCAACACCATCTCGCTCCAATTCTTTGCGAGCGCTCACACCAAAAGCATCTGTTGAAATCCCATCAATAAAATCGACGTCATATCCCAACCGGGCAAGGGCTTTTGCAGTATTTGCTGGCCCACCGCCAACAACAGGACCAGTTGGCAAAATATCTATTAAAACCTCACCACATACCCAGATGCTCATAGAAATTCACCTGCTCCAGTGGTCATGTGCTCAATTGTGCCTTAATCTGCCCTCCATGATCACTATTCCAGAGTCCGACCTTGTAGTTCACCCGCTCTGCCTCGGCAGCAATATCTTTGGCGCCGCTGCCACAGAGGCAGAGTCCCACTTAGTGATGGATGCCTATCGCAGCCATGGTGGAAACTTCATTGACACGGCAGATATGTATAACCAGTGGGTTGAAGGACATGTTGGTGGCGAATCAGAATCAGTTATTGGTTCCTGGATGAAATCCCGCGGCAACCGCGCAGATATGGTGATCGCAACCAAGGTTTCAAAGATGGATCGCAGACCAGGGTTATCAGCTAAAAACATTGTGGCGGCCTGTGAAGAATCCCTAGATCGTTTACAAACCGATTACATCGATCTCTATTACAGCCACTCAGATGATGAAACCGTCTCACTGGAAGAAACCCTTGGTGCATATGCCCGGCTGATCGCTGAGGGCAAGGTCCGTTACATCGCAGCCTCTAACTTCACACCAGCCCGCGTTCGGGAATCAATTAAGTTCAGTGAAGATAACAACTTGCCTTCCTATATTGCAGTCCAAGATCTTTATAACTTAGTAGATCGCACCACCTATGAAGCTGAAATGTCTCAAACAGTGGCCGAGCTTGGAATCTCTAATATTCCTTTTTATGGCATTGCTCGCGGATTCTTAACTGGAAAGTATCGTCCAGGAGTTACCGAGGTTGATTCAAAGCGCCCTGCTGCTCTTGTATACACAACCGATAAAAACTACGCCGTGTTATCTGCCATGGATGAGATTGCACAGACCCACAACGCACCTCTAGCAGCAATCGCACTTGGTTGGCTTCGCGCTCAACCTACTGTCAGTGCACCTATTGCATCTGCTCGCACAGTGGCGCAATTGGAGGAAATCATTCAGGTTGTTGAATTAACACCGGATGAGGTTTTAAGACTTAACACCGTCAGTGCTTAATTCCTCGGCCACTGCTTCTTTATTTTCACTATCTCTTCCTTAACATAGGGAATCGCTTCATTTTTGTACCAGTCATCGATCTTGATTCCATAGACAGATTCAAATGCGTTTTGCCATCCCTTTGCAGGTGAGCTCTCCATCCACTCAATAGCCTTAGCCTGCCCATATTTTCCAAGCAGCTGTTCATAGATCAACATTCCAAGTGAATATCCGAGCTTTCCAGGGAAAGTGCACTGAGGCGCATTCTGTGGCTCAGTTGATTTAATCATCTCGTAGATCTGATCATTAGTGGCCGTCCAAAGATCATTTTGTTGGCTCTCCAAGGACATTCTTACCGAACCATTTCTGATCAAGTATTCATCTGCCTTAGTGTTTTTAATGAACAAACCCACGATGATATTGGCATATACATTTGCGCCACCTTCCATCGCCCAACATGGAAAGGCATTCATATTTCCCTTAAGGAAATAAATTTGTGCAGCATGTGAATACTCATGAGAAGCTGTTGAATAATCGAGCGGATAAAGTTTTGTTCGACCATTACCTCTTAGATACTGCATCAAATAAGTTCCTTGGACATAGGAAAGCCCGGCCAACATTACTTGATTGCCCTCCATGCCAATTCTTCGCTCTACCTCTGCCAAATACATCGGAGATGAGTGACCATAAAAAGCTATTCTGCTGAGGAACCAATCTTTATCATCAGTTCCAGAGTAAATGACTGGAAACTTCAGCGAACTCTTTATATCTGTTGACCAAAACTTTGCCCCTGCATTAATGCCAATGGTGATCAATTCCTTATATTCAGGATCAGTATCCTTGCCAAACTCAAAAATCATTTCAGGTTGATTATTATCAGATTGACTCACACGGTTAGAAAATTGTGCGAGTAGTCCATCTAATGCCGCAGATTCATCCCACTTCGTTGGTGTTGGTGTTGGTGTTGGTGTTGGTGTTGGTGTTGGGGTTGGGGTTGGGGTTGGGGTTGGGGTTGGAGTTGGGGTTGGAGTTGGGGTTGGAGTTGGAGTTGGGGTTGGTGTTGGTTTCACAACGGGAACAATCTTTACTCCCTTATTCCAGATAAGTTTTTTACCTGACTTTGTGCAGGTGTATTTGAATCCTTTGCTCACGGCGGTTGCGCCAACTTTGCTGCAGGCCTGTCCGCTTTTAACTGAAGCTGACGCCAAAGGTGAAACACCAAAAATCAACAAGGCTGCGCAGAGCCCAATGCTGTATTTCGGCGCATGTTTCATAGGAAAAGCATCCTTGAATATCCCTCTAATTTAAAGATCAGCACGCCAAGCCTGACCAGACACATTTTAATTCTCCACAGAATCTCTCTGTCCTATCTTTACTACAAATGTAGTAAAGTACCGTTATGAGCATGCCAGTACGAATAGAACCTGATCTCTATAACCGCGCGAAAAAAGAGGCAGCTGTTGAACATCGCACAATTGCCGGACAAATAGAGTTTTGGGCTCAAGTGGGCAGAGCATGCATCGATAACCCAGATCTACCCGTCACCTTTGTGATTGATTCTCTGGCTTCACTTGAAACCTCTGAAAAAGACAAAAAATCTTTTAAGCGTCGCGAGATTTAATTGGCCTATCAAGAAAACCAAACGCCACGCTTTTCTAGAACATACAAAAAACTCTATAAGCGCGAACTTGTCCCAATCCACGAAGCCATGGATGCCATTGTGAAGAAGCCAGAGCTTGGCACCGAAAAAGTTGGCGATCTTTCAAATCTATTTGTTTATAAATTTAAAGTTGGAAAAACAGAATGGTTGCTTGGCTACACATTCAACTCAACAAAAAAGATGATTACTTGGCATTCAATAGGTCAACATGAGAACTTCTATCGGAATGCTAAGAAGCAATAATTGGGATTACTTTTCTTGTAAGCGCTTGGCCATAGTCACAGCAACATTGAGCCATTTAGCTACTTGAGCATCGCTGAAACCATTTGTGTTCAGCACATAGAGGCCAGTCATCATGTCACCATTGAATTGGTAGAAGCCGAGCAATGTTCTTTTTTGTTCGCCACTATCTATCACCGCATGGACAAAGACTCTGTTGCCCTCTGAAACAACTCCAGCTGGGATGCTCTTAATGATCTTAAAATCATAAGGAACCAGCGTTCCTGTCGTGTCCCGATACCCCTTATCAAGCTGGCACTGTGCCAAAACCTTTACCAACTCTTTTTGTGCAGCAGTTGCAGCAGCCACAGATGAGTACTTAACGACCTCTGTTGATAGAAATGAGAAGGGAGAGCCTTCTTTAAGGGCAATAACCTGACGGCGCTCTGTCCGGTCTTTCTCAGAAGGAAAGTTGCCATTACAAAGATCAAGAGATGGATCAATCAAGGTTGTGCCGCCACTCATGGGTAACACACTCCACTCCTGGCTGAAATCTTCTGCTCTAAAACCAAGTTTGGCTAGTTTTGCTTGCTTGGCGTCAGTAAGTGATGAGTCTTGAACTACTGGTGGGCTATCGATCTCAGTCAATGTGCCAAGGGTTGTTGAAACAGAGGACAAGCCAACTAAAACAAAGTTACTTCCAGTTATCCGAACAACTTTCTTGCCGGCCCCAATATCAAAAGACCCGCCTGTTGCTAAAGATTTAGCTTTGCTCTCACTTACAGTCCCTAGAGTTTTTCCACCGACTGCAACTGTGGCGGTTCCTGATCCCAAGACCACATCAAATTTTCCTGATGTTGTAAGTGACGCTGTGCATTTGCCGGTGCACTTTAAAGCACCAGTTCCAAATGATGTTGGCGCTGGCGTCCATTTGCCGGTGCGCGAAGATTTAGAAGCGGTAATAAAACTGCTTGAAATACTTAAATCACCACTTTGTCCGTTACCAACGCAGTCAAAGACTTGAGCTGTGCCAGTTAAAGCCACACCATTTTTCACAGTAAATGCCGGCGCGTTTTTAACTGATGACCCTTGAATAACAAGTCCATCCTCATCAACAACATTGACCTGACAAATTCCAGCTCCAGCATCTGTGGCACCCTTCCAGGCCACCGTTACCTCATTGGCATTGGCGTTACTGACCACAAAGTTATTGGAAACAACTGGGTAACCGCGATCAATGACTACCTTTTCCTCTTTTGACCACTGACTCTTGTTGCCTTCTTTATCAATGGCACGTATGGAGAAGTTATAGCTTCCCTCTGGCAAGTCCTTTAAATACACTGTTTTTGGAGCAACAAAGGGAGATAGGTAAGTCGGCTTCCAATTCTCAACATCTGCGGCTTTGAGTGTGGCAATTTTCCCATCTATCTGAGATTCAAATCCAACGATTGCGGTGTCAACATCTTCGTTGCCATCTTTGAGAATCGACATCCCCGGTGCTCTCCACTGAGTTGCAGGTATAACAACAGGCACAGGTGGTGGCGTTGTATCTGCTGTGCGCTTAATTGTGACAACTGCGCCAGTTTCAGAAGCAACAGCACTAAATGTAATTTTACCGTTGTAGGTAGTTGCAGATAGTCCAGTCATTGATCCAGAGACTGCTCGTGAATCACGGTAAATATAGGAATCTAAATTAAGCATCCACACATCAGTACCAAGGAGTGAATCAAATTCGCTTGTCTGATCTTCTGTATTGGGAGAAATAACAGCAGAGGCCGGTGGTGGATCAATGCGATAAATAGCTAACCCTGGTTTATAGCCAACGCCTTCAAGTTTGCGACGATACTCAACCCAATAGGCAGCTTTTCCATCTCTCACATAAATTGCGCGAATACCTTTTGCAAAATCACTAGGTGCAAGATTTACCACATCTGATTGCCAGACTTGTTTGATCTGTGAATCATCCAGATATCCCATGCGCCATTGGTGATAGGTGCTCAGGGGAGAGCTAGTGTCAACATTTCCCATGACATCGATAGTTCCCCCGTATTCAACTGCTTTGCAGCCTTCTCCCCAAGGTCCATCACTGTCGCCACTGTCACATCGCAAAAAGTTTGTATGTCCAAGCCCAAAGGTATGTCCTAATTCATGGGCAATAACAAAAGATGAATCACTGTCATGAAGAACGATGTTTCCACTAGTGCTTCGGGGACCGCCCAACTCTGCCCGACCTGACCAAATACAGCCTGCTTTAGGAGCAACAATGAGCAAGTACCGCTTGCTGTAATCAGTTATTCCGAGTTTTCTAAATGCTTCAGGCTGAATCGAATCCAAAAAGGTGGAGGAAGCAATACCTGAACAAGGCATCTTTGAGGTTAAAGAAATAGGTGTTTGCAGCACCTTTCCGGCCGTGAATGAAATAGTGCGATCGCTGGTATCACCATAGAGAGTGGTGAACTTTCTCCAGTCAGCATTGACCTGTGTATTGATTAACTCAGCAATTTTATTTCCATTAGCAGGTGGCGCGGCAGCCCCAGGCCAGGTAACGGTGACGATATCAATGACTCGCACATCAACTGCAACTGCAGGAGAGAGACCAAGAGAGGTAAGTGCAAAGAACAGTGCAAGTACTGCAGCTACTCGATTCTTAATCAACTTCACTTATATCTCCCACGCTGTTTCTTCATGACGATTAACTGCAAAAACTTGATACCCCTGAAGTTCAGGTTGTCCAAACCATGGGGCGCAATCACTACCGCCAACCATAACGGCAGTTGCCATGGCATCGCATAGCCACCCCGCAGGACCAACAACAGTTGCAGAGGCTGCGCCAATAGCGATCAAGCCAGTGTGGGGATCGCGTATATGTGCGCCTCGCTCATAGGTGCCAGAGGTTGCAATGGCACCATCTGTAATCTCATAGACCTTCACAACCTCCATGCGGTTCTCAGGATTAACGACACCGATAGACCAAGGCTTTATTTCTTCGACAGCTGAATCAAACCAGCCACCCCTCAACGCTAAATCTCCTGCAGCATTTACTTGCACGTGTGGCACACCTGCTGCAACCAACATATCTGCACATTTATCTGCAGCCCAGCCCTTTACTAATCCAGAAGGATCAAAGCCATCTTTTACTGCCCAAGGATCAAAAGCTCCATCACTTAACCACTTGGCCTGAGCGCACAAATCCCAAACCTCAATGACATCATCTGGGCAATCCTCAATGGCAACTTTTCCTAGGCGCAACCGTGTAATCCAAGAATCCTCTTTGTAGGTTGAAAAATCTCGATCAACATCTTCACAAAAATCAGTTATTTGTTTCATTGCCAGATATAAATCTGCATCACTGACAAACTGTGAATAACAATCCACATCCACAATTGTTCCCCACACAGCAATCTGCTCGCGTAAGTGATTCACTCGACAACCCTACCCGCTTAGAAACCTGCGTCGGCAAGGGCTCCCTGTAATGATTTAAACCAGCCATAGCTTGTATAAGAAGCACCTGATGCTCCTTGAATATTTGCACTCTGTGCCTGCAATGTTTGTGCTTTCAAGATAGGCACCGCCATGTTTGTGTATCTATCATTTTTACCCTTAGGTGCCTTCACAGCCACAGCATCTGTAATCTTGCCATTGGAAACGGTGATCTTTACCTGCACATTTCCGTAGTTAACATTAATTACTGGACCGGTATATGTTCCATCTTTAATAGTTGTTGTAACAGGTGCTGTTGTCTGTGTTGCTGCAGCAGATGCAGTGGCAGTTGCACTCTGTGAAGCAGTCGGCTGAGTTGTTGCACCAGCTGTTGCCTTCTTAGTTGCCACAGGCTTTGCACTCTTTGCTGGAGCCGATGAAGAGGTTGATGATGAAGCAGACGCTGAAGAACTAGTTCCAGTCGTTCCAATTGCAGTACCGCCAGCGATATTAATCGAGCTAGTAGTCGATAACTGAGGTGGCGTAATCGCCAACACAGCGCCAAGGCCCCCCACAGTGCCTCCTGCTATTAGCAGCGCCCGCTTCATCTCATACCCTCACTTCGTTATGCACCGTGTGTGAATCTCCCTCGAGAAGACCAACACCTGTATACAAGCCTAGTAACCTGAAGGTTTTCTGAGAACGCCCGCAAAGCGGGCGCAGAGTATTGAAAAAACAGATCAACGGTTCTGTAGAAAGCGCTCCTGAAGCACTTCTCGCACAATCGTCGATGTTGTCTCTCCACGACGCTTAGCCTCTTTTTCAATTGCTTTTTTTAGCTTGGCTGGCACTCGCACCTTCAACTGTGGGGATTCAACAGCTACAGCAGTTAATGACGGCCTGCCTCGCACCTGCTTGATCGCATCCCGTGCCATCTTGGCAGCTAACTTATTGGTTAAGCGAGTTCCATCTGACAAGAAAACAACTTCTGAATCTAGATCCACATCTGGACCAACAATGTATTTGCGCTTCACTTTTGCAGCCATGTCAAAAGTTTAACACTTATGAGATTATTTGTGTACCTCATAAATATAACACAATGTGTGGATAACAACTACTCTTTGTGAAAAGCGAAAGCCTCATCGTGAAAACGATTCTTTGGCACGCCTAAATCCTCTGCTGCTTTTCGCACAGCACTGACCAACGGCTCTGGCCCACAAATATAAATATCACTATCTGCAAACTGTGGCACTAGCGCTTTGAGCGAATCAGCATCCATGGGATGGTTCTTGCGTGATCCCACTAAGTAATGCACTCGGATTGATCCACCGCTGTTATTTGCCAAGTAATCCATTTCCTTTCTCAGCACTAGATCTTCTTCTTTAGAGGCACGGAACAACACATCCAACTGCACGCCCCCTGCAAGTTCCTCCATAATCGCTCTAATAGGCGTAATTCCGACACCTCCGCCCACCAGCACCACATGGGGTTGGGTGCTGCGACCTGCTGTGAAAGCGCCATAGGGTCCTTCAACAAAGACACGTGTGCCTGGCTTTAGAAAAGCTAGGGAGCGTGAGTGATCCCCTAAATCTTTCACAGTAATTCGCAAATGCTTTTCTGTCGGCGCAGCCGACAAAGAGTATGGATGTGACATCAACGCATGTCCTCTAGCTAAAAAGCGCCAGCCAAAGAACTGCCCACCTTGGGCAGCTAAGTGATGAAGGTTGCGACCTTTCATGATCACAGAGACAACTCCAGGACCCTCAATGACAACTTTTTCAACCTTTAGATTTACTTTCATGGATCGATAAAAAGGAACCCAGAAGCGCCAGTACATGATCGCTACTGCCATCAAAACATACAAACTGATCCAATAAATGCGATTGAGTGGATGACCAACAAACATAGAGCCATTAACAATTTGGTGCATAAATGAGGCAGCCATAGCAAAGTAGGTCAGCACATGCACCATCCACCATGTCTCATAACTCATCTTTGCTCTAGCCTTTTTATAGGAAGTAACTCCTGCCACAATCATTAAGAAAAATCCAGCTAGTGCAAACCACATCCACTCATGCAAGGTTAAAAACTGCCATAACTCTTTATAGAGTGGGATGGAATCTTGTCCTGCAAATCCCACGGTAATAAACAGGACATGTATGCCGATCAGATATAAAGACCACGGCCCTAACTTGCGATGCCAAGTCACTAAGCGATCGTGGCCAACACCGCGCTCAACCCACGGAATACGAGCAACTAGAAATATCCCAACGACTGCAAAATAGGTGCCGACCAATGCAGCTAATCGACTAATCGAAACCACGACTGCATAAAAGCCATTGAAATCACTTAACCTGATAGTGGTTAGCTGCAGCGCCAAGGTCAGCCCCAGCCCGCCGCCGAGCAGCAATGCTGCCCAGTCCGTGCCAGCCAAAGAATGCTTATAAATGCGGGTTGGCTGCGTCATGGCTCAATTACACCGCAGATACCTGAGAACTAGGTGAGCGCAACCCCTCTAGATTGTGTGAGGTTCTTGATGAATTTTTAACGCCTGTCTAAATGGGGCGTTCTCTGGAGCGCTTACCAAAGCATCGGCAAAAAACTCCAGCGCCCACTGTAATGCGTATGAATACGTTGCCTTGTTTTCAGAACTCACTTTCAAAAGTTGAACTGCAATATCAGCTGGGTTTTGTCCCCAATCCACTGAAATCCCATCTGCATGATGAGTAAAAAGCTTTTCAACTTTTGATAATTCGATTTTTTCATTTCGTGATTCCAACCAGGAAACACAGAAGAATTCAGGCTTTCCGCCTCTGGACATTGTGCGAGAAAAGCCAATCATTTGGCTTTTAATCTTCACATCATCAGCTAAGCCCATCTCTTCGCGCATTTCTCGCTCAGCGCCGCGACAAATAATCTGTCCCAGTGTTGTATCTCCAGGATGAATATCCTCTAAATCAACAGAGCCCGAGCCAGATGGTGCTGCCAGAGATGCAGATTGGGCACTTCGGGCAGATTGGCGCACCAAAGGCAATAAGGATCCATTTCCAATTAACAATGTTGATACACCAAGAAAATTTGCGCAATCTGAATGCTCTAGGGGAGACACCTCATCATCATGTAAGAAAAGTGTGTGCCCATGAAAAATAGTCCGGCTTTCTGCCTTTAAATCTCTTGAAGCGATTTCATTTGTCCAAAATCCTTCTAGATAGCGAGTTGGTTGAAACTCCACTACCTCTAGCCCGCCATCACGTGAAATCTTCAAATCCTGAGCCAGACGGATCTTTTTGCTATCAAAAATTATTCGATTTAATCCACGTGCTTCAGAGAGTAACTTGCCGCGCCAATCCAAGGTTATTTCTTGTGTTGCTTTCCAGTAATTATTACTCAGAGTAAAACCAGCATCTCCACCGGAGGCCAAAAACCTATTGACTGCCTCTGACTGCACCGTCATGGCTGCCTCTTTGCCTTTTATTGAATACCCATTGCGTTCTAACCAGGGATTAAGTCTTAGATCGGGATGATCAAAGATTGGCGATGGGACAAATAGAAGTCGATCGTTATTTGCTTTGATATTCCTTAACTCAACAACAATTGAGGCAATTGAGACGATGAATCCAAAAGCGCCCACACCTATTGCGGGCCCAACTCCAAATCCATCTTTAATGATGATCGGAATCGACAAAAGAGTTGAGGTAGAAGCTAAGAAGAAAACCCATCTCAGTTTCCAGGTGTGTTTAATCGTGAGCAGGCTCGTACTCAAGCTGATGTAGGTCCTTGAGTTCGTCAAATTCATACCCTGACTCTAATTTCCATTCCCAGCTTTGAACATACCCACGCTCACTTCTGGCCTTAAATCCTCTGATATCTGCGAAATGCCCTCTCATGACATATGAGAAGGCACTTATTACCCACAGCCGGCTCTCGGATCGTCCGAGAACCGACTAATCGAAAGGAAACAAATGTCTACAAAGACAACTTTCAAGCGCATCGCGCTTGTAGCAGTTGCTGCGTTGGGTCTCAGCCTTGTTGCTGTTGCTCCATCACAAGCAGTGCCACAGGTCGATACGTTGACTGCTTCAGCTCTGACTGCAACTGCAGTTCCAGGAGCAGCAGCATCAGTAACACTTACACACACATATCTCTCAACAGGTACAGGTGATGCTGTTACAGCAACTGTTTCAATTCAGTCAATGCCAGCAGGCAACACTGTTTTGCCAGTACTTGCATCAGTTACAACAAACGACACAGGATCACCTACAAAGACAGTTTCTGGTCTATCAGCAACTACTAGTAACGTAGCTGCTTCTACAGCTGTTCGTGGCGATTACACATTGTCACTTACTACGCTAACAACAGGTACTTATGTCTTTACAGTGACTCCACAAGCAGGGTCAAAGGCATCTGCGCTTACACTTACATACACAATCGCTGACACTGCTACAGCTCCAACAACTACAGCATCACGTGTATATATGCGATCTGCGGCTCTAAACGCCCAAAATTCATCTGTAGCACTGCTACTAGATGCAGGTGGATACGAGCAGGTTGCAACTTACAACACAACTGTTCCATCAGTTACTTATACCCAAGCAAGCCTTATGACAAACCTTGCAACTCAAATTACTGCGCAAGATGCAAATACATCTAACGTAACTACTTTGTCAGTTCCAGGCGGTTCAACAACCTTTGGAACTACTGTTGCGAGCTTTGGTTTGATCCTTGGTAATGGAGCTTCTATTGCAGCATCAACAATTTCTGGAGCGGTCCAAAACGTCGGAGACGGCGCAGGCGGCGGCGGAGCAACTTACAACCCACAAGCTGGGTACTACTTCAATGCTCCAGGATTCCCAGTAACAGTGACTGTAACTGGCCCAGGAACAATTACATACGAAGGTTCTGCTAAGGGTAAGACCTTTACTGAGGCTAACACCAATGCAAACTACATTCAGAAGTCATACAGCTTGATTTCTGACGGAGCACTTGGAACTTCAACAATTACTTTCACCGCAGGTGGAGTAACACTAGCAACACGCACAGTTAACTTCGTTGGACCAGTGACTTCATACTCAGTTGCTCGCGCAGCTACATTCGGTGGAAGTTCATTCCCAGTAGCTACAAACACTGGTGCATACGTTGTAACTGCTAAGGATGCAAACGGTCTTGCGGTTCCAAACCACCCTATCTATGCATTCAGCGGTACAGCTGCAAACGCAACAATTAACACTTCAGTAACCACAGGTACAGCAGGTACAGCAACTTTCGACCTTGTTGGATTAGTTGCGGGAACTACTGCACTTACATTCGGTAATGCAAGCACTGTTGCAACTTCAACTGTTACTGCGACAGCAGCAGCTGAAGTAACTGGATCAACAGCTACAACTGTGACATTGACACTCGACAAGCAAGAATATGCCCCAGGAGAGAAGATGACACTTACAGTTTCTGCTAAGGATGCAAATGGCAAGCCAGTTGCAGACGGTTCACGTGCATTAATTGCATCACCTACCTCAAATGTTGTTCTTGGCTGCACACTTAGCACAACAACAACACTTCTTGCAGGTTCAGCTACTCAGACATGTTATGCACCAGCAACAACTGGTTCATTCACAATCTCAGTTACTGAAGGTGCTGCAACAGCAAGCACTACAAAGGCAACATTGACTGTGACAGCTCTTGTTGTTAACTCTGCAGAAACCGTTGCACAAGCAGCAGTAGATGCAGCAGCAGAAGCAATTGATGCAGCAAATGCAGCAACTGATGCAGCTAACGCTGCAGCAGAAGCAGCAGATGCAGCAACAGCTGCAGCACAAGATGCTGCTGATGCAGTAGCTGCTCTATCTGTTGCAGTAACTGCACAGATCGATGCTCTAAAGGCACAGAATGATTCACTACGTAAGCAGCTAATCGCTCTTACTAACTTGATCATCAAGATCCAGAAGAAGGTAAAGGCGTAAGCCCAAGCTTTCCAAGGATTTAACTCTTAGGAGTTAGCTCTAGTCCGAATCCCGGTTCTCTCGCAAGAGGGGGCCGGGTTTCGGCTTTGTCTACTAGAGAGTAGAAGCTTTGCTTAACAACAATCCAACGTCATCAATTTCATTATCAAGTACCTGGGTATAGATGCTCATAGTTACTCGTGGATCTGAGTGGCCAAGTAGCCTTTGTGCAGTAGTCACGTGAACCCCTTGTTGCTTTAACAAATACGCATAGGTGTGACGTAATGAGTGAATATCTACACCATGTGGTTTTAGAACCTTACGCAGGGTCTTAGGGCTCTTGGGAAAGACAATAAAGGGACTTACAAGAGGTACAGATCTAATGCCTGCTTTGCTTTTTGTTTGTCCATGCACAGATTTGCTAATCCAGACTCGATTATCGTGGATGTCATCAATTGTTAGTGCAACCGCTTCTGACCACCGCAGTCCATGCAATGCTAGAAATCTAATGTGGGGGGTGTATTTACCAAACGATCTCTTAGAAACCTCTTCCCAGGTCAAGAATTCTCTAGGTTTGATCATGATTTTTGGCCCGGCAACACCATGGGCAGGTGAGACTTCGATTAATTGTTGAGCTATTGCCTCCCTAAATACAGTTTTAATCACAGCTAGAGACATAGCTGAGGTTTGTGGCGGTAATCCGCCAATTATCTGCTGAATATCTACTCTGGTTATGGAACTTAGGCTGCGGTGAGCCAAATAGGGGAATACATGTAATGTGAGCATCGACATGTAAGTGGCACTGGTCTTAGGCCGAATTGGCAAATTGGCTATTGTCTGTACGGCAAAATTAGCGAAATACACGGTTACTCCTCTCCATTTCTTATGGAAATAAAAAGGAGTTAGCTCTAACGTAAGTCTACCAAAATAGTTTTTTCATGACTATTCATTCCTGCCCTTTCTGACTTCATTGAATTAATTCTCCGGTACTTCATTGACGAAAAAACCGGTTAGTCCCCGAAGGAACTAACCGGTTCTTGAATATTCGTGCGTACCGGAGTCCGATTCAACTATGAACCGGACTCCGGCTTAACACTGTAGATCAGCCGAAGCTAAGGCTTACGCCTTTACCTTCTTCTGGATCTTGATGATCAAGTTAGTAAGAGCGATTAGCTGCTTACGTAGTGAATCATTCTGTGCCTTTAGAGCATCGAT
>Ga0209134_10000123_pt1 | contig 21566 bp, 30 predicted proteins | sample LauGreSp1BDMLBSN_2_FD_187566 | JGI IMG/M metagenome (GOLD analysis project Ga0209134, IMG submission 187566) | Freshwater lake microbial communities from Lake Michigan, USA - Sp13.BD.MLB.SN (SPAdes) (version 2) | ecosystem: Environmental > Aquatic > Freshwater > Lake | place: Lake Michigan, USA... | reverse complement strand
GCCCGTAGGTCCCGTCTGACCCGTCGGCCCAGTCTGAACGGCACCCGTTGCACCTGTCACCCCAGTCGCTCCAGTATTTCCCGCGGAACCCGTAGGTCCCGTCTGACCTGTGGGTCCAGTCTGAACGGCTCCCGTTGCACCTGTCACCCCAGTCGCTCCAGTATTTCCCGCGGAACCCGTAGGTCCAGTCTGACCTGTCGGCCCAGTCTGAACGGCTCCTGTGGCGCCTGTCGCCCCAGTTGCTCCAGTATTTCCCGCGGAGCCCGTAGGTCCCGTCTGACCCGTCGGCCCAGTCTGAACGGCACCCGTTGCGCCTGTCACCCCAGTCGCTCCAGTATTTCCCGCGGAACCCGTAGGACCAGTCTGACCCGTGGGTCCAGTCTGAACTGCACCCGTTGATCCCGTGACTCCAGTTGAACCTGTGACTCCAGTTGAACCCGTAGGTCCCGTCTGACCTGTGGGTCCAGTCAATGCAGGTCCCGTTGCACCTGTGACTCCAGTTGCTCCCGTATTTCCCGTGGAACCCGTAGGTCCCGTCTGACCTGTGGGTCCAGTCAATGCAGGTCCCGTTGCACCTGTGACTCCAGTTGCTCCCGTATTTCCCGTGGAACCCGTAGGACCTGTCTGACCTGTGGGTCCAGTCTGAACGGATCCCGTTGCACCTGTGACTCCAGTTGCTCCAGTATTTCCCGTTGACCCTGTAGGACCTGTCTGACCTGTGGGTCCAGTCGGTCCTGTCGGTCCAGTCTGAACTGCGCCTGTTGCACCTGTGACTCCAGTAACACCCGTTGATCCAGTGTTACCAGTGGGCCCCGTAAGTCCAGTAACTCCTGCTGGAGCAACCCAAACAGGACCTGTTACACCTGTCGGTCCAAATGGACCAGTTGGTCCAGTCCAACCAGTGTTACCGATGAGTCCTTGATAACCCTGGATTCCTTGCGCTCCAGTGTTTCCAGCTGTACCCTGAGGTCCCTGACCGCCCTGAGGTCCTTGAGGTCCTGTCGTTCCAATATCAACGGCTACCTTTTTGATGATAATCGAAATAGATGGAATCGCAGGAGATGGAGTGATAAATGCATTTGCTGGGAATGCGATTGCCTCCATCTCGCTAGGCGACTCTGTCTGAGCAACAAACTCAACATAATCACTATCATTCATCGAAAGCAGATAAGGAGTGGATGGAAGTGAATCGGCGGAATATCCTCCTATTCTACCCGCTGAGTCTGGAACATCAAGTCCATTGAGTCTCAACCAAATACCAAAATATCCACCTGAAGCCCCCGCATATACTAAGTGGGATTGAATCGACCAACTTACCTCATAAATACCTGGGGAACGAACTGTTACTCGAGAGAGTCCTGCGAGTCCTGACGTCAATGTAACACCTTGCTCAAAATACACGCTATCGTAAATAAACGTTGTAATAGAGTTATTTGGAATGACCTGTGTTTGAGAATAACCGTAACTTGCAGCAATGTTTGTTCCAACTGACACGGGTCCAGTAGCACCTGTGTTCGATGCGAACCCAGGAATACCCTGTGGGCCTGTTTGACCTAATCCACCTGTAGCACCTGTGTTAACGGCAGTTCCCGCAATACCAGTGGGACCCGTACTTCCAGTTGGACCTGTAGAGGTAATCCCACCCCCTGCGAAATAGGGTAGATCATTCCATCGATTCCCTCCGTCTCCTACCTTCAGCTTCCCTGTATCCGTCTCATATGCAAACTCTCCTGGCAAGAGAAGAGGGTTCGCATGAACCCAGTTTACTGCGATATCGTGCCGCAACTGCACCCGCTTCGGCACTGTCGGGCATGACATATTGTTTATACATCGCATACGTTTCCTGCCGCCCCACCGAAGTCCTCAATATCATACATGCCAAACGCACCCCCTGCATCCACATTGTCGCAAATCTCATCTGCAGCACCTCCATCGCTCCAGATAACAGGTGGCGGTACAGGGCAGATCGGGTTCCGAGGAGGACAGACACAGATCCCAGTCAAAAAGTTCCATTCAAGCGATCCATTTGTCGATCCCTTGTAACCGACATTTCCAGATGGATTTCGGATCAAAGCCACTCTACGTTGTTGCTCAACATACATCCCTGCATCCCGTGTCTGGTTGACAAAGGAGCGTGGTTTGTTCGCATCGATAGGAACCCATGGTAGGGTTGATGGAGGTGGATCCTCCATATGCAAATAAGCTCTCCACGTATAGAGCCCAATAATACTCACCATTAACCACATGACAATCGCATTGATGTCCATTGCTTCATGTCTAGATGTTGTCCACGTCAACTTCCTTGCTGTCCTCAAACTCGAATCCGACGTCTGGCTCGTTGCCAGCCGTGTTGCTCTTCGAGAAGAGCCTCTCGTCAGTGTCGGGTAGGAGCTTTCGGTACCTGGCTACCTGTTCGGGCGAGAAGACTGCAACAATCTCATGTGTCGTTCCACCCAATCCAGTTTCGGCGACCATGACGATGCTGTCAATGTCTACCCACACGCTCTTCTTCCCCTTTCCCTTGAGTCCACCTCGCATTGGCACAATCATCTGACCTATCTTGCGGGTGCTCTCTTCATGCTCGTCTTCTGTTCGTTCACAGATGAAGAACACTTCCATACGTCCGTTGCCCATGCGCTTCAACACACGGGCAACGCGAATGTCGTCAATCTTCTCACCATTCTTAACATCTTCAAGTAAATCATCGACGAAGCATCGATTGTGCTTTGCCTTCGCGCCTTCTGAGTTGCGCTGAGCGCGGTGGCCTGAACCTCCTGTAACGTTGCGTGTCATTTTGTCTATAAGGATGATGATAAAGTATTTGACAAACCTGTATTCGTTTTGAGTTTTTACTGCTTGTAGAAGTCTTCATACTTCATACGTGGAGTCTCGGTCGCAGTTTGTCCAATCGCAGGAGCTGCAAACCGATTGAACAACGACTGACCAACAACCGCAGATGCCTGTTCTGCAGTGATCTCACCCTTCTCAATCTTTCGCTTGAGTGCCAACATCTCGAAAAACGTGGAATCAACCCGATCCTCAAGATGCATCTGAAAGAGACTAGGATAGTTGAAATAAAGAGGCGTATTCTCCTTCTTGAGAAGTTCCTCGTACTCTGCCAACCTGCCACTCTGCTTGAGACCTCGCCACTTCCTCTTGCTAATGTCCATCTGTCGCACAAGAGCCTGAACCTGTGTTGCCGACAGATTCTGCTCGTTGATGTTGCGGTTTCCCTCTTCAACCTCTTGTGTCGTAAGTTCACGTGCCTGCATTTCTTATACAATCCGTGTAAACTTTAAACGAGAACTTCACGCAGTTGTGTCATTAGACGATCACATTCTTCTGACGTTGTCATGCCAGTTAGGATGACGTTTCCTGTTCGAAACACCTTTGCGATCCACTTGACATCTGGGAAGTAGATCTTGACTGCAGGGTAGACTGCAGGTTCGTAGTTTGTCTTCATTCCTAGAGTCCGCATCCTTGCATGGAGTGTCTCTCTCGATAGATTTGTAACACCTGTAAGACGTGTCTTGTAGTTCATAAGAACCACACGACGCTTCTCAAGATCCCAATCCCCAGACACGACCGCAGTTGGGCAGTTTGCACTGATATGTTGGCTCAATCGTTGCGTAACATCTCGATCATACTTTTCGTTCAAGACACCCGTAATGTGGAAGACACCATTCTGGAATATCTTGACAGTGATCTCCTTGTCTAGGAGAGAGCCATCTCCATTCGACATGAGAACCAATGTAATCGAGTTGTGACCGAATCCAGTCGTCCTACGAGGAACAACCTCTACCTTGCGATGCTTGACGCGATCCTTCTTGGATTCACCTCGGCGCAGAACACCCTGCTTTTCAATCTTAATGATCTTGTCCGTCAACGGAAGGTCACGAACGAGAACATCTGTATCTAATCGGACGCCCATCGTGTACAGTACAACCATAGTAGTTAGTGTAGGAGTGTCCATTGTAGGTCAACTCGTGTAAATGGTATCGATTTCGTTTTTCCAAGATTGGCTTAGTGCAAGTGGAAAGTGGGTAACAAGAGTGCATTGAAACTTGCGTAGGATTCTTCGTAGGATTGCTTCTTCGCGTGGATTTAGCATCCATCCATCAAGATACCCTAGCCAAATATGCAATCCTTTCTGATGTTCGTGAACAGCGATGGCTGCATCACATAATTCATCCAGTGGGATGGTAGAAAAATCAAGGCAATCCTTCGGCTTGGGAATGCGGTGAGTATACACCGTCAGCATTATACTCTCATCTAGAAGTCTGTGTAGATGTCAAACGCGATTAAGCAGCATTGACGTTCGGTTCAATCGTATGGAAGACCGTCTTGGCATTCTTGAACGCCGTCTGCTGTGCGACTGTTAGCCTACAGTTGCATCCACTGGCGAAGACAGGAGGCTTTCCACATACCGTGCAACAAGCAGCCGACGAGTATCCACGGGCATACGCATTCTTCGATGCCTGGACTGCAGCAAGGCTTGCATCGTTCTTGAGACGGTCATTGAAGTCGGGCATTGCCGTCGACGAATAGCACGGGAGTGTCACCTGGGGTGGCTTGGCGTTCTTGAGCATCTCCGACTGGGCAACAGCCTGACCCGCAGTATACTCATTGTACAGAGAGGTGTCCTGAACATTGTGACCTCCATTGAAGGTGTATCCTGAAGGATTGCGGGTGGAGGGTCCATTGAGAACCAATGCACAGGCACTCGCAGCCGTTGCCGACTCGAGATTGCCCGAGGCTGCCAGTCTCTTTACGAGTTCCGTCTGATGTCCTGCGTCTCGGTGTGGGCGTGTGTCCAGAATCACTGGAGTTCGCTGCATCTTGCGCGAGAGATACTCACTACAAGACATTTACTCTTTACTCCCAAGTAAAAAGCATGGAGGGTCTGCGTATCCGAATCCCAACGATCGGATACTGTTCGACGGAGAAGTGTATCGAACTAACACATCGCTTGCTTTGTGGCAAATGCCTACACGCCAGGGTGGGTAAGGAAATGTCGCCTACAACACTCCCTCGTAAGCCCAAGGTCGTTCATTGCCCTACCCTCAGCGGTAACCTTAGTTGTTGATGTCAGGTACACGAGCTCATCATTCTCGGGACGTCCATCTGTGAATCGGTTCTCGCGAACCATCTGAATAAACTTCTTCCACTTTCCAGCAATAGGGAGGTTGCATGTGTAGCATCGAACGGGTATCGGGAAGTCCATACTGTCTCTTGTTATCCCAAAGGACTTACGTTTTTCTTGTCTGACGAAGAAACAATGAAGGTTCAACCGATTGTGCTGATCGGCCTACTGGTGCTTGTGATTTTAGCCTTTATGATGATGTCTCGCCAAGTGGACACCAGTTTGGATGGCCGCGTGGCACGTGATCGTGCTCGGGATGTAGCCCGATTCCTACCTGAAAATAGTGTTGATATCTCCATGGCGATGAAGATCATCACACACGACCCTCCGAGTATGCTGAACCCTCCTGCAAATCAGCCTCCTCTCCTTCTTTATCCTCCCTCTGAAGATACCCTTGCCCGACTCTCTGGTTAACTACCACGCACACTCAAGCTCCTGAGCAGACCAGAACTCTGCAGTGCCATTGGGTAGTTGACGTCGCACTAGAAAGGGAAGCTTCCTCTGTTCAATCTCCCGCTTTGCCACACTCCAGATAAACATCGGATCACTTGTCTTTAGCCCATCAAGGGTAACAAGTGGTTTCGCTCCTTCTGCAAGTTGCTGTGCTCGTGTCGCAACGAGAGCCGTATATTCGTACTTGGTAAAGTACTCGCGAGTGATTCGCACATTCTTCACGTTGTCGGCAACCTGAGTTCGAAAGACTGGCTTGACTTCTGGGTGTTGATCCATTGTTACTCCCAAGGTTTCTTTGTGTAAAAGTCTTACGTTTTATATAAATGCCCAAAGTCCCTGATGCATCAATGGTAACTACGTTCACGCGAGTCCAGGCTACGATACCTACCGATCCTGTAAACAAGTCTAGGACATTCGTAGCTGTAACAAAAAATAGCTACCAAGGCGCCATCCTTCGTGCGTCAGATGTAGGTCAGGAGATGTATTCTGCACAGTCTGTCTTACGAATCCCTCTTTGGAAGTCGCCGCAGTTCAATGGAAGGTTTTTCGTGAAGTAAAGTAATGCCAACTCTTAGTGCTTCCGACTACACGCAATATATCAAGTTGCAGGCCGCAGCTGCTGCCTATACGAATGGACCTCCTCGAGCGATTCAGACGGTCGCTCAGCCTGTTCCAAACATAAATATCCTGAACTCGATTGTACTTGCGAGTCAGGCATCGTTTGTTGCCAATCCCACCAAGAGTGCGATTGTAGGAAACGCGAGTGTGCGACCCATGCCCCCGAATACCGTCAACAACCCTAATGTACTGTCAACGGTTGCATATTCGACAGCTGGAACTGGAAACTCATCCAAGATTACTCAGCCTGGTGGTCTGCCTGTTGGGTTCAAGTCCGCGAACTCAACCTACACTCGCCTCCCCCAGATTAGTGGTTAGGGCTCTACCCACGCCCCGAAGTGGGGCTCTACCCACGTGCCATCTGCTTCCAAGTCGTATTGCAAACTGCACACTGATACATCCAAGAAACGTTCACGGCATCCAACTTGATACCCACAACATCCGACTCGGAACCCCGAGTCGTGCAGTTGTCATTCGGACAAATCATATTCGTAAACCGAGGCAGGGTTGGATCATACTTTAGGTAAGGATTGATGGAATACTGAATCGACGTATCCTGCTGAAGATCGTGCTCATACACGACAGGGTTCGACTTTGTTACCTCCTCCTCGTAAGGACAGCTTCGGCACTTGAGATAGGCCTTCTCCGCCCTCTCCTCGATAGAGTATAGAAAGTTGTTGCACTTTTCACAGAACTTCATGATACTCCTTTCTTATTATCCTTTGGCTATTTCGTTTTGAAATGTGGAAACGTGCGTTCAAAACGTAGATTCGCGCGTAAAGTTGTCTTGAGGGTATCATACAGGATGCCTACCAAACTCGATTACTTCTTAGACGGCCGTTCCGACGGCAAGTCAGATCGTGACCGAAACGGTAGGAAGGTAACTGTGAAGGACGCCCCTTTCACTCTCTGGTCTTTCGAAAATAAGCACAAGTGGTTTGTTGATGCAGATGATCTGGATGAGTTCTACAAGCTCTACTGTGCAGATATCCGTTGTTGCGTCCCCAGATTCCTTACAGAGCGGTCCACCCCTATTGGACAGCTCCGTGTGGATCTTGACTTCAAGTATGAGGGACGTGTTGAAGAGCATAAGCATACTCGTGAGCAGGTGGTTGCATTCGCAAAGGCATACATGGGAGAGGTTCGCAAGTACATTACGATCTCTGACAGTGAGGAGATCTACATTCTGGAGAAGGAGTATCCGACATTCGACCCTATCAAGAAGATCTCCAGTTCGGGGATTCACATGCAGATTCCATCGTTGAAGACTCGTGCAGATGTTGAGCAGGGTGTTCGCAGGGCATTGCTCAATCGCATGGAGGACTTCTTCCCGAATCTCGGTTGCACAAAGGGCTGGGACGATGTCTATGATAAGTCACCCCTGACTCACACTGGAAACTGGCCTCTTCTCGGATCCAAGAAGCCTGCAGAGGGTTCGCTGCCCTATGAGGTAAAGTATGCTCTGGACTGGGATGCAGAGACGGGTGACATTACGGTTGATAACAATGCAATCAGTGTGCCTACGATTGACTTGGTTCGACGGCTGTCGGTTCGATCTCCTGCCTCTGAGGAGACAGCACTCACAGAATATGGTCTTGCAAACACTCGTGCTCCTGCAGAGCCTAGATCAGTCTCTCGCGGTCGTCGGGGATCGCGTCAAGAACCTGGAGAACGTGCAGGGTCTCCTACCCGAAACCGTGAGCCTCTTGGAGATACGCGCAGGATGAATCTTGAGGCACATGTGATGAATCTTGCGACATGGCGATCCGTTGATCGGGCCGAGTGGATCAAGGTAGGCATCTGTCTCAAGAACATTCATCCGACTGATCTATATGATGTGTGGCATCGATTCAGTAGCCGATCGGCAGATTACAAGGAACCCGACACACACGAGAGGTGGCAGGGATTTAATGACCGTGTTTCGGGAGAGCGTATCAGCGAGGGTAGTCTCCGATTCTGGTCACGATCAGACAACTATGACGAGTATACGAAGATTGAATCGATGAATGTGGATGCATTGGTTGAGGAGGCTGCAATGGCTGGAACGGAGTTTGATGTGGCTCGTGTGATTTATGCGAGGTATCGTGATGAGTTTGTCTGTGCATCGGTTCGCAACAATGACTGGTATCAGTACGTGGGGCATATCTGGCAGTCGAGTGAGAATGGTGTTGATCTGTTGGCAAGGTTGTCTGCGGAGATTGCCAAGCTGTTTCGTGACAAGGAGCTGGCGGAGCTGAACAACATTGCAATCAATGGTGAGTGCCCTCACAAGGAGCCACAGACGGATTGCCCAACATGTGATGCAGAGAAGAAGAAGAAGGCCTATTCGGCTGCGCGAACTCGTCTGAAGACCACGAGCTTCAAGTCGAACGTCATGAAGGAGTGCACGGTCCTCTTCCGTGATCGCGAGTTTGCGACCAAGCTGGATGAGAACAAGAAGCTGATTGCCTTCAGCAATGGAGTGTTTGATACGTCTCTCCTCGAGTTCCGAGATGGAAAGCCAGATGATTACATCAGCTTCTGCACCAACGTGGACTTTGCAGTTGGCAAGGAGTATCATCAGTTCAAGTGTTGGTTCGAGCTGGACAAGTTCCTCCGAAGCATTCTGCCTCATGAGACTGTGCGAATGTACTTCTTGAACACGTTGAGCACGTGTCTGTCGGGTGAGTTTGTGCAGCGGTTTCACATCCTGACTGGAAGTGGTTCGAACGGCAAGTCGATGTTGATGAATCTGATGGCGACTGGAATGGGTGATTACTGCTACAAGGCGAACATTGCGATGTTCACACAGAAGCGTGGAAAGTCGGGAGCAGCTGCACCCGAGATGATCCGCATGAAGGGTCGTCGGTTTGTGACGATGTCAGAGCCCGACGAGGGTGAGCCATTGTCGACGGGATTCCTCAAGGAGTTGACGGGTTCCGAGAAGATCTCCGCACGAGACCTGTATGCGGGGTCGAAGCAGATGGTTGAGTTTGATGTGATGTGCAAGTTCTTCCTGTCGTGTAACGAGAAGCCACCTATCAAGACGACCGATGGAGGTACGTGGCGTCGTATCAAGGTGATTGACTTCCCGAGTAAGTTCGTGCATGAGCCGACTCTTCCTCACGAGTTGCCGATTGACGAGAGCATTATGCACAAGGTGTTGTCGGAGGATTGGTCTTCGTGTTTCATGGCATACATGGTGCATCTCTACAAGCTTGGCAAGGGTCATCACAAGATGACGCCACCCAAGGAGGTGAATACGTACACGGAGGAGTACCAGGAGGAGTCGGATGTGATTGCGAGGTTTATCCGAGAGCACTGCAATGCGGCGACTTTGGCAGAGGGTGTTGATGCTGTTATCTGGTCAAGTGTCACAAATACCTTCCAGGAGTGGAAGCGTAGTAATGAGGTTATGGGTCGAGGAAATGTCCAAGACCTTAAGAAGAGGATTGAGTCACAGTATGGTAAGTATCCTAGGAGCGGGTGGACCTCCTTCCGGTTCGGTGCCTCTTAGAGCGCGTCTTGCGGCCGCCACGGCGAGTCTTCTTCGACCTGCGCTTACGACCACCCATGACACCGTCTGCAGTCACAGTGCCAGTCATAGGCTCTTCCTTCTTCGCAATTCCGAGATACTCGGACCATGAACGCGTGGGTGCGGGTGCAGTGTCCATTTATGTTAATCGATTACTTTTTTACTCGGTACGGCCAGCTCCGATGCGAGACAGGAAGTACGTGCGCAGCCAGCCAATCGTGAAGACGACCAGCACGAAGGAGATGAGCAGGTTCACGAGGGATACCATGAAGTCACCGACCTTGAGCGTGATGCCGCCCACGGAGATCGTGAACGAAGAGACACCCTTCCCAGCTGCCGCAGCGGGGGCAAGAATGGGCGTGATGATATCCTCCGTCAGGGACGTGAAGAACTTGGAAACCACGCTACCGAGGTAGAAGGCCGCCGTAAGAATGATTAAGTCCTTGGTGTCGAGCATTTGTTTGTTTTTGATACACTTTATTTTTCAAGGCACATGCTCACATGTATATTGTGAAATATAGACAATGGATACGCGCTACTGGGGACCGAGTGCATGGCAGCTATTTCATCTGATTGCCTTTCGGACTCCTCACCCTGACGACGTGCTGAATGATATGAAGGATGTTCTTCCTTGCAAGTTCTGTCGAGCGTCAACGACCGAGTTTGTCAAGAAACACCCTCTTCGCGCGGACCCTGGTAAATGGCTTTACGACATCCACAACATGGTGAATAACAAACTACGAACTCAGTGTGCAGACGATCCGACGGTTACCAACCCTGGAACAGACCCCAAGTTTGAAGATGTGATGATGAACTATGCCGCTATGAAACCGACGGCTGTTCCAGGTCGTGACTTTCTCTTCAGCATTGCCTACAACTATCCTGATGCGCCTGAAGAAACCGACATGGCAACGCAGAGACAGTTTATGCATCATCTGGCAGAATCCTATCCATTCCAAAAAATGGCCAAGGTGTTCCAGGCATATATCAAGTCGAACGAGCCAACCTTAAAGAGTCGCAAAACCTATACCCGATGGATGTATGGGCTGTTGAAGGCGTTGTCTGATCACGTTGGCGCAGAGTTACCAACGTACAAGGGATATATGCATCATGTATCGTATTACAAGAGCGGTTGCTCGCATAAGACGTATCATGGAAAAACCTGTAGAAGATTGCCTGATGGGAAGCGTACAAAGACGCGTGATAACCGAAAGACCTTTCGGGTGTCGCATAAGAATCTTCTCTAGTTTTTCCTTTCCTTTAGTGCTTCAAGTTGGCGAACATGTTTGGAGGAATAGCATGTATCCTTCCCCTTTGCCTTGTCCTTTGCGGACTTCTTGCTTTCTTTGCGTGTTTTAGGTTCGTCCATTCTGTCACTACTCTTCTGACCGATTTGAATCCCTTTTAATGCTTGCGAGTCTTCTTGCTCTTGCGACCACCACGGCGAGTCTTGCGGGACTTGCGACGACCGCCCACAGGCGCGGCCTCACTCGCACCGACCTCCGCCTCCGAACGAGCCTCAACGTACGGGGCAACATCCTCAGCACCACCCTTCATGCCCTTCTTGTACGTCTTGGCCGCCATCTTCAGCACCTGGCCAAGCTTCATGCCCTTGTGCGCCTTCATTGTCTTCTTGACGTGAACCATCCATGCGCTACGCTTACCACCCTCACTCATTTTGTTTAACGCGCAAGAAAGATTCCGTTCGGAGAGGCTCAGGTTTTAGGACAAACCCACCTCCGCTCCTGTCGTAGAGATTCCACTGACATCCAAGATACTTGGGCCGATCGGGGTTCGCCTTGATTGTCTTGAGATCTATCTCAGGTGCAACGATGGTAATGTTGTCCCGATTGTAACGAATCAGGTCAGGCTCGTCCCGAGGATGAAGAGCCTGCTGGTAGGAGAGCCGACGCAACGTTGACCCAGACCATGACAGATTGACAAGAGGTTCAAGATCTGTTCCATTGATGTTTCGACCCGACACGATAATCAACTTGTCCTTGAGCGAATCCAAGGGCGCATGTGCAATGTTCTTCTCTGTATTGACAAGTCGCTTCCGAACCGTTGTGAGGAGATGTTCGGCAACTCGGTTCATCACAATCGTCTTCTCTGTGTGCGGAACAATCGATAGAATGAATGGATCCTCGGATGGGAATGCATCGTTTTCAATCGAGATACACAGCTGTTCGAACGTGATGTTGTCGGTTGCATAGTCATATCCTTCATTCTGGGCGTGAAGTGCTACGACTGGCTTGTCCTGTTCATCTGCATAGACATGGGCTTCAATGAGACGAACGCCTCGCCCAAGGGCCGATGTGATATCCTCATAGACGGATCCAGGGACATAGTAATCACACAGTCTCTTTCGTGCATGGAGAGTCGGTTGCTCACCCAATGTTTCGTCATAGAGGAGATAGCCTATAAACGCCATTAACAGCAGGACTACAATCCATTCCATTGTTCTTGTCTATTCTTTTTATTGTAACTGTGGCATTGTAAACAACAAGTTGCGGAATGAGTTGATGACATCGTCGGGAATCTTCTCGTCCATTGGAAGGTTCATGAGACACGCATAATGGAAATACAAGCAGTACATGCCACATTCAGAATCCTTGTACTGATGCCGTGTCTTGTTGAATGTCATCTTCATACCCTGCTTGTGAACTCCCGTTGCATCCCATTGGCTCTTCCACTTCTTCATGAGAGCCTTGATTTCGGGTTCAGGTGATTCTGCATACGAGTCAAAGTACGTTACACGAGGATACTCGAGTTCAGGGCGAATATCGCAAAAGACCGCTACCCAATGCTGACCAGGTCCATCGTGAGGATCAGTATTCACAACGATTCCAATCCGATGCCTTCCCTCCTTGTAGAGTTTGGGAAGATTCATCGAACACAATGCAGAAACCAAACACTTGTGCGTCTCGGACTGGAGATCAAAGTCCATTGGCACAGTTCCAGCATAAAAGTAGTCTGCAAAGATCTCCGAGTAGCTCTTTTCGATGACGTCAATGTCGTCACTTGACAGCCATTCATACCGATTGACCGCCCATTCCTTGGGTGCCTTGGGTCTGCGTAACAAACTCGCTACAATGCACTCTGCACGACCCGTTGTGCATTTCTCATGCAGACGACTCTGGAGCTCTTTCCAGGTAGCTTCGGAACCACCTGCAGGAATAGGCTTCTCTCGCGAATGTTCCTTGTTGTAGACCGTTCGTAACCTTTCGATGTCTGCTTCATCGAAAAAGGACATCCCTTGTATTGTTCAAAACGGACACTTTTAAATCCAAGTCTAGCATTGGAATGGATTCTCTTAAGCCTACCCTCTCACGATACCTGGATATTAACAAGAAGCTCTCAGAGGTGAATGCCCGTGCCAACGAGTTACGCGATGAGCGACGTTCGGTGGAACTGGATTTGGCGGCGGCCTACAATGAAGCGTCTCATCGTGAGCCACTGCCCAACACGATCGAGCTGAAGAGCTCTCAACTGATCTTCCAAGTCAAGAAGCCTGGTGAGTGGAAGAAGGGTTGGACACTCTCGAAGAAGCAACTGCAGGAGTACCTGGTATTGATTCTGCCCGATCATGGGGCAGAGGTGTTTAAGGAGATTAGTAAGCTTCACGAGCCTAAGTTGGTTGCGAACGACTACGCGTTCGATTTGAAGGATGCTACTTGAGTGGGACATAATCGTCTGATTGTTGATAGGATATAGGAGCCTTGAGTGTCATTCGCATTTCGCGAAGCATCTCTTGCAGTTGATTTACTAATGTTTCGGCTTGATCGATGTTTTTCTCTGCCATGAAGCCGCTCTGAATACGGATGAGATTGGGAAGAACTGTTTTATTCATCTCAACAGCCTTCAGAGCGAGCGAAGCGAAAGGTTTAGCCATCAATGTATGAGTATTGCTAGAGATATTTTTAAATGGTATAAAACAAAATGGACCTCAACGTAATTATCCCCGTGCTTCTGTTCATCCTGCTGTCGCCTGGCGTACTGGTATCCCTCCCCCCTGGATCTGGCCATCTTGTGCAGGTCCTGACGCACGCGGTCGTGTTTGGCGTAGTTTACACGGTTCTTCGCATGGTCTTCCCCCAGTATTATTAGACACTATAAACAAGGAATATGTTACAGTGCTACCTCTAGTTTTTGAACATTCTACTGCGATGTTCGTAGCATTGGCTTGTGTCGTTGTTGGGTCAAAGATTGGTCGCAAGTTTTTGGGCATTGAATACGTTCATTATCCGTCTACGACCCGACCAGTCCTTCTTACAACGCAGAGGAACCCAATAACTGTTAGAACACTAGAGACGGACCAACAAATAATAATACCAAATTCGACTATTTCCATTGTTAATACGAAATGATAAAACGGACTAAACCCTGTCTAGTCAATAAAGACTATGGAGTTCTACTCGCCCTACAATCCTGCCAACCGATTCTTTACGGAGCGTGACATCCACAAGGTATTGCACAAGCACGGATTGCCCAACTACAAAGTCCAAAACCGTAAGATCTTCCAAACTGCAATGGTTCATACAACGTATGTCCGTCGCACTGATTATGCGACTCCTGATGGACGTTCTGCGCAACTCGCGCAGTGTCCTTCTGGTGTTATGCCACTTCAAGACGAATCCTACGAATGTCTAGAGTTTGAAGGTGATTCAGTTCTAGGCGTGTGTGTTGCAACGTATCTCCGTCACAAATACCCTGAGAAGAAACAAGGATTCTTGACAGATGCTCGTAAAACACTCGTCAACAATGAATGTATCGGCGAACTTTCGAAACAGATCGGTCTTGATGCATTCTATGTGATTTCACGACACAATGAAGAATCGGCTGCCATCAATGGTCGAGCCAATACCAAGAAGTTAGGAGATATCTTCGAGGCATTCATTGGTGCTCTTTGGACAGATTGTGGAAATCGATTCAGTATTGTCTATATCTTTGTAACCTCTGTAATGGAAGCATACATAGATATTGAAGAGGCGATTCATGAAACAACCAACTACAAGGATCTGTTTCAGAAGTACTGTCAACGCGAGTTGAAATGTACTCCGACATACGAGATGCTCGCAAACGATCCAAAGAAGAATGAGATTCAAGTAGCAGTTTGTGATGGAAATGGAAAGCGGTTAGGATTTGGTGCAGGATCGACACGAAAGAAGGCCGAACAAATCGCATGTCGTAATGCAATGTTATAAGAACGACGATGCAACATAAGCATTGCGTGTTGCGCGCGGGTCGATTTGTGAGACCACCTCTTTACCCCAAGTGTTCTCAATCACTAGATCTAATAGAATAAAGTCGTACAACGGCATGTCGACTTTTCCATTTGACTCTCGAAGATTGGCAAGTGAGTTTGATACTGCATCAAGTTCATCTGGGGTCAGCTCGTTCGCATTTGCCTTCAAAAGCTGTTCATTCGTATACTTCCATCCCGCTGGCGAGAATCCCTTATCCTTTGTAAAATCGTGTTGTACACCCTTCTCGGGCTTGTACGCGGGCGAAGTCATAAAAGCTCTTATCTTACGGATCGCCGCATCGCCTGTTTCCGTTGTTATTCCAACTTCTTGGTTTACCGTTTTTCGAATAAACCCTATAACGTTATCCCAGAACATGCCAGGCTCACTCTTTGCCCACTGTCCAATGCTCTTTGCAGTCGTTATTACCTTGTCACGCATTCCCCGAAGGCGATCCTTTGTTTCGTCCGAGAAGAGTGCACCGCCTCGCAGTTTGCGCTGGGTCTGAAGATGGCCCTTACGGTATCGCTTCAGGGTGCGACCACGCCTCTGAAGAACAGTCTTGGTGCAGATGGCAATGGCAGCAGACTCCTTGTTGGATCCCTTACGTGCACGAACGGTCTTCCGCACTGACTTGACACACTTGTCAAACTTTCTTGTCAGTCGAGTTTTTGCCATTTATATTACGTTATTAATAAATGCCCGAGATGAAGAAGACTGACGAGAGTGATTGGACGAAGATGATTACAAACGAGACCGTCTGTCGATATTTCTATATTATCTTCTTCGTTGTCGCAGTGATGGCGGCATTCGCAGTGGGTATGGATCTATGGCTTATGGTGAAACGTCCTGCCCTCGGGTTTGCGATGCTGCTTCGTTCAGCACCCGTCCTAATCCTGTCGGTGTTGAACTCTCTCTTCTTGTATATCCTCTGTGCGCGGACTCTGCTCAAGTAGATTTTATCCTCTGGAAGTATAAACACAAATGGGTGGTGGTCTTCTTCAGCTCGTCGCCTATGGCGCACAGGATGCATACATTACTGGCAATCCCCACATTACCTTCTGGAAGGTCATGTACAAGCGCCACACCAACTTCGCCATGGAGGCGTTCCGCGTGAACTTTACAGGCTCTCCTCACTATGGACAGCGTGTCGTCGCTGTGGTGAATCGCAATGCTGATCTTATCTGGAAGACGTACGTTGAGATCACATTGCCCGACACGACCACATCTGCGACGGGTGCGGCATACAACGTTCTCTGGACGGCAGGTGGCCAGCGTCGGTTGGGCTACCTCCTGCTCAAGAAGATTGAGCTCGAGATTGGTGGCCAGATCATTGATACGCACTATGGTGAGTGGCTGTATCTCTGGGAGAACCTGACGGCCAACTATGATACCTCTGTGAAGATTGACTCGATGGTTGGCGGGCAGCAGGGTGGTGCGGCCTCAACTCTGGTCTCTTGCAACGGTCGCCCGAGTGTCCTGTATGTGCCTCTCCAGTTCTGGTTCTGCCGCAACCCTGGTCTTGCACTTCCTCTGATTGCTCTTCAGTATCACGAGGTTCGCTTCAACATCACTCTGGGTGCAGCAACGGACCTGGTAAGCCGAGGTAGCTTTACGTCGGTCTCGACTGCGGCGAATGCCCTTCCCCAGCTGAAGGACATGGCCCTGTACATGGACTACATCTACCTCGATGTTGATGAGCGCCGTCGGTTTGCCCAGGAGAGCCACGAGTACCTGATTGACCAGCTTCAGTATGGCCTTCCCCAGACGATCACGACCTCCAGCACTCGCATTGACCTGACCCTCAATCACCCCGTCAAGGAGCTTGTGTGGGTCTTCCAGGATGCTCGCAAGGCCGACTGTGGTTCTGCGACAACTGCGACTCTTGGTTACACGCAGCCCTTCAGCTACGACGACATTGCATCTCGTTGCCGCCTGCAGATCAACGGTCAGGATCGGTTCTCTGAGAGGTATGGTGATTACTTCTGGAAGGTCCAGCCCTACCAGCACCACACGGGTGGTGGCTTCTGGCCCACTCGCAATGAGGTCAACACGGTTATTGGGACGCCCGCACCCGTTACAAGCACGTTCACCCTGAATGCACTCACTAACACCTCGTTCACATATTCGGCGCTGGTTGGTGTTCTCATTCCTGGCATGACGGTAACGGGTGCAGGTATCACTGGCAGTAACGTGATTGCATCTATCACTCCCGCGTCGGCGACGGGCGGCACAGTCGTATTTTGGACTTCCTTCACATCGACTGCAACGAGCTACACCGCAACGACCGTGTACATTGCCGACGACAATGCAATCACATCAACGGGCACCTCTACCTACCAGGCCCAGAACCCCATCAACGTGTACTCCTTTGCGATCCAGCCCGAGGAGCACCAGCCCAGCGGCACTTGCAACTTCTCTCGCATTGATACCTCAACCCTGGTGTTTGACAGCATTCAGGCAGGTGGTGCAGGATCCTTCCCCAGCAAGGCTTACCCGTATGTCTTCCGCATCTATGGTGTGAACTACAATATTCTGCGCATCATGAGTGGCATGGGTGGTCTTGCGTACAGCAACTAAGTTGTGTCTTCAGCTTCTCCAAATACAAAATAGCATCCATGTGCTCTTCCTGAGCATGTTTGATCCAATCAAGAACAGATAGATCCGTTCTATCGAGATCCGTTCCATACTTTGCCTTTCCCATCTCTGAACGGGCCTTGAACTTTTCGATTACGGCAGTTACGATACTGTCCATTGCGTTTACAGTCATGCTGTGCACTCAATGTATATGGCGTGGGGAAAGCACCTTGTTGTGAATGCTGGTCGTTGTATTCCGACTTCGATTCGTTGTGCAAAAAATATTGAAACCTTCACTCACACATTGGTGAAGCGTATTGACATGGTGGCCTATGGAAAGCCACAGATTATCATGTTTGGGACGGGAAACAAGAAGGGGTATACGCTCATCCAGCTCATTGAGACATCGAACATTTGTGCCCACTTTGTTGAGGAAACAAATGATATGTATCTGGATGTGTTTTCGTGCAAGGACTTTGATCCTCAGGTTGTACGGGATGTTGTTCAGCAGTATTTCGGGCCCGATTCCGTTGAGGCAACGGCTCTGGTTCGTGCAGCTCCTCGCATTGTTTAATCCGTCGGTATAGCAATAATGGGTATACCGAATATTTATTGGTATGTACTTCTGATTGTCATGTTGGAGACGATGGCAATGGGTTGTTTCAAGAAGAGCATTGATAACAGTGCATTCTTCGCGGTAGGTGTTCTCTTCTACGCCGTCATTGGATACCTTCTTCGATTGACAATGAACTCCTCTGGAATGGCCATGACAAATGCACTTTGGTCTGGGTTGTCTGTTTTCGCAACAACTGTTGTAGGCACACTGTTGTTCAAGGAAGTCCTTCATTATCACGATTTTATCGCATTTGCTATGATTGTCGGAGGTGTCATGATCTTAAAGGTTACGGACTAGATCGATCTTTGTAAGTTTTGTATTTGGTGTACAGTTACCAATCCCCCTCGTTTGCTGAACCATAACAGGCACAGGTCCCGATCCCGGGCACTTTGCGTGTTCATATCCCAACGAATGACCCATCTCATGGGAGACCATGTACTGACGATAGCGTTCCAACGGCAACTTGCTTGGTGCTGCACCCTTCATCCATCGATCCGAGTTGAGCCAAATCTCGTTCCCGCCTAGTGTTGCACAAGACAACGTTGAATCGCCACAACCAACCTGCTTGATCGTTTTAGGATGACAGAGTCGAATAAGTTTGCCTTCACCTGGAACAAACTCATTGTACTGTGCCCAGCCATCAGGGTCAGCTAAATAGATAGCAACTTCGGCCTCAAACTTCTTTGGATCGTAGTTGACATCGGGGTCGACTTTGGTCGTATAGAGGACCTTCATTGTATTCAAAACGGAAAGGGTTTTGTTCAGTGGATAGAAAATACCATGTCCTGCAGACTTACAGCCCTTCGCTCTCTTTGTGAACACGGTTGCATTTATCGTGAACAAGTCTTTCACCATCTCCGTTGCACTGAACTCCCAAACACAGCCTCTTGTGTAGCACCGTGTGCACCTAGGTGTCCTTGTACCCTGCCAAAGGTACTGTCACTGCCTCCCCAGCCGAGACCCGCTCTACAGTTACAATGAGGTGCCATAACTGCAAAAAGAAGACTCACCTCGAGTTCAAGTGTCCATGCGAGAATACCTTCTGCATAGCATGTAGGCTTCCAGAGGTTCACAAGTGCACTGCAACGTTTGACCTGACCATTAAGCTCGAGAAGGTGGTCGCTGAGAAGGTCTCGAAGATATAGGAAAAATAGTGATTTGAACCACTTCACAATCACATATTTTTACTGCTTGCCAAGTGCCTTGCGGATGCGTGCAACTGCCGCACGAATGTCCTTCAGGCACCAGTTCTTGTAGCAGATCACTGCAGTCTCCACTGCAATGCTCTTGAAGATCTTCTTCCAGCGAAGAACCTCATTCGCCTCCTTGACTGCTACACGGTTGCGGATTGCCTTCTCGCGAATCTCACGATCCGACCAGTAGGCCTCGACGAGGTAGCGCTGAGGACCTGCACGGATCTTCTCATCCAGTGCAGTCCACTCGAAGATCGCATCGCCATACTTGTCAGGCTCATCGGCCATGTCACAGTACAGCTGGAAGTCGCTCTTCGAGCGAACCACGATCGTGTCACGCTGGACGAACCCGCTCTCCGTCATTACATCGCCCCACTTGGCGGTTCCATTGTAGCTCTGTTGTACGGCGAGCTGCCCTAAGCCGATGATCGTGTCCGATCGGCAGATTGTCTTCCGGGGTCCCGCCGCGGCGGTTGCCCAGTTCACCTTTGTACGTGTGTTGACACCATCACGTGCGGTTACGGACGCAAGCCGGGATACTGTTGAGGTAGCCATGAAGACTGTCTTCCCTGGCACGAACAAATCCGTTTTGAAGAGTTCCTGACCTAGACAGGGTATGAAAATAATCGGCCACAGCTGCCTTTTATTTTCCGAGTTCGTTCACGTCTACTCGCAGTCAGAGTCCTCTGGGTTCAAGCAGTAACAGAGCTTCCGCTTCTTGAGGTTGCGAGGTGCAGGAGGAGGCGGCTCATAGCCCTCGCGGCAGGGAGCCCGTGTGTTGATCCGAGGAGGCGTCTGATACGATGCAGGCGCAAACTCAAGACCAGGCATCCCGTGGTAGGTGCACCACTTCGGATGAGTGCCCGACTCAAAGCACTCCAGACAGGTGTCATGCTCTGGGTTGAAGTCGGAGGATCCGTCCGTCACCTCCAGGAACTCCCTCATCGTGAGGACCGTAGGAGCACGCGTGGCATACCAGTCCTCCATCGCATCGTGCTTTGTCTGAAGCCAGGGAGACGGCCCGTTCGGGTAGAAGTTCAGCGACAGGTTGACCTTGCGAACAACAATGAACTCGTCTGCGTGGACGACGCCGTCCTCGTAGTGCGAAGTCACAGAGAAGTGATCGCCAAACTGATATGCAATCTGGTCCAGTAGCTTGGTGTTCCTGAAGAGAGTATGAAGAGAGACGGGACCACGAGTCTCATACTGACCAAGCTCGTCGTCCATCACCGTCGCGACAGTCCAGTTCCAGCCACGCGACTCTATCCAGCGGTTTCGCATGCGCTCTGCGTGAGTGAAGGATCGCTTCTCATCGTCCGAGAGACGATCATACACCTCATTCCGCTGGACGAGAGACTGCTTGAAGAAGCGGGTGTTGTACGAGAGGATCGGGACGGCGAGGTGAGACTTGTGGTTGACGGTTGCCATCTTGGCACGCAGTTGGGACTCGATGTCCTCCGTGGACATGCGGCTCATGAGATGTTCGAGAGTAACGTCGGCGTACGACTGCAGCTTGTCCGCGCGCATCTCCTGCACACGGGCGTCCCAGCTGGACTTGAGAGACTGAAGAGTAGAAGGATCGAAGAAAGACATTGTAACTGGGGGGATACTCTATGGCTCTCCAACGAACAAATACGTTTTGAAGGGATGAACTCTTCAAAACGTATTCTTGTGGTCCAGGCACTACTAACTTCCCCCCCAGTTACACTATCAGCAATCTACAACTTCACACCTTTCAACAGTCAAAATGCAGTCTTCGCTCAAGCAGGTCATCTACAACGCGTTCATCAAGATTTCGAACGACGGCAGCAACCTCGTGGAGCCTACCGCGGACGAGGCACGGGATGAGTTCGTCGCACGTCTCCTGGCTGAGCTCTTCTCCGAGGGTTCAGCCGTTGAGATTTCCAAGGTCAAGGACACGGACGCAGGGTCTGTGACGTCTGAGAAGAAGAAGCGTGGCCCGATGTCTGATGAGGCAAAGGCAGCCATGAAGGCTAAGCGCGATGCCACGATCGCCGCGAAGAAGGCAGGTGAGCCTGCACCTGCACCCGAGGTCAAGGAGGTCGAGACGGATGCAGAGTCCGCGACGACGACCGAGAAGAAGAAGCGTGGCCCGATGTCTGATGAGGCAAAGGCAGCCATGAAGGCAAAGCGTGACGCCACGATCGCCGCGAAGAAGGCTGCAGAGCCTGCGCCTGCGCCCGAGGTC
>Ga0209134_10000121_pt1 | contig 21616 bp, 16 predicted proteins | sample LauGreSp1BDMLBSN_2_FD_187566 | JGI IMG/M metagenome (GOLD analysis project Ga0209134, IMG submission 187566) | Freshwater lake microbial communities from Lake Michigan, USA - Sp13.BD.MLB.SN (SPAdes) (version 2) | ecosystem: Environmental > Aquatic > Freshwater > Lake | place: Lake Michigan, USA... | reverse complement strand
CGAGGGACGGTTGCTGTCTTAAATGGGGGGGGCAAACATTTTTTAAGCTGCCAGCAACAGTCTCAAGGCGTATTCAGATTTGTTGCCTCTTTCGCAGGTGTCAACAAGTGTTCAATCAAATCTTGGACAGTTTTGATTTGTGAGCCAAACGGCAATGTGCCTGCTCCCCTGAAATACAAGCCACGTTGCAAATCACCTGTTAATGCATGGCCCAGTTGTTGATCAATGCAGAACTGGCCAATTCCCGCATTGCCATCTCGCAAGCCGCAATGCTGCAGGCAATCAAATGACATATTGCACTTGGCCTTGGGGTGGGCCCTTTCTTGCAGTACAGGCAAGATCCGCAGGTATTTGTCCAACCAAGGCGTGCGCACTGCACGCGCTGGTAATCCGGCCACGCTCAAGAACTCCACCATGTCTTGTGGTCGCGCTTGTGCCAGAATATTTTTGAACGCCAGTGATGCATCGCACTCTTGGGTCACGGCAAACGCAGTGCCCAGTTGCACGCCACTGGCGCCCATGCTTTGTAAACGGGCAATGTCGGCATGACTGCTAATGCCGCCTGCGGCAATCAAAGGGATCAGGTTTTCTATGCCCGATGCTTTGAAAAATTCAAGCACCTGTGGCAACACGACTTCAAAATCAAAGCGGGAATCGTTCAGGTCCGCGATTTTGGCTGCACCCAGATGGCCGCCGGCCAAGCGGGGGTTTTCAATGACGATGGCGTCCGGTAGTCGGCCTTTCTTTTCCCATTTGCGCACCAGCAGTTGCACGCCTCGGGCGTCTGACAAGATGGGAATCAGTGCGACTTGGGGATGGTTACGCGTCAGATCGGGCAGGTCCAGCGGCAGACCGGCCCCCACGACCAATGCATCAGCACCACTTTCGATGGCTTGATGGACACAGGCTTCATAAGCGCTGAGGGCTTTCATAATATTGACCGCCAGCCAGCCCTGTCCTTGGCTCATTTGACGGGCCTGCTTGATTTCGCGGTCCAAGGCGGTCAGGTTGGCGGCGTCAATGCGCTGTCTGGCATCGAGTTCTTTGTCTAGGTGCTTTGTCTCTTGCATCAAGTCAGGATGCAGTCGGCGCAGATCCACCGACGAAATAGTGCCCATGCCCCCACACCGTGCGACTGCAGATGCAAGTTTGGAGGCCGAAACGCCAACGCCCATACCCCCTTGCACAATCGGCAGCAGCACTTTGCCTTTAATTTGCAGTGGTCGCAGGCCTGCGCGCTGTGTTCGATTCAACCAGTCGCTGACCTCGGATTTCATATGGTTACTTTTGGTTTGGCTGCGATGGGGCTAGACAAAGCATTGGTGCTTTCAATGCCTGAAAACAAGCAGTTGTTTTCCAAGTGGATATGCTCGATCAGGTCTTCGCTCAGGCTTTGCGTTCCCGCATACAGGGCTTGCCAAGTGTTGCATGCCCCATCGGGTGCTTGATGCTGGCAAGTCAACTCCGCTAGCCTCTCCAACTGAGCGCTATGGCTGATGTGTTCATGCCGCATCATGTCGATCGGGTGTCCAGCCATGGGGTGTCCACCCGAGTGCAGCAGGGGAAAAAGTATGGCTTCTTCTTTTGCCATGTGCACCAGCAGTTCTACTTGCATGGTCTCCAAGTGGGTTGCCAAACCTTGCGGTACCTGAGGGTGCTCCCGATGAACGGCCTCCACTCGGCGCGCCATGCGGATCAGTTCAGGTAGTTGTTGTCGGTGTACCGCGTGGTAGCGCGCCAGAATGTGCTCGATCAGTTCTGATGCGGTGGGCTCGGCAGGCAGTAGCTGGGTCCGATCCAGTGCGTGCAACGCTTCCAAAATTGTCGCTGGATTGAGTCCTTTTTCGGCGCAAGCCATTTCTAAGCTTTGTTTGCCACCACAACAAAAGTCCAATTTGAAGTAACGAAAGACAGCTGTAGCCCCTGGCACGTTGACGGCCATTGCGCCGAGACTGTTTTGTGCATAAATTTGAGTGCTGTTCTGGTCGTTGGTTGTAAGAGTAAGCATGTGCGTCCTTTAAACATTCATTGAAAATGAACCTATTATGAGATAAGATTCATTTCTTGTGAATATTTACCGCAATGTTTATGGGTCTTTGTCGCAGTCGCCGCTCAGCGCGCAACTGGTGACGGCCTTAAAGCACGCTGTGTTGGGTTTTGTTTGGAGTTGTGACATGGATTTTTCGCCATCCCTGCGTGCGCGCCAGTGGCACGAGCGCTTGCAGGCGTTCATGCAAAGGTACCTGTTGCCTTACAACGCAGCGTGGCATCAAGCGGTCAAGACGGGGGATTACCCACCGCCTTTCATGCAAGACTTGAAGTCGCTGGCCCAGGAAGAGGGTTTGTGGAATCTTTTTTTGCCTGACTTGCGACCAGATGAACCGGGCACAGCGCTGAGCCACCTGGACTATGCCCCGCTGGCCGAAACCATGGGCCGCCTGCCCTGGGCGGCCGAGGTCTTCAACTGCAACGCCCCCGACAGCGGCAACATGGAATTGCTGCACCGATTTGCCAATGCAGCGCAGCGTGCGCAATGGCTGACCCCTTTGCTACGTGGAGAAATCCGATCGGCCTTTGCCATGTCCGAGCCCGATGTGGCATCCTCCGACGCGACCAATTTGCAAACCACCTTGCGCGCTGAGGGCGATGCCTGGGTGTTGAACGGGCGCAAGTGGTTCATCACGGGCGCTGCGCACCCGCAATGCAAACTGTTGATCGTCATGTGCCGAAATGCCAGTGTGACGCTAATGGACGACACGGCCAGCCAGGGGCCGGCGGTGCATCAACAGCACAGCTTGGTGCTGCTGCCCCTGGACACCCCAGGGGTCGAGGTGGTACGCAATATTTCAGTGGTGCATCACCTGGCGCCTGAGGGGCATTGTGAAATCTTATTTCGTCAAGTGCGCATTCCCAAAGACCATTTACTGGGAACCTGGGGGCAGGGTTTTGCGATGGCGCAGGCGCGTTTGGGTCCTGGGCGGGTTCACCACTGCATGCGCACCATAGGCCAGTGTGAGTTGGCACTCGAAATGGCCACCGAGCGAGCCCTTGAACGCACCGCATTTGGCAAACACCTATCGGATCAGTCAAATGTGCAGGACTGGCTGGCTGAGTCTCGGTTGGAGATCGATCAAGCCAGGCTTTTGGTGCTTAAAACCGCATGGATGTTGGATGTGGGTGAAGCCCCCACGGCAGAAATTAGGGCCCAAGTGTCGGCGATCAAGGTGGTTGCCGCTCGCTTGCAAACTCGGGTGGTCGAACGTGCCATGCAGGTGTTCGGTGCCATGGGTTTGTCACCCGATACGCCTTTGGCCTATTTTTGGACTTGGGGTCGTGCGATGCATTTGATGGATGGTCCGGATGAAGTTCATCTGCGTATCCTCGCTCGGCACGAGTTGCACAAAGCACAGGCCCGCATGGGTCAAACTGCTGCTTACTTTACGACGCCCGAACAAATGCGCGCTCCGCCGCATTTGTCGGCTTGATGGCTGTCAATAGCCTTAAAGCCCTGCGACCCTGCAAGGGCTGCTGTGCGAAAAATTGGAAACAACGAAGCGCTGAGGGCGTTTTTGAAAGGAATGCAAAATGAACCGTATCGCTCAAGGCCCTGTGCGGGCCGCTGACTTGCCGACTCTGCCGCCGCAGCCGATCAGCACCGATGTTCTCAAAGAAAAATACCTCAAGGACAAAGAGACCAGCACCAGTGAATTGTTTGACCGTGTGGCCCGCGCCCTGGCCAGCGTTGAAAAGCCCGAGCTGCGCGCTGAATACGAGGCAAAGTTCCTCCGCAATCTGGAGGCCGGTGCCATTGGCGCTGGCCGCATCATGAGCGCTGCGGGCACCGGCATCCAGGCAACCCTGATCAATTGTTTTGTGCAGCCCGTCGGAGACTGCATTCAGGGGCGCGACGATGGCGGGTTTGCGGGCATTTACGAGGCGCTGCGCGAGGCCGCTGAAACCATGCGCCGCGGCGGTGGTGTGGGCTATGATTTTTCCCGCATTCGGCCCAAAGGCGCTCGCGTCAAGGCAACCGCATCCATCGCGTCGGGCCCTTGCAGCTACATCAATGTGTTTGACCAGTCCTGTGCCACGGTAGAAAGCGCAGGCGCCCGGCGCGGTGCACAGATGGGCGTACTGCGCATCGACCATCCGGACGTGATGGAATTTATAACCGCCAAGCGCACCCCGGGTCGGTGGAACAACTTCAACGTGTCGGTGGGGGTCAGTGACGCTTTTATTGTGGCGGTGCAAAACGACTCCAGCTGGGACCTTGTGCATGTCGCCCACCCTGGCCAAGAACAGATCCAGCAAGGCGCCTGGCAACGTGATGATGGTCAATGGATTTACCAAAGCTTGCGGGCGCAGGACCTATGGGAAACCATCATGCGATCTGCCTATGACTTTGCCGAACCCGGTATTTTGTTCCTTGATCAGATCAATCGCGACAATAACCTGCGGGCGATCGAGTCGATCAGCGCGACCAATCCCTGCGGCGAGCAACCCCTTCCGCCCTATGGCTGCTGCGATCTGGGGCCGATCATCTTGCCGCGCTTTGTCCGATACCCTTTCGGCCATGGCGGTGATGCCCGGTTTGACTTTGAGGCCTTTGTTCACAGCGTGTCCTTGCAGGTGCGAGCCCTGGACAATGTTCTTGACCTGACCCACTGGCCATTGCCCCAGCAGCAGTTGGAGGCTCAGGCCAAGCGCCGCATTGGCGTGGGTTTTACCGGTTTGGGTGACGCACTGGTGATGCTGGGCCTTCGCTACAACGCAGCAGAAGGGCGCGACATGGCACAAAAAATAGCCTGCGTCATGCGTGATGCGGCGTACACCGCATCGGTCGCGTTGGCATGCGAGAAAGGCGCTTTTGCCTTATTCGATGCCCAGACCTACTTGGCCGAGGGCACCTTTGCCAGTCGCTTGCCCGAGGCGATCCAGGCCGATATTTGCGCGCATGGCATTCGCAACAGCCATCTGTTGTCCATCGCGCCCACGGGCACGGTGAGCTTGGCCTTTGCGGACAACGCCTCCAACGGCATTGAACCCGCTTTTTCGTGGACCTACATCCGAAAAAAACGAGAAGCCGATGGCACGCGCACCGAGTACGAGGTGCAAGATCACGCATGGCGTCTTTACCGTGAGCTGGGCGGCGACACAGCCCACTTACCCGACTTCTTTGTGGGAGCCCTGGAGATGAGCGCCAACGCGCACATCGCGATGATGGCGGCTGTGCAGCCCTTTGTGGACACGGCCATTTCCAAAACCGTCAACGTCGCGGCCGACTGCCCGTATGACGATTTCAAAGGCCTTTACCTGCAGGCCTGGCGAGAGGGTCTCAAAGGTTTGGCCACTTACCGGCCTAATGCTATTTTGGGCTCCGTACTGACTCTGACGTCCGAGTCCAGTCCGGTCGATAACGTCAGTGCTGCGCAGGGCAAGGTCATGGCCGTAACAGCGGATCCTATGCGCACCGTGATTGAAAGCCGACCCCAGGGGGCACTTGATGCGGTAGCCGAAAAAATTGAATACTGGACCAGCGAAGGTGCCAAGTCCTTGTACTTGATCGTGTCCTTTTTGCCCGTCTCCCTTGGCGCGGGCCAGGGCACGGTGGAGCGGGCCATCGAATTCTTTATGCCCGTGGGCCAAAGTGGAGAATCGCAGCAGTGGATCACCGCCAGCATGCGATTGCTGTCGCTGGCCGCACGTGGGGGCTTTCTAGAGAGGGCGTTGTCGGACATGCGCAAGGTCGCCTGGGACCGTGGCCCAGTGCGTTGCGGTCACAAGGTGCGTGACGACGGCGCGCGCATACCGCTTTGGCATGACTCTGAAGTGGCGGCCATGGCATGGGCGATTCAGAACATCTTGGCGCTGCGTATCCAGCGCGAGCAAGCGGTCAACCCGCTGTTGCCGTCCGAAGCTCCAACGCCTGCTCTCTCAACGCCCGCGCCCATCACCGCCGTGATGGCCGGTAAGAAATGCACTGACTGTGGAGCCCATGCCGTGATCAAAAAGGATGGCTGCGACTATTGCACGCAGTGCGGATTCATTGGTGCTTGCGGCTAAAAGGACAGACTGCAGAGACCGGCAACCCAGTTCAGGCGGTCATGGTTTTCAACGGCTTGACCATAAAATGCACTCGTAATGAATATTTGAGGCATCCCCCTCAGGAACTAGGACTTCAGAACGATGCGATTGACCTATTGGACCGATTACAGTTTGCGTGTACTGATGTATTGCGCGCAATGCGAGTCACAAGAAAGCGTGGCGACCATTCAGGCGATCGCAGACCAGCACGACATTTCCAAAAGCCACCTGACCAAAATTGTCATGACACTGGCTGCCGATGGCTATTTGCTAACCAGCCGTGGGCGCGGAGGCGGCCTTCGCCTGGGGCGGCCTGCAGCGCAGATTGTTTTGGGTGAAGTGGTGCGCAAAACCGAAACCGATTTTCAAATGGTCGAGTGCTTCGGCGAAGGGCCAAGCCACTGCGCCTTGTTGCCTTCATGCCATTTGAAGCAGGTTTTGGCCGAGGCGCTGGAAGCTTTTTTTGCCAAACTTGATGGGATCACCTTGGCCGATTTGATGAACGCGACACCCGCCCCACTGGGCCAGTTGCAAGCCCTGACGTTCAAGCCCAAGGCGGCAAAGCCAAGTCTCCGTTCATGAGAACTACAGCCTCGCTGTCAGCCAAACTGGTGCGCATTGGCGTTGGCTTGCTGGTGATCGCGCTCGTTTCGATTGGCCTGACTTTGTGGGTCACCTGGAAACTCAGTGGCGGCGCGGCAGCTCTGAATGAGGCCGGGCGCATGCGCATGCAGACTTGGCGCCTGACCAGTGAGGTGCAGGCGCAACTGCCGCAGGCACAAATACAGGCCTTGACCCGTGAGTTTGACCGCAGCATGGACGTGCTCAAAAACGGCGACGCCTCGCGCCCCCTCTTTGTGCCCTGGGACCCTGCAGTCAGGCAGCGCTACATCGAAGTGGAGCGCTTGTGGCACAACCAAAAAAAGCGATTTCTCGCCAGCCCAGCGCTGGACCATGTCAGCTTGGTTCAGCATGCCAACACCTTCTTGGTGGCAATTGACCGTTTTGTCTTGTCGATTGAAGCCCAAATGGCCGACTTGACGGCGATCCTCAACCTGTTTCAGTTTGTCATGATGGCCTTGGCCATTGGTGGCGCAGTGGTCATGTTGTACACGGGTTACATGTATGTGATTAATCCGCTGGGCAATTTGCGCGATGGCTTGCAAAAAATCGAATCCGCTCAATTTTCCACGCGGGTTGATGTGGCGTCCAATGACGAGTTCGGTCAGGTCGCCTCGGGCTTTAACCGCATGGCCGCCACATTGCAATCCCTGTACGGCAACCTGGAATTGCAAGTGCAGGCCAAAACGCAGCGCATCGCAGCGCAAAAAGAACGCTTGGAGGCGCTGTATGGGGTCAGTGCTTTTTTGTCACAAACCAATGAACTGAGCCAGCTTACACAGGGGTTTGCACAACGTGTCAGAGGGCTGATGAAGGCCGATGCGATCGCCTTGCGGTGGTCGGGCGAAGACGCTAGCAAGCTGTTGCTGCTGGCCAGCGATGAGTTTCCGCAGGTGCTTCAAGAGGAAGAAAAATGCCTGAAAGCCGGGGCTTGCGCCTGCGGCCAGCCGGGGCCAGATGCCCGTTCACGGGTGATTCCGATCCTGAGCAGTGACGTAGCACCTTTGCAGCACTGCGCACGCCTAGGCTATGTGAGCATGATTTCAGTGCCCGTGCGCATGCACAGCAAAGTGTTGGGTGAAATCAACCTGTTCTACAAAAGTCAGGTCAGCTTGGCGGCAGAAGAGTTGGAGTTGATGGACACCCTGGCCAGCCACTTGGCCACTGCCGTCGAGGGCTTGCGCGCAGTGGCTTTGGACAGGGAGGCGGCGATTGCGGGTGAGCGTTCTTTGCTTGCGCGTGAATTGCATGATTCGATTGCGCAGTCCCTGGCGTTTCTCAAAATACAGGTGCAATTGCTGCGCACGGCCATGTCCAAACAGGACAGTGCCAAAACTGCTTTGGCTTTGGATGAACTCGACAGCGGCCTGAAGGAAAGCATTGCCGATGTGCGTGAATTGTTGGTGCATTTCCGTACCCGCACCCAAGCCGATGACATTGACCGCGCCGTGCAAGAAACGCTGCAAAAATTCCAGCACCAGACCGGTCTTTTGGTCAGCCGCAAGGTCACGGGCGAAGGACTGCCGTTGCCGCAAGATGTGCAAATCCATGTGTTGCATGTTTTGCAAGAAGCTTTGTCCAACGTGCGCAAACATGCCAATGCCCGAGGTGTCGAAATCGCAATTCACAAAGGCGAGCCCTGGCAGTTTTGGGTGCGTGACGATGGCGTGGGCTTTAGCGAAGTGAGCCAACGCAGCGAGTTGCAAGTCGGCTTGAAGATCATGCAGGAGCGGGCCCAGCAGATTGGTGCCACAGTGACGGTGGCGTCCGTGGTCGGGCAAGGCACAACGGTGACGCTGCGGGTGCCCACCACGTTGCCACCTAAACTCAAATTAACCACGGCAGCTCTGCTGTCCCCATTGCCATGACCGGACCCATTCAGCTTCTTGTTGTCGATGATCACACGTTGTTTCGTCGCGGCTTGATCGCCTTGCTCTCGCAGGACGAACGCTTTCAAGTCGTGGGCGAAGCCGCGGATGTGGGGGAGGCATTGCGTATGCTGGACAAAATCCAGCCTGACTTGCTGCTGCTTGACAACCATTTGCCGGGTGTCAAAGGCGTGGATGCGATTGGCTCGTTCAAAGACGCTTGCGCCGAGCTGCGCATTTTGATGCTCACGGTGAGTGAAGACGAAGAGGACTTGTCCAAAGCTTTGCAAAATGGTGCCGATGGCTATTTGCTGAAAACGGCAGAGACCGAGCAACTTTGTGATGCCTTGGTTCAGGTTCACGATGGGCACTCGGTCATCAGCCCAGCGATGCTGAATAAGTTGGTTTCGGGCTTGCGCCAACCCGCGTACGGGTCCAGTGTCGAAGCGGGATTCGTCTCATTCACGACGCCCAACCTCGTGCATCCTTTGCAGGAATTAGAAAAATTGTCGCCACGTGAAAAAGACATCTTCTTTTTGATCGCCAAGAGCTTGAGCAACAAGCACATCGCCCGCGAATTGGACATTGCCGAGACCACGGTGAAAATACACATTCAGCATATTTTCAAAAAATTGAACCTGACCTCGCGCGTTCAAATCGCCATTTTTGTGGCCAGTCATCGATTGACTTGATCCACATCAAACCCCGTAGTTCCAAGGGAGGATGAAGGCCGGTACTTCATCCTCCTTTTGCTTGGGGCCCGCCTGACCTTCAGGTGGATACCCAAGGCCTCGCCAAAAAACCACACTCCATGCATGAGTTTGGAGAATTAAAAATGGCGAATGAATTGCTGCAGCAGCGCAAAGCCTGGTCGGTGTTGATTGTCAGCACCCTTGCCTTCACAGTGTGCTTCATGGTGTGGATGATGTTTGGCGTGATCGGCGTGCCGATCAAGAAAATGCTAAACCTCAATGCCACGCAGTTTGGTTTGCTGATGGCTATGCCCGTTTTGACGGGCTCGTTGGTGCGGGTGCCCCTGGGGATTTGGACCGACCGTTACGGCGGGCGCATTGTAATGACGGTGTTGATGGCCCTGACGGTGCCGGCCATCTGGCTCATGTCCTATGCCACGGCGTACTGGCATTTTCTGGTCATTGGCCTGTTCGTGGGCTTGGCGGGCGGTTCGTTCTCGGTGGGCACGCCTTATGTTGCGCGTTGGTTCCCTCAAAAGCAGCAAGGCATGGCCATGGGTGTTTACGGCGCTGGTAACTCCGGCTCAGCCGTCAACAAATTTGTCGCCCCTGTGATTTTGGTGGCTTTTGGCTGGGCTGCGGTGCCGCAGGTTTACGCCATCATCATGGCGGCCACGGTGCTGGTGTTTTGGCTGTTCAGTCACAGCGATCCCGCACACTTGGTTAAAAGCCAAGTGCCGTTCAAAGAACAACTGCAGGCGCTCAAGGATCCGCGGGTACTCAAGTACTGCCAGTACTACAGCATCGTGTTTGGTGGCTATGTGGCCCTGGCCTTGTGGATGGTGCAGTACTACATTGGTGAGTACGGCTTGGACATCCGGGTGGCCGCATTGCTGGCGGCTTGCTTCTCACTGCCTGGTGGTGTCCTGCGCGCTGTAGGCGGTGTGCTCAGCGATAAATACGGAGCGCACGGCGTTACCTGGTGGGTGTTGTGGGTCAGCTGGATCTGCCTGTTCCTGCTGTCCTATCCTCAAACTGAGTTCACCATCTCCACAGTCAATGGGCCGCAGACTTTCGTCATTGGTTTGAATGTGTACGCCTTCACGGGGCTGATGTTCATCTTGGGCATTGCGTTTGCTTTTGGCAAAGCCAGCGTCTTCAAATACATCGCTAACGACTATCCACACAATATCGGTGCCATCAGCGGCATCGTGGGTTTGGCCGGCGGTCTTGGCGGTTTTGTCCTGCCTATCCTGTTTGGCGCTTTGGTTGATCTGACCGGCGTGCGCAGTAGCGCTTTCATGTTGATGTACGGCGTGGTCTGGGTGTCGCTTATCTGGATGTATTGGACCGAAGTGCGCCGCACCGATGTGATGGGCCAAGCCCCCGCCGACATCACACAACCCGGCTTGCGTGCCTGAACCCCCAGCAAAGGAAAACCTATGAAACCGTATTCGGCACCCGCAGCCGCCCATCCTGCCGACATCACCGACTGGCGTCCTGAGGACGAGAAGTTTTGGGCCAGCACCGGTAAAAAAATAGCCTACCGCAACCTCTGGATTTCAGTGCCGGCGCTTCTGTGCGGCTTCGCCATCTGGGGCATGTGGGGCATCATCACCGTGCAGATGCTCAACCTGGGCTTTCCGTTCACGCAGGCTGAGTTGTTTTCGCTGACCGCCATTGCCGGCTTGGCCGGTGCCACCATGCGCATCCCTGCCTCCTTTTTGATACGCGTGGCCGGTGGCCGCAACACCATCTTCCTGACCACGGCCATGCTGTTGGCCCCAGCCGTGGGCACCGGCGTCGTGCTGCAGCACCCGGAGTGGCCGCTGTGGACCTTCCAGTTGATGGCCCTTTGGTCGGGCGTGGGTGGTGGCAACTTTGCCAGCTCCATGTCCAATATCAGCACATTTTTCCCCAAGCGCTTGCAGGGCACGGCGCTGGGCCTGAATGCCGGTCTGGGTAACTTTGGCGTGACCACCATGCAGATCGTGATTCCGCTGGTGATGACCATGAGCCTGTTCGGTGGCATGGGCGGTGACTCCACCGTGCTGGTCAAGGACAGCGGCTGGATTCTGGGCAAGATTCTGGCGGGTACCCCCACCTGGATCCAGAACGCTGGCTTTGCCTGGTTGCTGTCGCTGATCCCTTTGTCGGTGCTGGCTTACTTTGGCATGAACAACTTGAACACGGTGACGCCTGACAGCGGCGGCACGATGGCCGCCTTCATCAAGATCATCTGGCTCTACACCCTGTCCTTTGTGCCCGCAGGTCTGGGCCTGTACCTGTACCTCCCAGCCCCCACGGGTCTGGGCATTCTGAACATGTGGATTGCCATGCCGTTGATCGTGTTCAGCACGCTGATGGTGATGAAGTTGGCCGCCTTTGGCGCGATGAAGGACAACATCGCCAAGCAGTTCGCCATCTTTGGCAATAAGCACACCTGGTCGCTCACGCTCTTGTACATCGTCACCTTCGGCTCCTTCATCGGTTTCTCGATGGCGCTGCCCCTGTCCATCACGGTGATCTTCGGCATCAGCCACGTACCTGATTCGACCGGCATCATGCAGCACACACTGAAAAACCCGCACGCCCCCTCGGCCCTGACCTACGCCTGGATTGGCCCCTTTGTCGGCGCCCTGGTTAGGCCCATTGGCGGCTGGGTGTCCGACAAGATCGGCGGCTCCATCGTCACGCAGGCCATCTCGGCGGTGATGGTGCTGGCTTCGGTGGCGGTGGGTTATGTGATGTTGTTGGCCTACGGTTCGGCCACGCCCGAGCAGTACTTCATGCCGTTCATGGCGTTGTTCATTGTGTTGTTCACCGCCAGTGGTGTCGGTAACGGCTCCACCTTCCGCACCATCGGTGTGATCTTTGACCGCACACAGGCTGGCCCTGTCTTGGGTTGGACTTCCGCCATCGCAGCCTACGGCGCCTTCATTGCACCGGTGGTGATTGGCGCCCAGATCAAGGCCGGCACACCGCAAATTGCCATGTACGGCTTTGCCATTTTTTATGCGCTGTGTCTGGTACTGAACTGGTGGTTCTATCTGCGTGCAGGTTCCGAAATCCGCAACCCCTGAAGCTGCTTGAAAACTGTTTGCAAAGGGGTCTGAATGGCCCCGCTGAATTGGAGATAAAAATGAGCCATTTTCTAGATCGATTGAATTATTTTTCTAACCCCAAAGAGACATTTTCGGGTGGCCACGGCGTGACCACTGGCGAGGACCGCACCTGGGAAGATGCTTACCGTGACCGCTGGGCGCATGACAAAATTGTGCGCAGCACCCACGGGGTCAATTGCACCGGCTCGTGTTCGTGGAAAATTTATGTCAAGGGCGGCATCGTCACTTGGGAAACCCAGCAAACCGATTACCCGCGCACACGCCCAGATTTACCCAACCACGAACCGCGCGGTTGTGCACGGGGCGCCTCCTACTCTTGGTACCTTTACAGCGCTAACCGGGTCAAGTACCCCATGATCCGTGCCCGCTTGCTCAAGCATTGGCGCGCCGCATTGGCGGTGGCCAAGAGTCCGGTCGATGCATGGTCCAGCATTGTTGAGAATGCCGATGCCCGACTCGAATGGCAAAAGCAGCGCGGCCTGGGTGGCTTTGTGCGCAGCACTTGGGAGGAGGTCAACCAGATCATTGCCAGTGCCAACGTCTACACAGTGAAGAAATACGGCGCTGACCGCATCATTGGTTTTTCGCCGATCCCGGCCATGTCCATGATCAGTTACGCGGCCGGCAGCCGGTACTTGTCGTTGATCGGCGGCGTCAGCATGAGCTTTTACGACTGGTACTGCGATTTGCCACCTGCCAGCCCGCAGGTCTGGGGTGAGCAAACCGATGTGCCCGAATCGGCCGATTGGTACAACTCCACTTACATCATTGCCTGGGGTTCCAACGTACCGCAAACGCGCACGCCCGATGCCCACTTCTTCACCGAGGTGCGCTACAAGGGCGCCAAGACCGTGGCCATCACGCCTGACTATGCCGAGATCAGCAAACTGGCCGATTTGTGGATGCACCCTAAGCAGGGCACCGATGCCGCCATTGCCATGGCCATGGGCCATGTGATCCTCAAAGAGTTTTACTTTGACAAGCGCAGCGCTTACTTTGACGACTATGTGCGCCGCTATACGGACATGCCCAATTTGGTGCAGCTCGAAGAGCGCACGCTGGCCGATGGCCGCAAAGTCAATGTGCCAGGGCGCTATTTGCGCGCCAGTGACTTCAACGGCAAATTGGGACAAGACAATAACCCCGAGTGGAAAACCGTGGCGCTCGACCAGACCGACCGCGTGGTGTTGCCCAATGGTTCGATCGGGTTTCGTTGGGGTGCGGAAGGCCGCAGTGATGCCGGCAAATGGAATTTAGAAAACAAAGAGGCGCGAGGAGACAACGAGGTCAAGCTCAAGTTGAGTTTGATGGAGGGTGAGGGCAGCGAATACGAAGTCGGTGAGGTGGCTTTCCCGTACTTTGGCGGGATCGACACCCCGAACTTCAGTGCCAACAAGCAAGCCAGTGCGGTGGATGATGTGTTGGTGCGCAAGGTGCCGGTGCGGCGCATCAAACTGGGCAAGGCCGGTGAAGAGCGCTATGCGCTGGTCGCAACGGTGTTTGACCTGACTGCTGCCAATTACGGCGTGGCAAGAGGTCTTGCTGGCGAAGAGGCGGCCACCAGTTACGACGATGACGCCCCTTACACCCCCGCATGGCAAGAAAAAATCACGGGAGTGAAACGCGATCAGGTCATTGCCGTGGCGCGTCAATTTGCCGATAACGCCGACAAAACACGCGGCAAATCCATGATCATCATTGGCGCGGCCATGAACCATTGGTACCACAGCGACATGAACTACCGCGGCATTATCAACATGCTGATGATGTGCGGTTGCATTGGTCAAAGTGGCGGCGGCTGGGCCCACTATGTGGGTCAGGAAAAACTGCGTCCACAAACCGGCTGGACGGCGCTGGCCTTTGCACTGGATTGGGTGCGCCCACCACGCCAGATGAACAGCACCAGTTTCTTTTATGCGCACACCGATCAGTGGCGTTACGAGCGATTGGGTGTCGAAGAAATCTTGTCACCCTTGGCTGACAAATCCAAGTTTGGCGGCAGCATGATCGACTACAACGTGCGCGCCGAACGCATGGGCTGGTTGCCCAGTGCGCCGCAGTTGCAAACCAACCCGATGCAGGTGGTGAAAGACGCGCAGGCCCAAGGCATGGATCCGAAAGACTATGCGGTCCAGTCCTTGAAGGACGGCAGTCTGAAAATGAGCTGCGAAGACCCCGACCATCCGCTGAACTGGCCGCGCAACATGTTTGTTTGGCGCTCCAACATTCTGGGTTCGTCAGGCAAAGGTCACGAATATTTTCTCAAGCATTTGTTAGGTACCTCGCACGGCGTGCAGGGAAAAGACCTGGGCGCCCAAGAGGCCAAACCCAAAGAAGTGCAATGGCATGACCAAGCGCCTGAAGGCAAGCTGGACTTGTTGGTGACGCTGGACTTTCGCATGAGCACCACCTGTCTGTACTCGGACATCGTGTTGCCCACGGCCACTTGGTATGAAAAGAACGATCTCAACACCAGTGACATGCATCCCTTCATTCATCCTTTGTCTACCGCGGTAGACCCGGCTTGGCAGAGCAAGAGCGATTGGGAAATTTACAAAGGATTCGCTAAAGCTTTCAGTGAAGTCTGCGTAGGCCATTTGGGCGTTGAAAAAGAATTGATGCTGACGCCCTTGATGCACGACACGCCCGCCGAATTGGCGCAAGCCCTGGACGTGAAAGAGTGGAGCAAGGGTGAGTGCGAATTGATTCCGGGCGTGACCGCGCCGCAAATTGCTGTCATCGAACGCGATTACCCCAATACCTACAAGCGCTTCACGGCATTGGGACCGTTGTTGGAAAAAATGGGCAACGGCGGCAAGGGCATTGGCTGGAACACAGTGGATGAAGTGCGTCAGTTAGCTGAGCTCAATGGCAAAGTCCATGCGGAGGGTGTGACCCAGGGCATGCCGAAAATTGAAACCGACATTGACGCCTGTGAGGTGGTGCTGCAATTGGCCCCAGAGACCAATGGCCATGTGGCCGTGAAGGCTTGGGCGGCTCTGGGCAAGATCACCGGGCGTGACCACACCCATCTGGCACTGCACCGCGAAGATGAAAAGATTCGTTTCCGCGATATTCAGGCGCAGCCGCGCAAGATCATCAGCTCACCCACCTGGTCGGGTCTGGAAAGCGAGAAGGTCTCTTACAACGCGGGCTATACCAACGTGCACGAGTACATTCCTTGGCGCACGCTGACGGGACGTCAACAGTTCTATCTGGACCATCCTTGGATGCTGGCCTTTGGCGAAGGCATGACGACCTACCGCCCACCGGTGGACTTGAAGACGGTGGACGAGATGCTCAATCGGCGTCCTAACGGCAACAAGGAAATTTCCCTCAATTTCATCACGCCACACCAGAAATGGGGTATCCACAGCACCTACAGCGACAACCTGCACATGTTGACGCTGAACCGCGGTGGACCCGTGATTTGGTTGAGTGAAGTCGATGCACGCAGTGCCGGCATTGTGGACAACGACTGGGTCGAATTGTTCAACAGCAATGGTGCGATTGCCGCTCGCGCGGTGGTCAGTCAGCGAGTCAACCAAGGCATGGTGATGATGTACCACGCGCAAGAAAAAACCATCAACACTCCGGGGTCTGAGATCACGGGCATCCGCGGCGGTATTCACAACTCCGTGACGCGCATTGTGACCAAGCCCACCCACATGATTGGCGGTTACGCCCAGTTCAGTTACGGCTTCAACTACTACGGGACCATCGGCACCAACCGCGACGAATTTGTGGTGGTGCGCAAGATGCACAAAGTCGATTGGCTTGATGACGAAGCCCCGGTCACGGTTCAGGCTTGAAGGAGAACACTATGAAAATTCGCGCACAAATCGCCATGGTCCTGAATTTGGACAAATGCATCGGTTGTCACACCTGCTCGGTCACCTGTAAAAACGTCTGGACCAGTCGCCCTGGAGTGGAATACGCTTGGTTCAACAACGTGGAAACCAAACCCGGTATCGGCTACCCCAAAGAATGGGAAAACCAAGACAAATGGAATGGCGGTTGGACCCGCAAGGCCGATGGTTCGATCGAACCCAAACAGGGGGGCAAATGGAAGCTGCTGATGCGGATTTTTGCAAATCCCAACATGCCTCAAATCGACGATTACTACGAGCCGTTCACCTACGACTATGAGCATCTGCAAGGGGCGCCAGAATCCAGGGCCACACCGACGGCGCGCCCCCGCAGCTTGATCACGGGTCAACGCATGCAAAAGATCGAATGGGGTCCGAACTGGGAAGAAATTTTAGGCGGTGAGTTCAGCAAACGCAGCAAAGACGCCAACTTGGCAAATTTCGACCAAGTGCAAAAAGACATGGTCGGGCAGTTTGAAAACACCTTCATGATGTATTTGCCACGCCTGTGCGAACACTGCCTGAACCCCACCTGCGTCGCCTCTTGTCCATCGGGTTCGATTTACAAGCGCGAGGACGACGGCATTGTGTTGATCGACCAAGACAAATGCCGGGGTTGGCGCATGTGCGTGAGTGGTTGTCCGTACAAGAAAATTTACTACAACTGGCAAAGCGGCAAAGCCGAAAAGTGCATCTTTTGTTATCCCCGCATTGAAGCTGGGCAGCCCACGGTGTGCTCCGAAACTTGCGTTGGTCGCATCCGTTACCTGGGCGTGGTGCTGTACGACGCGGACCGGATTGCAGAAGCGGCCAGCACCGAAAACGAGAAAGATCTGTACCAGGCCCAGTTGGACATCTTCCTCAATCCGCATGACCCGAAGGTGATTGAGCAGGCCCGCAAAGACGGTATTCCCGAGTCTTGGCTGGAAGGCGCACGCAACAGCCCGGTCTACAAAATGGCCATCGACTGGAAAGTCGCCTTGCCGCTGCACCCTGAGTACCGTACCTTGCCTATGGTGTGGTACGTGCCTCCGCTGTCGCCGATCACGGCCGCGGCCAATGCAGGCCATGTCGGCATGAATGGCGAGTTGCCTGATGTGTCGCAAATGCGCATCCCGGTGCAGTACCTGGCCAACTTGCTGACTGCCGGCGACGTTGCCCCCGTGACGCGTGCCTTGGAACGCATGCTGGCCATGCGGGCTTACCAGCGCGGCAAGCATGTGGACGGTATTGAAAACCATGCGGTACTTGAGCAAACCGGTTTGACCGTGGCGCAAGTGGAAGAGATGTACCACATCATGGCAATTGCCAATTACGAAGACCGCTTCGTGATTCCCAGCTCGCACCGCGAGTATGCCGAAAACACCTTTGACATGCGCGGCGGCTGCGGCTTCTCGTTTGGCAGTGGTTGCTCTGACGGCCAGTCCGAACCCAGCCTGTTTGGTGGCGACAAGCGCCGCACGATTCCTATTCAATCTGTCGTCTAAAGCGAGGTTCCCATGAAGCCCATCCGTTACTCCTTGCGCGTGTTGTCTCAATTGCTGTCCTACCCGGACGCTGGGGTGCGTCAGCAATGGCCGCAGTTGTGGCCGGTGCTTGTCGAAGAGGGGGCACTGAGCCCTGCGCGTCGTACCGAACTCCAAGCCTTGGCAGCGCACTTGTTGCGCTTAGACCCGATGGACGCCGAGGCGCGTTATGTTGAAACCTTTGACCGGGGCCGTTCAACCTGCCTGCATTTGTTTGAGCACGTGCATGGTGACTCGCGTGACCGAGGTCCTGCCATGATTGATTTGACCAAGACCTATGAGCAATCGGGCTTGTTTCTCGCGCCCGAAGAGTTGCCTGATCATTTGTGTGTGGTGTTGGAGTTCGCCTCCACGCAAACGCCTGAGGTGGCCAAGGCCTTTTTGGGCGAAATGGCACACATTTTGAATGCTATTTTCAGCGCACTGCTCAAACGCGAAAGCCCTTATGCCGTGGTGTTGGCTGCAGTTTTGGAGCTCGCTGGTCACAGGGCCCAGTCGGTTGCGATCGTGGCAGAAGAGTCGCTTGACGAGAGCTGGGGCGAACCTGAGGCCTTCGACGGTTGCAGTACACGGGGCCAGGCTCGCCCGGGTGAAGCGCAGCCGATGCACTTTGTCAGAAAAACTTCAACCTCGTCGAGTGGAGTCACAGCATGAATTACTTTGATAACTTCATTTTTGGGATCTATCCCTACATTGCGCTTAGCGTTTTTCTGCTCGGTAGCCTGATCCGCTTTGACCGCGACCAGTACACCTGGAAGAGCGATTCTTCACAGTTGCTGCGCGGTGGGCAGCTGCGTTGGGGCAGTAACTTGTTCCATGTGGGCGTACTCTTTTTATTTGGCGGCCACAGTGTGGGCATGCTGATGCCTCACTTCATGTACGAGCACTTCATCAGTGCCGGTGACAAACAATTGCTGGCCATGATTTCAGGCGGCATCTTCGGTATTTTGGGTTTCATCGGCGTGACGCTGCTCTTGCATCGCCGCTTGTTTGATGTGCGCATCCGTGTAAACAGCAAAACCAGTGACATTGTTTTACTGGTCTTGTTGTGGGCGCAGTTTGCGCTGGGACTGGCGACCATTCCCTTGTCGGCCCAGCATCTGGACGGCAGCATGATGCTCAAGCTGGCCGAGTGGGCTCAACGCACCGTCACTTTCCGAGGTGGGGCAGTAGAGCTTTTGTCTGAAGCCAGTTGGATTTTCAAAACCCATATGTTTTTGGGCATGAGTATCTTTTTTATCTTTCCATTCACCCGGCTGGTCCATGTGTGGAGTGGTTTTGGCACGCTGGCTTACGTCGTGCGGCCTTACCAAATCGTGCGCAGCCGCCGAGTCGGTATGACACCGCGCCCACCGTTTGGCCGCAGCTGATGCGTGCTCGACCCTTTGGATAAATCCTCACAAGGCTCACACATGACGCTTGAAAATATGACTGAAACTACGACCCCGGCCTCAGGCGACTGCGGCAGTGGTGCTTGTGGCTGCACCAGCGCAGCGCCCCTATCGGCCTATGAACGCACGGCTGCTGCCATGCCGGTTCGAGTTGCCGAATCTCTGGAGGCTTTGGCAACCAACGTACCCCCCGCCATCAATGGCATTGCCTTGACTGCCCCCGGGGAAAAGCTCGAGGTGCACGACTTGAAGGAGCGTGCCTACGGTGAACTGCTGCGCCAAGAAGCGGTCAGGCTCGGCCTCTTGCCCGCTGCCGTGATCGGCCAAGAAGCTTTGTCGGCTCCGGCGCTGCACGCCCAGGAGCAAGAGGTGATTGACCGCATGCTGGAAACTGAAGTTACTTGTCCCCAGCCCACGCCCGAGGAGTCGCAGCGTTACTACGACGCCCACAAAGCACAATTCACGGTGGGCCAATCCCAGCGGGTACGTCACATCTTGTTCGCAGTCACTCCAGGGGTGAACGTGCAAGCCTTGGCGCAACGCGCCGAGACAGCCTTGCTGGAGTTGGCGAGTAATGCCGCTTTGCCTGAGCGTTTTTCACAGTTGGCCGCCGAATTGTCCAACTGCCCAACGGGTGCACAAGGGGGCGATTTGGGTTGGCTCAAGCCTGAGGACTGTGCGCCTGAATTTGCCAAAGAGCTTTTTTATTTGCAAGAGTCCAGCCAAACTACAGGCTTGCGGCCCCGTTTGGTGCACACGCGTTTTGGTTTTCACATCGTCGATGTGCTGAAGATTAATCCCGGTCATTTGCCGGGCTTTGCTCAGCTGACCGCGCAGATTGCTTCTCGTTTGCAATGGCAGTCGCGTGCCACGGCTTTGGGCCAATATATGCGCCGCCTGGTGGGTTTGGCCCAAGTGCAGGGCATAGAACTTGATGGGGATGCTGCGCCCTTGGTGCAATGAGCCTTCCTGCGTCAAGCGAGTCTTCAGACGAGTTGCTGCATCGCTTGCAGCACTTTCATGCCGACTATTTTCCGTTGCACCAACAAAGGTTCCAGGATCTGGTTGCCCAAGGTCAGCACCCCAAAACATTGTTTATAGGGTGCTCTGATTCTCGATTGGTACCCTATTTGCTGACCGGTGCGGGACCTGGCGAACTGTTCATCGTGCGTAATGTCGGTGCCTTGGTGCCGCCTTACGACGGCACGCATGGTTTGCACGGCACTATGGCGGGCATCGAGTTTGCCGTGCTGATGCTGCACGTCAAAAGCATCATTGTGTGTGGCCACAGTCACTGTGGTGCGATTCGCACAGCTTATGAAGGCGTACCCGAAGAAGCTAGGGCTTTGAAACAGTGGTTGCGTTTGATCGACGACGCCTTATTGCCCGTACAGGCTTGCCCCGAAGCCCTTTTGCGCACGGAGCAGCGTTCCGTGGTGCTGCAACTGGAGCGTCTGATGGGCTACCCTATGGTCCGGCGCGAGGTAGAGGCTGGACGCTTGAAGCTGCATGGCTGGCATTATGTGATTGAAGAGGGCGACGTGCATGTGTTTGATGTCCAGCTTGGTGGTTTCGTGTCAGCTTCTCTTTCATCGCACAGTGGAACTGGGCCTTTTGCACCGCATGTGGAGCCATTGAATGAATGATGTGAACAAGCTTATTTTGCCAATGGGGGTCAGTCATTTGATCGCTTCGCGGCAAACAATTTTGCCTAAACGGTTGGTCGCGCCCGGCCCCGCAGAACAGGAGCTTGAACAGTTGTTCCGGGCAGCTGCTTGCGCGCCAGACCATGACCTTATCAATCCTTGGCGTTTCTTGGTCATCCCGGCTCAAAAAAGAGCCGACTTGGGCGAGATGTTTGCACTTGCGTTGCGAGAGCGCGATCCCAGAGCTACGACCGAGCAACTTGAACAAGCCCGAGAGAAGGCCATGCGAGCGCCTTTGTTGATGCTCTTGATTGTCGATGAAACCAAGGGCGATACCCAAATTGACTTGAACGAGCGCGTCTTGAGTGCGGGCTGTGCGGTACAAAATATTTTGCTGCTCGCCCACACCATGGGTTATGGAACGGGGTTGACCAGCGGTAAGGCACTCAAGTCAGAATCGTTTCGTTCGGGTTTGGGACTGCATGCGGGTGAACACGCCATTTGTTTTTTGAGCATGGGAACAGTCAGCGAGCGCAAGCCATTTAAAACGCGTCCTGAAATTGACAGTTTCGTGAACATTTGGGGCGCCGAACATGGGTAATTCAATGCCAGTAGGGGTTTCATTGCCTGGACACCATTCACCTGAGGTCGGTTTTGAAGCGCCGTTTGAAATGCTTACAGCTTGTCATGAACGCGTTGAAAGAATGCTGAATTTGGTCTCACGACTTGTGCTGCATTTGGCTACAACCGGATGGGATATGCAGGCGGCGACAGCGGCTAGCGATGTCATGCGC
>Ga0209134_10000119_pt1 | contig 21629 bp, 22 predicted proteins | sample LauGreSp1BDMLBSN_2_FD_187566 | JGI IMG/M metagenome (GOLD analysis project Ga0209134, IMG submission 187566) | Freshwater lake microbial communities from Lake Michigan, USA - Sp13.BD.MLB.SN (SPAdes) (version 2) | ecosystem: Environmental > Aquatic > Freshwater > Lake | place: Lake Michigan, USA... | reverse complement strand
GGGCTGTTGGCTTGTGCTGCCTGATACTGGGTATCGCCTTCGTGGTACCGGTGGCACAACTGCTGGTGTGGGTTGTACAAACCGGGCTCGTCGAACTCGACACCCGCTACCTTGAGTTCCTTGGTCACACGTTGTTGCTGGCGTCACTGGCGGCGCTGGTCACGTCAGTGCTGGCGCTGATCCTGGGTGTGATCAAACGCCTGCCCCGGCAGGGCATCTATTCAGAGGGCAAGGGCTGGACACAGCACAGTGTGCGGCTGGCGACCCTGGGTTACGCACTGCCCGGTTCGGTATTGGCGGTTGGCATCATGCTGGTCTTCACGTGGCTGGATCGCGGCCTGGACCGGATCCTCGATGTACAACTGTTATTGGTGGGCTCGGTATTTGCGCTGGTGCTGGCGTATGTCACGCGCTTTCTTGCGGTAGCGCACGCGCCAGTGGAGGCCGGGCTTGAGAGCATTCGTCCCTCCATGTATGAAGCAGCGCGCAGTCTCGGCGCCAGCCCGTCGCGCGTGCTGCTGCAGCTGACGATCCCCATGCTGCGCCCTGGGCTGATCACCGCATTCATTCTGGTATTCGTCGATGTGATGAAGGAAATGCCGGCCACGCTGATCATGCGCCCCTTCGGGTGGGACACCCTCGCCGTGCGCATTTACTCGATGACTGCAGAAGGCCAGTGGGAACGCGCGGCGCTGCCAGCATTGACCCTGTTGCTGGCCGGGTTGATCCCCGTGCTCATGCTGGTAAAAAGCTCTGCCAAACAAGCGCAAGGATCAAGGGGTCAGAGTCGTTGATCCTTGCGTGCGGCAGAGGTCTTGCCTATGATGCTGGCATGTCATTTTTGGAGGGGTTTCCCCGCACTTAAGAAGAATGAGCACTATACCGGATCATTATTTTTATACTGAAGCCCACCTCTGGGTTCATGTTGACGATGACGATATTGCCACCGTCGGCATCACCGATTTCGCACAAACGGAATTGGGCGATGTAGTGTTTGTCGAGCTGCCGGAAGTGGGAAGCGAAGTCAGTGCGGGCGATGAGGTGAGCGTGGTGGAGTCGGTCAAGGCCGCTTCCGACATCCAGTCTCCGGTGTCCGGAGAAATCGTCAGCGTGAATGAGGCTTTGGCCGAAGCACCGGAGCTCATCAACAGCTCCCCTTATGACAAGGGCTGGATCTTCAAGGTCCTCATCAATAATTCCATTGAGCTGGATGACCTGCTGAACGCGAGTGAATACGCTGATTTCAGCAAGGAATAAATCCGGGTCAGCCAAACACGGTTGGTCTACGTGATAGATACGGATGGCTTCAGGCCCAATGTTGGTCTCATCATCTTCAATGATGATGGGAAGCTGCTTTGGGCCAAAAGAATTGGCCAGGATGCCTGGCAATTTCCTCAAGGCGGCATCCAGCGCAATGAAACGCCGGAAGCTGCGGCCTTGCGTGAATTGCGCGAAGAAGTTGGACTGGAGCCGCATGACGTCGAAATCATTGCGTCCACCAGTAACTGGCTGCGCTATCGCTTGCCGGCGCATTTGATCAGACAACGATCGCAGCCTGTGTGCATCGGTCAGAAGCAACGGTGGTTCCTGCTGCGCTTGCTGACAGACACCAGCCGCATACGTTTCGACCTGGGTGACAAACCCGAGTTCGACAGTTTTACCTGGGTCGATTACTGGGAACCGGCTGAACTTGTGGTGTCATTCAAGCGCAAGGTTTACCGCAAGGCACTCGAAGAACTGCAAGACCCATTGGCAAAGGCCCTGTTTACTACCGGCCTCTGATGCAACCTTATTATGCTCGACGTACTACGCAGCATCATTCAGGAAGTGAGTGGGGCGAAGGACCTCACGACTACGCTGAACATAATCGTCAAGCGCATCCAGAACGCAATGGGTACCCGCGTCTGCTCGGTTTACCTGCTGGATAAAAATCTCGGTCGTTATGTGCTGATGGCGAGCAAGGGACTGGATCAATCCGCTGTCGGTGTTGCCTCGATGGCGCCCGAAGAAGGACTGGTCGGACTCGTCGCGCAGCGCGCCGAGCCCGTCAATCTCGAAAACGCCAGCTACCATCCGCGCTACCTCTATATCCCCTCCACCCGGGAAGAACTGTTCGAGTCCTTCCTCGGTGTGCCCATCATCCATCATGGCGAGGTGCTGGGTGTGTTGGTGGTACAGCAAACCGAAAGTCGCGTGTTCGACAGTTCGGATGAAGCATTCCTGATCACCCTCTCCGCGCAACTGGCCGGCGTCATTGCCAATGACGAAGCGCGTGGTGCTGTCGTGGGCCTGAGTCCCAGTGGCATCAGGACCGTCGACCCCAGTTTTGATGGAGTGCCCGGCGCACCGGGGGTGGCCATTGCCAGAGGCGTTGCGGTATTTCCTCCGGCTGATCTCACTGTCATTCCCAAGCGCGCCTGCGAAGACATCAAGGCCGAAATCAAATTCTTCAACGAATGCCTCGAACAGGTTCGTGTCGACATCAGCGAACTGAAGATGAAGATCAAGGGCCAGTTGCGTCCGGAAGAGCGCGAACTGTTTGATGCGTACCTGCACATGCTCAGCGATCACGCGTTGGGCGCTGAAGTGGTCGCGCTCATCCAGGCGGGAAACTGGGCCCAAGGCGCGCTTGCAAAAGTGGCGCTGGGCTATGTCACCAACATGGAAATGATCGACGACGATTATTTGCGTGAGCGTGCCACTGACATCAAGGACCTGTGCAGCCGCGTGCTGTCCTATCTGCAGGAAAAACAGAAGCGCACCACCGTGTATCCGGAACGCTGCGTGCTGGTAAGCGAAGAGCTTTCGGCCGCGATGCTGGCCGAGGTCCCCAAGGGACGACTGGTGGGTGTGGTCTCGGCCAAGGGTTCAGCCCATTCACATGTCGCGATTCTTGCGCGCGCGATGGGCTTGCCGGCCGTGATGGGTGTGGCGGATTTGCCCTTTGCGGAACTCGATCAGCAGGAACTGATTGTCGACGGCTACAACGGGCGCGTGTACAGCAATCCCTCGGACGAGCTGCGTGAACGATACCAGGAAATCGTCAGGGAGGAAGTGCAACTTACCGAAGGCCTGGAAAGCATCAAGGACCTTCCGTGTGAAACCAGCGATGGCCATCGGGTTGCGCTGTGGGTGAACACCGGCCTGATGACCGATGTATTGCGCTCACTGGAACGCGGCGCTGAAGGCATCGGGTTGTTTCGCACCGAAGTACCATTCCTGCTGCGTGAAAGTTTTCCCACCGAACGCGAACAGACCGACATCTACCGTGAGCAGCTCGAAGCCTTCTACCCCAAGAAGGTCACGATGCGCACGCTCGATATCGGTGGCGACAAGCCCTTGCCGTATTTCCCGATCAAGGAAGACAACCCCTTCCTTGGATGGCGCGGCATTCGCGTCAGCATGGATCATCCCGAGTTGTTTCTAGGCCAGGTACGCGCGATGTTGCGCGCCAGTGTGAACCTGCATAACCTGCAGATCCTGCTGCCGATGATCAGCAATGTCGGCGAGATCGACGAGTCCATCGAGTTGATCCAGCGTGCCCACAGCGAATTGGTTGAAGATGGTCTTGACGTCAGGCTGCCGCCGATCGGTGTGATGATCGAGGTGCCCGCGATGGCCTGGCAAGTGGATGCGATCGTGCGCCGTGCCGACTTTGTCTCGGTGGGCAGCAACGACCTGACGCAATACATGCTCGCGGTCGATCGCAACAACCCGCGGGTCTCCGCCTTGTTTTCCACGATGCACCCGGCCGTACTGCGCGTAATGAAAAAAATTGCCGATGATGTCCACGCCGCCGGCAAGAAGTTGAGTGTGTGTGGAGAGATGGCCGGCAACCCGGCGGCATCGGTACTGCTGATGGCGATGGGTTACGACATCCTGTCGATGAACGCCACCAACCTGCTCAAGGTGAAATCAGTGATTCGTGATATCACCCATGCACAAGCGCTCAATATGCTGAACCAGGCCTTGGACCTTGAAGACACGCAGTCCGTCAAAGCCATGATGGAGCGTGAACTTGATGCCGCAGGCGTTGGCCGTTTGCTGCGCTCTTCCAAAACCAGTTAATCAACACGAGTCAATAAATAGTTACTTCATGCTGACCTATCCCCAAATCGATCCTGTCGCCCTCGCACTTGGACCACTCAAGATCCACTGGTATGCGCTGACCTACCTGTTTGGTTTCGGCATTGCGTGGTGGCTTGGCAACCGCAGGGCCGACCAAAGCGGATCGTCCTGGACTCGTCAGCAGGTCGCCGACCTCATTACCAACTCCATGCTCGGGGTGATTCTCGGCGGTCGCATCGGGTATGTCCTGTTCTATGATTTTGCAGATTTCATCGCCGAGCCCGCAATGATTTTCCGCGTGTGGCAAGGCGGGATGTCCTTCCACGGCGGTTTTCTCGGTGTCGTGATCGCGGTGATGTTATTCGCGCATTTCAACAAGAAGTCGGTAATACAGGTGCTGGACTTTACCGCGCCACTCGCTCCACTCGGACTGGGTGCCGGCCGCATCGGCAATTTCATCAATGGTGAATTGTGGGGCCGTGCAACTGATGTGCCCTGGGCGATGGTATTTCCTGCCGATTCCGCACAACTGCCGCGGCATCCCTCGCAACTCTATGAATTTGCGCTGGAGGGCTTGTTGCTGTTTGCGCTGCTGTGGTGGTTCTCATCAAAACCGCGTCCGGCGTTTGCCACAGGCGCCTTGTTTTGCATCGGCTATGGCAGCTTTCGTTTCGGCGTGGAATTTTTCCGCGAGCCGGATCTTGATCTCGGCTACGTTGCATTCAATTGGGTCACCCAGGGCCAGCTACTATCCGCCCCGATGATCGTGTTCGGCCTCATCGTACTATTAACGGCCTACACCAAGCCCCAAAAATCAAGGGGTCGGAGTAGTTGATTCCATCAACCCCTTGATTTTGGAAAGCTGGAAGAAGAGAGATGAAACAATACCTCGCGCTGATGCAGCGCATCCTTGATGAAGGCGTGCACAAGGAAGACCGCACTGGTACCGGGACCTTGTCGGTTTTCGGCCATCAAATGCGCTTCAATCTGGCAGAAGGTTTTCCGCTGGTCACGACCAAGAAGCTGCACCTGCGTTCCATCATTATTGAACTGCTGTGGTTTCTCACGGGCGATACCAATATCAAATACCTGAAGGACCATGGCGTCAGCATTTGGGACGAGTGGGCCGATGCCAATGGCGATCTCGGTCCGGTCTATGGCAAGCAATGGCGTGCCTGGCCCGGCAAGAACGGTGAAACCATCGACCAGATCAGCAAGGTGCTGAACAGTATCAAGCACAATCCGGATTCGCGTCGGCACATGGTTGTCGCCTACAACCCGACCTTTGTCGATGAAATGGCGCTACCGCCGTGCCACTCGCTGTTCCAGTTCTATGTCGCCAACGGCAAGTTGAGCTGCCAGCTCTACCAGCGTTCTGCCGATACCTTTCTTGGCGTACCGTTCAACATTGCATCGTATGCGCTGCTCACCCACATGATGGCACAGCAGTGTGCTCTCGATGTGGGCGACTTCGTGTGGACGGGTGGAGATACCCACATCTACCTGAACCACCTCGAACAGGTTAAAACCCAAATGGAACGTACCCCGTATCCATTGCCCACGCTCACGATCAAGCGCAAGCCTGCAAGCCTGTTCGAATACCAGTTTGAAGATTTTGAAATCGTGAATTACCAATGTCATCCTCATATCAAGGGAGCTGTGGCGGTATAGCGTTGCAGTATCAACTGCACGGACAGCCAGGCAGGAATAATCAGCATGAAGATTTCCCTCATTGTTGCCATGGCGCGTAACCGTGTCATTGGCAAAGACAACAAGATGCCCTGGCATTTGCCCGAGGACCTGCGCTATTTCAAACGCGTGACACTCAACAAACCGGTAATCATGGGCCGCAATACGTTCGAGTCCATCGGCAAGCCGCTGCCGCAGCGCAGCAATATCATCATCAGCCGCAATGCCGCTTACCAGGTCGAAGGCGCCCTCGTGGTGAATTCGCTTGAGCAGGCACTGCAGTTGGCTGCGGACATTCATCAGCAGCAACAAACACAGGAAGACGGCGAGCTGATGATAATTGGCGGCGCGCAGATTTATGCGCAGGCGCTCCCGCTGGCGGACAGGCTCTACCTGACGGAAGTTGCCGCCGAGCCGGAAGGCGACGCCTTCTTCCCAGCCATAGATCGCAGCCAGTGGCAGGAAGTCGCACGCGAGGAACATAAGGCCTGCGCACGCAATCCCCACGACTACGACTTCATCGTGCTGGACCAGAGAAAAGCCCGGTAGCCGGAGCCAGGCCGCGAGATTAAAAGGATAGACAAGCCGCATGAACAAGTTTTTGAAGCGACTGTTGTTGGTATTGATTACCCTGATGCTGCTGGTGTTCGCTGCAGGCAGCTTGCTCTCGCAAGGCAAGACACTGGGTATTCGCCACGAGAATTTCGCGGAAGCCAGTTTCGATTACACCAACGGTACGTTCGCTGATTACATCCGCTATTCTCGCGAGCGCCTGCAAGCCGCCCGTCTCGATGCTCCTGCAGACGACGTCATCTCCAGGCTATTGCCATTTGAACTGGCGCCGCCCGCTGATTGCAGGGCCAATGCCGACGGCAAGGCAGCGCAGGGCGTGTTACTGATCCATGGCTTGCTCGACTCGCCCTATAGCATGCGCGACTTCGGCGAGTTCCTGCAAAGCCAGTGCTTTTATGTGTTGGGCTTGTTGCTGCCCGATCACGGCAGTCGCCCCGGTGATTTCCTGAACACCGATTGGCAGGACTGGGCAGCAGCCACCAGCTTTGCCACCCGTGCACTCAGCAACATGGCCGACAAGGTGATCGTGGGCGGACATTCCGCCGGTGGCGCCCTCGCCATTCTGGAGGCTACGCAAAACACAGAAGTGGACGCGCTGATGTTGTTCGCGCCAGCTCTGGCGATTACCGATGCGGCCAAATATGCACGCTTTATCGTTCCGCTGGGCTGGCTGTTTCCGAAGGCCGCCTGGTTTGCGCTGGAAGCCGATGAAGCAATCTATCGCTATGAGTCAATTCCCTTCACCGCCGCTGCCGAAACCTATGCCCTGACGCAAGCGGTGCTCGCGGCGGAAAATACCCGTGTGCAACAACTGCCGGTGTTTACGGTGGCCAGCAGCGAGGACAATACCGTCAGTACCGCGGCGATTCTCCAGTTCATGGGGCGCAACACGCATGAGCGGTCGGTCACGCTGCTGTACAGCCAGCATCCAGCACCAAACAATGAACGCGGCGTTGGCCAGGATCTGCTGCCGCATGGCGAGCACCTAAGGGTTATACCGAGCGCCACGCCACAGCAGGGTATCTTGAGTGTATCCCACCTGGGTTTGATGACGCCGCCCACACATCCGTACTACGGACTGGATGGCGAGTATCGCTCTTGTAGCCATTACGGGCCTGCGTCCAATCCCGACTTTATTGATTGCAAGCAGGGTGAACGTTCATTCTACGGGGAAGTGACTGCTGAAAATCGCGGGCAGGGTATCATCGAACGCATCTCCTTCAATCCGTACTACGATGCGATGCTGGCAGAGGTGCTGCGCTTTTTGAAATAAATAACGGTCTTTGGGGGAATAGATATGCAGATCACCAATATACCCGTGCTCATAGTAGGCGCTGGTGCCGCCGGCAGCATGCTGGCGCTGGAATTATCACGCTTCGGCATCGACCATCGCATGATCGACCGCCTTCCGCAGGCCTCCGGTTTTTCACGCGCTGTCACCGTGCATGCGCGTACTCTCGAAATTCTTGAACGTATCGATCCGGAACTGGTGCGCCGTTATCTTGATTTCGGCATCCACTGCCCCGGCTATGTAATGCACTTCGTCGACAAGGACGCGGTCAGGCGCGAAGTGCGTCCGGGCCTGGATTTCAGGCCACTGCAGTCGCGCTATCCGTTCCTGCTGCTCAACGCCCAGAACGATACCGAGCGGATGTTGCAGGAATATCTCAAGGAAAAATTCCGGCACGCAGCCGAGTGGGGTGTTACCTGCAGCAACGTGGAGCTGGAGAACGACAGTGTGCTTGCCACCTTGCAACACCAGGATGGCAGCGAAGAACTCGTGCGTGCGAAGTATGTCGTGGCCTGCGATGGCGCTGGTTCACGCATCCGTACCAAGTTGGGGTTGTTGCAGGATGGCCAGGATTATGCCGGTACCGTGTTGCAGAATCTCGATGTCGAGATCGACGGCTTTCCCGATGCGCCCGACTGGGCGCACTACTGCATGGGGCCCGGCTACTTCGTGATGGTGGTAAAGCTGCCACGCGGGCATTTCCGCCTGCTGATGAGCCAGTCCGCCGACAAGGCCGATGCCGAAGCCACGCCACAGCAAGTATTCAGCGACATCCTCGCGAAACATTTCGACGGTCTCAAATTCGGCAACACCGTTTGGCATTCGCGTTGGCAGAGCTTCATCCGTCTCGCCAAGAATTACCGCAAGGGCAATGTGTTTCTGGCCGGTGATGCCGCGCACATTCATTCCACCGCCGGCGGGCAGGGCATGAACTGCTGCATCCAGGATACGTACAACCTTGCGTGGAAACTTGCGCTGGTGTTGAAGGGCCAGGCCACACCGGCGCTGCTCGACACCTACGAAAGTGAGCGCAAGCCCATCGGTGCGCAGGTAATTGCCGCCGCCTCTGAAATCCACGAACTCTTCATGGCCGGCCGCAGCAGCTCACCGGATGAAATGTTGCAGCTGCAACAATCAGGCGCCTTGACGACGCTGGTCAGCAAGGTCTCTGGCCTTGCCTACCACTATCGGCCCGATAGCTTCACCGCAGACGCAGCCTATGCCGAGCTGCCGCAAGCGGGTGATCGCGCGCCGGATGCGTTGATCCCGGGTAGTCACGACAACAAATGGCTTTATGACCTCACGCGTCATACCGGTTTTACGCTGCTGGCAGTACTCCCGGTTGCGGCCGACATGGCTGGAGCGCAAGCGGTCCTGCACAGTATCAAGGTTCAATATCCCGCGTTGCTGCACACTGCCGCATTGCAGCCGGCACCGGCGAGCTATTTGGGATCTGCGCAAGAAGCCTTGCTGTACCTGATTCGCCCGGATGGTTACATCGGTGTCGCGTGCACGCTGGCCAACAAGAACGCGGTGGAGACGTGGCTGCGAACATTCACCGGCGGGGCTTGATGACCATGCAACCCAGGATACTGAAGCACCAGCCAGACGCCGGGTACTACACGGAAGAACGTTGTTTTATCAACGAGCTGTGCAACAGCGACGATGATACCGCGGTGTCCATTGCCGAGGCGCGCGTGTTGGTGGATGAATGCACGCGCTGGCACCGACTTGAAGGCATCACCGAACGCTATGTGATTATCACTGGAACCGGGCGCGTGGAAGTCGGGGACCTGCCGGCGCAGGAGGTGAAGCCGGGCGATGTGGTGCTGATCCCGCCCGGGTGCCGGCAGCGCATACGCAATACCGGGCATGCCGACCTGGTGTTCCTTGCGATCTGTTCGCCGCGCTTCGAACAACGCTTGTACGAGGATATTGAGCCGGGCTGAAAGCCTGGCGGGAACTGCAGCAGCAGGCTTGCGCTGTGTTCAGGATGTTTATTTCCGGACCGGTCTTTTCTGCAATTTGCGCTGCAGGGTACGGCGATGCATGCCGAGGATGCGCGCGGTTTCGGAAATGTTGCCGTGGTTCTCTGCCAGCACCCGCTGGATATGTTCCCATTCCATGCGGTCCATCGATGGCGGCTCCTCCGGCACGATGGGGTGTTGCGGCAAACTGTCGGCAAGTCCGAGCTTGTGCAGGATGGCATCAGCATCCAGCGGCTTGGGCGCATAATCAAACGCGCCTTGCTTGATCGCGTTCACTGCGGTGGCGATACTGGAATAGCCGGTAAGTATCAGGATCTTCATCAGGGGATTCAACTGCAACAAGGGGCCGATGGCAGCAAGCCCGGTTTCCTGCTGCAATTTCAAATCAAGCACGGCATGAGAAGGCAGCCCGGTCTGGGCCAAGGCCAGCCCCTGTGTGATTGTGGTTGCCACCAATGCTTCCACGTTGCGCTTGCGCAGGGAGCGACCGAGCACCTCGGCATAAACGGCATCGTCGTCCAGCACCAGGATCAAGGGCTTGTCAGTCATGCTCGTATCCGGCCAGCGCGCCGAGCGGCAGGATGATTTCGGTGAGAGTGCCCTTGGTGCCCTTGCCGTCATTCAGGGGATAGAGGCTTACTTTGCCGCCGAAGCGGGTGATGGTGGCCTGGCTCAGGACCAATCCCACTCCCATGCCGCCTTCCTTGGTACTGATGATGCTGGTTCCAAGCTGTTCCTGCAGTTCGCGGCTGATGCCTTCGCCAAAGTCGCGCACCTGCAAGTGCCAGTTGTCGTTGTCCCAGCCTACATTCAGCGCAATGCCTTCCGGACTGGCTTCGGCGGCATTGTTGAGAATATTGATGAGGGCCTGTCGTAGCGTCAAATCCACCTGGACCAGTGGAGCCTTGCCGTCTTGCTGCCTGAACGTGGACGGCAGCTCCGGACGCAGCAGTTGCCACTGGTCTTGCAGTTGCTTCATGAATACATCAAGTGCCAGCTCTTCGCGTTGCAGATTGCGAAAGTCGGCATTTTTCGACAGTTGCTGCAGCGCGCGGCGACAGGCTTCCACTTGTTGCTGCAGTATTTGCAGATCGCCCAGCAGCACCGGGTTGTTGCTGTTCTCCAGCTGCAGGTCTTTCAACAGCACGGCCATGGTGCCGAGCGGCGTACCAAGCTCATGTGCGGTGCCTGCAGCCTGGGTGGCGACGGCGAGGATCTGTTCGTTGCGCAAGGTGTCTTCGCGGTAACGGCTCAGGCGTTCCTGCTGGCGCCGTATCTCGGCAGCCATCTTTACGACAAACCAGGTGATCAGCGCAGCGCTGACCATAAAATTGAACCACATGCCGACGGTGTGCAGGTTGAGCGTAGACGTGGTGGTCGCTGCTTCATGCATATGCGCGCTGTGATCCACGGCAGGCATCAACAGTTCCAGCGGTTGATAGTAGAACAGCAGTACGGTGTAGCAGGCGAGGGCGAGTGTGGCCAGCAGTCCGGTATGGGTCCAGCTGAGGGTAGCCGCTGCGATTGTCACCGGCACCAGGAAATACGACACGAAGGGATTGCTGGCGCCCCCGCTCAGATACAGCAGCACACTTAGTCCCAGCACATCCAATAGCAGGTGCAGGAAGAACTCGCCTTCACCGGGGGTGCTGCGTTTGTGCAGGCGCAGGTACAGGCCTCCATTCAAAACCGCGAGCAATAAGAAGATACTGATGATCGCGGTATAGCTTAGCGCCAGCTCCAGCACAAAGTAGGCATAGAAAAGCGCCAATATCTGACACATGAATACGATCAAGCGGATATTCAGCAGGCGCTGCAGGTTGAGCTGGAGGGCAGATGGGGCAAAGCGGTTTTGCATGGGTCTGGTCGATAAATGGAAACTGGCGCGATTATACGGGCAAGACACCCAAGTCTGGAGTGCTCAGGGCCAGAAATGACAGGCTGAAGGTGAGGACCTGATGTCGCGCTACACCTTTGCGATGGATTGGCATGATGCCAAGGGGGGGGTGCAAACCCCACCCGTGCACAGGCTTCATTCGGCAGTAAGGCGTTCCACTTTCCAGTTGCCCCAACCGCCTGCCAGTTGTTCCTGAATCAGCGGCAGGCAATTTTCCAGTTGGCCCGGCAGGGTCCAGGGCGGATTCACGGCCAGCATGCCGCTGCCTGTCATGCCATGGCCAAGTTCATCGGCCTTCATGCCGAGTTCAAAGCGCCATAAATCCTTGATGCCCTTGCGCACCAGCGCAGACGTGAGGTTGTCGCTTTCGCGGCGCGACACTACCGGATACCACAACAGGATCTGCGCCTGCGCCATGCGCTGGTTAATTTCGCTCACCAGCTTCACCACCCGCTGGAAATCGGAATCCACTTCATAGCTCGGGTCAATCAGCACGACCGCACGTTTCTGCACCGGGGGAATCAGCGCCAGCGCGCGTTGAAAGCCATCGAGTTGTTCGCAGGTGATGCGCCGATCCTTGACCGCGTAATAATGCAGGAACTCGAAATCGGTCGGATGCAGCTCGCATAAATGCAAATGATCCTGTGCGCGCAACAGTTCGGCGGCGATCAGCGGCGAGCCGGGATAGCGATCCTTGCGTAAAAATGGCTGCACCGCTTCTGCATAGAGTTGCAGGGCGTTGTGGCCCTCATCATTGGTCTTTGCGTACAGTGCGTCGAAATCCAGTTTGAGAATACCGGCAGCGGCTTCCCCGGTTTTCCCTGCCTCCTTGCCATGCAGCAGGTATTGGCCGGCACCGGCGTGCGTGTCCAGATAGAACAGTGGCGTGTCCTTGCGCAGGGCGTAGTGCAGGGTATTCACCAGCACCAGATGTTTGAGGATGTCGGCAAAATTGCCGGCATGGAAAGCGTGTCGGTATGAAAGCATCAGTAATAGTCTGTTGGTTGTTGCAAGATCAGTGCAGCCGGTTGGCTAGTCTACGGGAGCACCGTGGGCAGGTCATTAAAAGTGTTTGTCGGCGTTGCCCCTGGCCTTGGCTACCGGGTATTTGCGGGCATTGATCGCAATTTTCTCAACGGCCGCCTGTATCAAATCAATATCCAGCACATCGGCAAGACGACACAGGTAGAGCAACACATCAGCCAGCTCTTCACTGACCTGTTGCCGTTGCGCGGCATTCAGCTCACGACTTTGCGCCTCGGTCAGCCACTGGAAGATTTCCTGCAGTTCGCCTGCTTCCACGGTCAGCGCCATGCTCAGGTTCTTGGGCGAATGGAATTGTTCCCATTCCCGTGCGCGGGCAAAGTCGCGCAAGCGCAGTTGCAATTCATGAATGGCACTGGCTGTCATGGCCGGGTTCCTGAAAGTGGCTGTTGTCCTATTGCCGGGTGCTATTACCGGGTGGTCGCTAGTGGTTGATCGCAGCTAGCGTTCGTGGGCCATGATACAGGCGATTGTGCCGCGCTTCATCAGGTGAACACTGGAGGCTGGTTGGCTCGGTTCTCATGTTCGTGCTAGTGTCTGGCACCCTTGCAATCTGCGCAGCGCATCCTGCGCTTTGCAAGCTACTCCCTGGCCAGCAGCAACAACAAAAAGACTTGATACCATGCGCAAATTGATTCTCCTGTTCTCGACCCTGATTCTGGTTCAACCGGCGTTTGCACAAGATTGCGATCGCGCCTGCCTGCGTGACACGCTCACGCAGTATCTTGATAGCCTGCTCAAGCACGAGCCCGCGACATTGCCACTGGCAGCCGATGTGCGCTTCACTGAAGACCATCAGGAACTGGCGCTGGGGGAAGGCTTGTGGCAAACCATTGAGAGCCTGGGCACTTTCCGCCAGGACATCCTCGACGTCAGGAACAGCACTGCAGGCACTCACGTGCTTGCCATGGAAAACGGCTCTCCCGTGCTGGTCGCGGTGCGCCTGAAAATTGCGGCGGGCAAGATCACTGAAGTGGAATCGACGGTGGTGCGCACGAAGGAAGAAGGCATGATCTTCAAGCCGGAAGCAATTGTTGAAGCCAGTGCTGCCATGAATGTGACCCCGACTGCAGCGCAGCGCAACACGCGGGAAGACATGATCCGGTTGGCGCTCTTGTATCCGGAAGGCCTGCGCGTTGGCAGCTTTGTCAAAGCCGATGCCCAGTTTGCAGCCGAAGCGTACCGGTTTGAAAATGGCCAATTGATGGCAGGTCCAGGCTGCACCTTCTTTCCCAACTGCGGCAATATCCGTGAGCAAGGCCTGCCGACACTGGCGGGCATTCAGGCCAGGGTGGCAGCAGTGGACGAAGAGCAGGGCATCGTGTGGTTGCGCATGAATTTCGGCCCCGGTTCGCTGATGCGCAACCCGGGTGAGCTGTCAGTGTGGGAAATGTTCAAGATCTATGACGGCCGTATCCAGGCGGTAGAAGCGTTCATGGAAGAAGTCCCGGCCAACACTCCGTTTGGTTGGGATTACTGAGTTGCTACATCGCGGACTATGACGGTGGCTGGTCACACGGGGCGCTGCCGGTCGATGATCCCAGCGCAGAATTGCCGCCGGATCAGCCGCCCACCTTGGTGTATGATGCGTTCCCTGCTTATTACATCTTCCCCTTCCACTACAATAATCCCGTGACAGGAAACGATCCGCTTCAATGACTACGCCAGCAACCATGCGCCTGAACAAATTCATCAGCGAAACCGGCTTTTGTTCACGGCGCGAGGCAGACGAACTCATCAGTGCACAGCGGGTAACCCTCGACGGGGAGCTGGCACAGACTGGCGCCAAGTGGGTGGAAGGCATGGTCGTCTGCGTCGATGACGAAGTGATCAAGGCCAGGCCCACGATCAGCGGCAAGCGCAAGCATGTGTATATCGCGCTCAACAAACCGGTCGGCATCACCTGCACCACGGATCAGGGCATCAAGGGCAATATCGTGGATTTTGTCGATCATCAGGAACGGATTTTTCCGATCGGCCGTCTCGACAAGGATTCGGAAGGCCTGATCCTGCTCACCAGCAACGGCGATATCGTCAACCAGATCCTGCGCTCGGAAAACAACCACGAGAAAGAATATCTGGTCGGCGTGAACAAGGCGGTGACCGATGGCTTCATGAAGGCAATGGCGCGCGGCGTGCGTATCCATAACCAGATGACGAAGCCCTGCAAGGTAGGCCCGCTCGCCAAATACGGTTTTCGCATTACGCTGACGCAAGGGCTCAACCGCCAGATTCGCCTGATGTGCGAAGTGCTCGGCTATCGCGTCACGCAACTGCGCCGCATCCGCATCATCAATGTGCAACTGGGCAAACTGAAACCCGGTGCCTGGCGCAATCTTACCGAAAAGGAACTGGAAGGCTTGTTGCCGGGATTCAAGGACTGGTAATTTTTTTGACCAAAGGGCTCAGCACGTTGAGCCGGTGCCTGGGTCGGTTCAGACCTGATCGCGTCCCGCAATATCCTCATCCCACAGGTCCGGCTTTTCGCAGATGAACTTCTGCATCAAGGCCTTGCAGCCAGCATCATCCATCAGCAGTACTTCAACACCGTGGGCCTTGAGGAACTGGATGTTGCCCTTGAACGACTCATTTTCGCCGATCACGACGGTGGGAATGCCGAACTGCACGATGGTACCTGCGCACATCATGCACGGACTCAGCGTAGTGTAGAGAGTGGTGTTCCGGTAGTGGGGGCGGCGGCCGGCCTTGCGCAGGCAATCCATTTCGCCATGGGCGGTGGGATCGCCATTCTGGACGCGCTGGTTGTGGCCAACTGCGACCAGTTGGCCGTTTTCGGTCATTACCGCGCCAATCGGCAGGCCGCCTTCATCATAGGAAAGGCTCGCCTCGGCCAGCGCGAGCTGCAGATAATGCCGGTGATCCGGGTTTGCCATGGCTATGCTCCCCTCAATTCAGACTATAATTGCGCCAATCCAGATTAAAGCCAAACATAACAACGGGTCCCCACTGTGCCAATCGATATCAGCAAGATCAAAGCCATCGACGTTCACGTTCACGCCGAAATCTCGTGCCATGATCCGGAAGATGCGGAAATGGGCCGCTACTTTGATGCCGCCAGCGCCTACTTCGGTGTCGAGCGCCGTCGCCCTACGATTCCGGAAACCATCGAGTTCTATCGCGAACGCCAGATTGCGTTCTGCATGTTCACCGTGGACTGCGAATCGGCGATCGGTGCCAAGCGCGTCAGCAACTACGAAGTGGCGGAACTGGCGGCGAAGAATGACGATATCGTGATTCCGTTCGCGTCCATTGATCCGCACAAGGGCAAGCTGGGGGCAAAGGAAGCGCGTGACCTGATCGAGAATTACGGCGTCAAGGGCTTCAAGTTCCATCACATCATGCAGAACTGCAATCCGTCCGATCGCATGGCCTATCCGATCTATGAAGTGATCGCCGAGTACAAGCTGCCCGCAATCTTCCACACCGGCCATTCAGGCATGGGCACGGGTTTGCCCGGCGGTGGTGGCGTGAAATTGAAATACGGCCAGCCGATGCTGGTGGACGAAGTGGCGGCCGAATTCCCGGACATGACCTTCATCATGGCGCATCCGTCCTGGCCCTGGACCGACGAAAGCCTGTCGATGGCGTTGCACAAGACCAACGTCTACATCGACCTCTCCGGCTGGATGCCCAAGTATTTCCCGGCGCAGGTGGTGAAGTACGCGAATGGTCCGCTCAAGCACAAGATGATGTTCGGGTCCGACTTCCCGCTCATCAAACCCGAGAAATGGCTGGAACAGGCCAAGGAAGTGGGCTTCAAGGAAGACGTCCTGCCGCTCATCATGAAAGAGACTGCTGCGAAGGTGCTGGGGCTGAAATAGCTCCTTCTATCACTATGAAGCAAGACAAAGACTACGAATTACCCGCCCCTGGCAGCCTGCAAGTGCTGCAGCCAGTGGAACTGGAAGTCATTTCCGAAACCGACCTGGGCTACAAGGCGGTGGTAGATGATCGGTATATCGGCATCATTTATCGCAGCGAAATCTCGCAGCCCTTGCAGATCGGCCAGTATCTCAAGGGCTGGATCAAGGGGCTGCGTCCGGACGGCAAGATTGACCTGACGATTACCAAGCTCGACAGCGAGAGTCGCGAAGAGCTCGAAGACGACATTCTCGCGTATCTGAACCGCAAGGGGGGCACTGCCCAGTTGTCGGATAAAACCTCGCCCGAGGAAATCTACAAGCTGTTCAAGACCAGCAAGAAAAACTTCAAGCGCGCGATCGGGCGTCTCTACAAGAACCGTGAAATCATTATTCGCACTGCCGAGATCTGCCTGACCGACAAGGCCGCTGAACCGGCGTCTCCGTGGAAGAAAGCACTGGCCTCCCGCAAGCCCGAGTAAGCCCCGTCATCAAGAGCCTTCATGTCCAGTTCCGGTACTCTCTACTCGACTCTTGCCGGGTATTACGATCAGTTTTGCGCCGAGGTTGACTATCCCGGGCAGTGTGCGTTCGCTGCACGCGTATTCAAGGCCTTTGCGTTGGCGGAGGGCCAGGATTACCTGGACCTTGCGTGTGGCACCGGTGCCCATCTGGTGGAAATGCAGCGCTACGGTTTTGTGCCGCATGGTCTCGACAATAGCAGTGCCATGCTGGCGCTCGCCGCCGTGCGTTGTCCTGCCGCTGCGTTGCAGTTATGCGACCTGGCCGGGTTCGAACACCAGGCCAGCTTCGACCTGATCACCTGCTTTCTCTATTCCATTCACTACAGTCACCCTGCGGTCGCGGTAAGCGAAACCCTGCGGCGCAGTTTTGCCGCTCTGAAACCCGGGGGTGTGTTGGTGTTCAATGCGGTGGATGCGCGTGGCATCAAGAATGACCAAGGCATTACCACACGTCTTGCTGACGGGGCGGACACCCTGAGCTTCCAGTCAAACTGGTTTTATCGGGGCGAGGGGGAGGTGCTGGACCTGAAGCTGCGCATTACGCGCGAATCCGCTGCCGGGACGGAACAGTGGCGTGACCATCATACGATGACCGCGCTCACCTTCCCGCAACTCGAAACCTTGCTGAATATTGCCGGCTTCGACGTGGATATCATGGAGCATGACTACAAGGTGCTACGGAGGTGGGACGGCGAAAGTTCGAACGCGATTTTCGTGGCGTGCAAACCGCTGCACTGAGTCTGTCAGGCTCAAGGAAACAATAAAGAAAGACGCGATCGACGCCGATCCGTGGGTTGCTTAGGGCTTCGGAGCCGGCTTTCTGCGTGCCGGCTTTATCGGGCTGCCTTTCTTGGCAGGCCCGCTTTGCTTGCGCCGGTCTTTCTTGGGGGCCGGTTTCTTTGCAGCATCCTTCTTTGCGACATCCTTCTTTGCGACGACTTTCCCGGGTGCGGCCCGCTTTGCAGCACTTGCCGTGGTCGCGCCTGCCACTGGCGCAACGTAGTGGGCGCGCACCTTGGTCGTGCCGAACTCGATCACGTCCCCTGACACGATTTTCTTGCGCTTCTGGGTTTCCACCACGCCGTTGACCCGTACCTGCCCGTCAGCGATCGCTGCCTTGGCTTCGCCGCCGCTGTCGACCAGGCCTTCGAATTTCAGGATCTTGAACAGTTCGACAGGCTCTTTGGACAATTCGATGACTTTCATAAATTCCGGGTTCTGGTCGCTGGGTTGCAGGTTTGCAACAGAGGGGCATTATCCGCTGTTGTGGCCACAAACAGAAATCTGATTATGCTAGAGTGGATCGCAGGGCTATTGATGAAAATTTCTGTGGAGAGCGCTTGATGATTCTGTCCCGACTGAAAACCGCAGTTCTGCTTGTTTCCCTACTTGCCTCCCTGCTTGCCTTCCTGTCACTCGGCGCCAACGCCCAGCAGGTGTTGCCGCCTCCGCTGGAAACAGGGCCGCCCTCTGCTGTGCCGGTTGCCGTGCAGATCCTGCGCTGGCAGATGCTCGATAACAGCGTCAGCGCACTCATCTTCCGCAATATGGACAGTCTGTTCACCACGCGTACCGTGGCACGCAGTGGTCCTGTCTGGGAACTGCCGCACACCGACCAGGCCCTGGACTTCAAGTACAGTTGGCAGGGTGAAGTACTGGATGCCAGTGCTGTTCTGGAACGCACTTATACCAATGCGCTGCTGGTGATCAAGGATGGGCGTATCGTCAGTGAAATCTACCGCAACAACACGACCCCCGCTTCGCGCTTTATTGGCTGGTCGATGACCAAGTCCATTACATCGGTGCTGATTGGCTGCGCGCTGGCCGAGGACCGCATCGATTCGCTGGATACCGCTATTTCAGATTATTTGCCGGAGCTTGAAGGAGGTGGTTACGCAGGCGTGACCATTCGCCAGGTGATGCAGATGCGTTCGGGTGTGGACTATGAGGAACGCTACGACTTTGCCAATCCCGGTACCGCCGCCAGTAATCATATCGCTGCATTGGTTCGCAACACTGCGCGTTTTGCCGATGTCGCGCGCACGCTGCCACGTATCCACGAGCCAGGCGAAGTCTTCCAGTACAAGACCATCGATACTGCGGTGCTGGGCTGGCTGATCGAGCGTGTTACACAGGGGAGCGTCGCGGCTTATACCGAACAGTGCGTCTGGGAACCGCTCGGCGCCGAAGCAGATGGCTACTACATCATGGATGGCACACCAGGGGTCGGTCGCGAGTTCAGCGGCGCCGGATTCAATGCCACGTTGCGCGACTATGGCCGCTTTGGCCAAATGATCCTGAACGGAGGCGTGGCCAATGGTCGCCGTCTGGTGGCGGAAGACTGGATACAGCAGTCCACACAACCGACTGGCGGCGAAGACGAACGGCGTGGCGGCTATGGTTTGCAGTGGTGGACCATGGGCAACAGCGACGCGTTTTCCGCCATCGGTCTGCAAGGGCAATATATTTATATCGACCCCGTCACGCGCACCGTGGTGGTAAAGCTCAGCTACTTCCCGCCCGGCGATAACAGTGCGCTGGATGCAGAAACGCTGGCTTTCATGGCGGCAGCGGCGGCTTGGCAGCCCTAGTTGTCCGGCGTCTGGACCGCGTCGGGCAATCCATCAGTGTGATCGATCCCGCTTATTTCTGCGCGACGATAATCACTGGCCAGGTGTGCCCATCTTCATACGGACTGCCGTTGGAAACAGTGCCTTCGGTCGGATTGTAGGAAAGACCGATCCGCACCTCTGCAAAACCCAGCTGTTTGAGCAAGTCCATGATGTCCCAGGTCGGATGGATGTAGACCAGGCTGCCCTGGGCCGACATCGGATTGCCGTGATAGCAGGGCGGCAGAAGATGCTTGATCTCACCATTCTCCATTACAGCCCGCACCGTGTTATGCGGCAGGTTGTGGTAGAACGGACACGAGAAGATCATCTTGCCACCGGGTTTCAAGACCCTGAGTGCGTTCTGCAGAGCCACTGTGGCATCGGGCACATGTTCCAGCACGTCAAAGTGCAGCAACAGATCGAGGCTGTTGTCGGCAAACGCCAGAGACATGAAGTTCTCGTGCCGCACCTTGATGCCATGCACGTCATGCTCGCTGCCACCCTGCAAAGCCATGCCAACGAATTCACAGCCAATCAGTCCAGGAATGCGTGCCTGCAAATGCGGAAACAGCGGCGTGACCCGTTCCAGCACGGCGGCGTGACCAGGGGTATGCCCCAGGATTTCTTCTTCGACAACCTGCAAGCACAAGCGCATGCGACCATTGAGGCCGCACTCGCACAGCATGCCTTCCAGCAGGTTTTTCCATTCGCCGGCAGCAGGTTCTGGTCCGGTATTGAGCAGCGTGACCTTTTTGCAGGCACGACAGTAGCCGGTCATGGCATTGGTCTTGAGCAGCTGCGTCTCCACCTGCTGGCGGTAGGGTTCAAGGCTCGCGGTAAGCTGATCAAATTCCTGGCGGGTGTGGCACCAGCTGGTCATAGCGGTTCCCGTGGTCCGTAATGAGGCAGTTCCCTGCCATATTCGTAGGCGCCCAGATCCGGCGCGCGACCTTCATACCCGTCATTGATGTTAGGCAACTCCAGGCCGGCATCAATGGCGCCTGCGCCACGGGTCAGGCGCAAATCAACTTCGGCCGGCGTATACAGGCGGGTTGGATCAGCCAGGTCAGGCATCTGCGCATTCACGAAGATGTCGTAATCGAGCAGCTTGCTGTGCGCATCCTGGCCGGTGCCTTGCTGGTAGGAGGCGAAATCGGCAAAGGTGCGTGTTTCCAGTGCGGCTTCATACAACACCGGAAGTCCGGCCGGTGGTGCGCTCCAGCTGAAGGCGATGTCGCTGCCGGGATTCAGGCGAAACCCGTTGTAGTCGGAAGAGCTGTATGCGGTACGCGTCTGGATTGCCATCACGGCAGGCCGCCGTTCCTGTCCAAAAATCAGGTTGTTGCGGAAATGCAGGTTGGCGGCAGGCGTGAGCTGCTGCACTTCGCCAATGTAGGTGTTGTGGTAGTAGAGAATGCCGGCCGGATCGCCCTGGATCTTCACCGGTCCGAACGGACTGTGATAAACCACGTTGCGCATGAAATACACGGGCCCACCGAACACCGGCTGCGGACTCATCGCGCCGACGGCCACGTTGAAGCAGCGATTGTCGAACACGCGCACGTTATGCATCGCGCCATCGGCCTCGAAGCAGTTGTCATCAATGTTGCTCACATCGTTGCCATAGATGTCGATCGACACGGGCATGCGGTCACGTGGTGTGTTCGGATAATTGTCTGGCATGCCATAGGTCGCGTGATCCAGACCGTCATGAAAACCGCTGACATGGTTGTAAGCCAGCACATGGCCCGAGCCATAGATCGACACCGCATAATAGGAATCGAGCACGCGTTTGGTTTCGAAGTCGGGCACGGTGTTCCAGGGCGGAATGTTGTACCAGCCCATCAACGCCGGTGGTCGCCGCCCGATCATTTCGTTGTCGGCTATATAGAAATTGCGTGAGCCGGACCAGTCGGAATGAATGGCGACGCCAAGGTCTTCAAAGCGGCTGTGTTTTACCGCGAGCCCGATGCTGCCGGCAATGCCTTTCATTCCGGCTTCAATCGCGATGTTGGTGTTGCGGAAGATAAGACCTTCGAACAGGTGGTAATCACCGCCCATC
>Ga0209134_10000118_pt1 | contig 21674 bp, 23 predicted proteins | sample LauGreSp1BDMLBSN_2_FD_187566 | JGI IMG/M metagenome (GOLD analysis project Ga0209134, IMG submission 187566) | Freshwater lake microbial communities from Lake Michigan, USA - Sp13.BD.MLB.SN (SPAdes) (version 2) | ecosystem: Environmental > Aquatic > Freshwater > Lake | place: Lake Michigan, USA... | reverse complement strand
CCGATTAAAACTGGTGACTATTGAAGATCCTGAGGTTTTGTTTCAAGCATTAAATGAAATACAGGATATTTATACCGATCTTGTAATTTAATTTAAGCTACTCAAAAGAGCTGTTTTTGCAATTAACCCAAAATAAAGTCAAAAACCTTTGTTTCTCCTGGTGTAACTTTCGTGGTTCTTCGTGTAATAATTAATTTTTTCCACAAAGAACTCCAAGAAGCTCAAAGTTACGCAAAGTAGAAATTTAATCCAATAGCTTTTTAGTCACTCGGCTGCTTGCAATAACACTCGCAATAAACCCAAGGGTAACAATCGTTCCAAAAACGATGACCACATTTTGAAAACTAAATTCTACAGGATAAGCCAAAGATTGAGTAATCATTACCAACTGAAATTGTTGCTGTAGTACCACTATAATAATCCCCAATAATAATCCAATTGCTCCTCCAAAAACACTAAGTAGTGTTCCTTGTAATAGAAATATTTTGCGTAAATCTTTTACTTCCGTTCCTAAGTTGTAAAGAGTTTTCAAGTTGGCTTTTTTATCTAAAACCATCATGATTAAGGCTCCTATTAAGTTGAAAAGCGCAATAATGATTACCAAAGTGAAAATAAGATATACCGCAATATTTTCGGTATTCAACATCTTGTATAAAGTAGCATTTAGTTGGGCGCGCGTTTTTACTTCTACTTTATTGTTACAAATTTTAGTAATAGCATCTATAACTTCAGCAGTATTCACATTGGGTTTAGTTCGTATTTCAATCCCCGAAATTTGATGGGGTTGGTACAGTAACAATTCTTGGGTTAAACCCAAATCGGCAAAGACATATTTAGAATCTAGTTCCTCGCTAATGGCATAAATTCCAACAGGAACCAATGCTAATTTTGTGAAAGAATCTTCCGGATTTAAAGAAGAAAAATCCCCTTTCCCAGGTTTGGGAGCCATGACTTCCAATACATTATTTACATCAAATAAACCAAGAGAAAGTTTTTCAGAAATGCCATAGCCAATTACCACCTGATAGGTATTTGGTCGGAACCACTGCCCATTGAATAATTTTTGGGAAGCTTTATTTACATTAATAAAATTAGAATCTACACCTTTTAGGTAGGCAACTTGTTGTTTTCCATCAAAAGAAAAGAGCACGCGTTCTTCAATTATTTTGCTATAGGAAGCAACTCCGGGACAATTTTTTATTTTCTGTTCTTGCTCGGGGGTGAGCAAAAACGATTTTCCGGCAATAGAATTCACCTTTAAATCGGGGTCGAAATCATTAGAAAACGACAAACTAAAAACACGCAATCCGCTAAAAACCGATAGCACTACAAACAATGCCATCGCGCCAACAATAATACCTCCCGAAGCAATTCGGGTAATAATGTTGATAGCATTATTTTTGCTTTTGCTAAAAAGGTACCTTTTGGCTATGTATAGCGGAAAATTCACTTACGATCTTCTTCGTTTTTCTAGTAATTCTCTATTGGTAATAGGGTTTTCTTTTCCAGCAAGAGCATTGTCAATTTTCTCAATATAATCTAAAGAATCGTCGATGTAAAAAGCTAGATTAGGTACTTTACGCAATTGCAATTTTACGCGTTGCGATAAATCGTGTTTGATTAATGACATGTTCGATTTTACTGCTGCTAATATTTCTTCTGCTCTGTTTTGAGGAAAAACGCTGATGTATACACGTGCTACACCCAAGTCGGTTGTAACAACTACTTTAGAAACTGAAATCACCAAATTGGTAAGTCCGTTTTTTCTTACTTCTCCTTGAAGAATATCTACTAAATCATTTTGTAGAACGCCTCCTATTTTTTTCTGTCTATTCGTTTCCATTTTGCAAAAATACGATTTTTTTAGAGCCACAAAGACGCAAAGGCGCAAAGTTTCCTGTTTTGAAGTTTTATATATGAATTTTGCAGTATTTTTTCCTAGAGAAACTTTGAGATTTAGTATTTTTACAAAAATCTTAGATCCTCAGAATCTCAGAACCTTAGTACCTTTCAAAATGAGAAAAATAGAACACATAGGAATTGCAGTAAAAAACTTGGAAACATCCAATTTGCTTTTTGAAAAATTATTTGGAGCACCTTCTTACAAACAAGAAGAAGTTGCAAGTGAAGGAGTGAAAACTTCCTTTTTCATGAATGGTCCTAATAAAATTGAATTATTAGAAGCAACCAACCCAGATAGTCCTATTGCCAAATTTATAGAAAAAAAAGGAGAAGGTATTCATCACATTGCATTTGATGTGCAAGATATTGTTGCCGAAATGAAGCGCTTGCAAGAAGAGGGGTTTGTTTTATTGAATGAAGTGCCTAAAAAAGGAGCCGATAATAAGCTTGTTTGCTTCTTACATCCCAAAACTACCAATGGAGTTCTTATAGAATTGTGTCAAGAAATAGAATAAAGTAATTGATTTTCTTAGGTTTATAGTTTTTCCATTGTTCTATTGTAGCAAAAAATGAAAAACACTTGCAGAAAATTAAAAATAGTAGTAATATTGCAACCTCTTAACCGGTCCTATAGCTCAGTTGGTTAGAGCACCTGACTCATAATCAGGTGGTCCCTGGTTCGAGCCCAGGTGGGACCACTAGTAAAATTAAAGCCTTACAGAAATGTAGGGCTTTTTTTTATTGTTTTTTTATTCTCTTAAAGAATGTATTCTAGCAACATATTTACCGATAACATCAAATTCTAGATTCACTTTGGTTCCCACTTTAAAGAAATTAAAATTAGTGTGTTCATAGGTGTAAGGAATAATAGCCACGCTAAATTCGTTGGTTTTAGAATTTACTACAGTTAAACTAACGCCATTAACGGTTATTGAACCTTTTTCAATGGTGATGTTGTGCAACGCAGCATCGTATTCAAAAGTAAATAACCAACTTCCATTGGTTTCTTTCACCGATTTACAAATGCCTGTCTGGTCCACATGTCCCTGAACGATGTGTCCATCCAATCGATCCCCAAGTTTCATTGCTCTTTCTAAATTGACTTGGTCACTTATTTTCCAGTCGCCAACATTGGTTTTGTCTATTGTTTCTTGTATTGCAGTAACGGTATAGGAATCATTTTCTATAGCAACAACGGTAAGACATACCCCATTATGCGCCACACTTTGATCAATTTTTAATTCATTTAACAAAGAAGAACTTACTGTAATGTGTAGGTTTCCATCTTGTTTTTGAAGGTCTTTTATCTTTCCGAGGGTTTCAATAATTCCTGTAAACATTTGTCGTTTTATTTTACTAAATTTGCACTTCAAAATTAGCAATAAATAAGAAATAACCTCCATGAAAAAAGCAGAAAATATAATCGTTGGAATTTCAATAGGAGATTTAAACGGTATTGGAAGCGAAGTAATATTGAAAACCTTCGAGGACACTCGAATGTTAGAGCTTTGCACACCAGTTATTTTTGCTAATGTCAAAATTCTTTCTTTTATAAAAAAGAACCTTAATTCGGAAGCAGTTTTACATGGAATTGATCGAATAGACCAATTAATTGTAGGAAAGATAAACGTTTTAAATGTTTGGAAAGAAGGAGTAGACATTAATTTTGGTCAAAATGATGATGCCGTGGGAGCTTATGCTATTAAATCTTTTGTTGCGGCTACAGCAGCTTTAAAAGAAGGATTGGTAGATGTTTTAGTTACTGCCCCAATTAATAAATACAATATTCAATCGGAAGATTTTAAATTTCCAGGACACACGGATTATTTAGATCAAGAACTAGAAGGCAATGCCTTGATGTTTATGGTGCAAGATAATTTAAGAGTAGGGTTATTGACGGATCACCTTCCAGTTGCAGATGTTGCAAAACATCTAAACGAAAAACTGATTATTCAAAAGATTGAAACCATAAATAAATCGTTAAAACAAGATTTTAACATTACAAAACCTAAAATCGCTGTGTTAGGATTGAATCCGCATGCAGGAGATAATGGCGTAATTGGCACTGAAGAAGAGAATATTATTAAACCAACGATAAAAAAATTATTCGAAAAAGGAATTTTTGCTTTTGGACCTTATTCTGCAGATGGTTTTTTTGGAAGTGGTCAATATGAAAAGTACGATGCAGTAATTGCTTCCTATCACGATCAAGGATTAATACCATTTAAAACCTTGTCTTTTGGAGGTGGAGTAAACTATACTGCGGGTTTAAACAAGATAAGAACGTCGCCAGATCATGGAACTGCTTACGACATTGCAGGAAAAGGAGTTGCAGATTTTAATTCTTTTAAAGAAGCCGTTTACCTAGCCATCGATATTTATAACTCTAGAAATGAGTACACAGAATTGGTGAAAAACCCATTAAAAACAAAAGAAAAACAGTTGTAAACAAAAAAATGTTCATAACGCTTTTTGTTTTACAATTAATTTATATCTTTGCACTCCCAAACCCGAATCTTCGGATTGGACAAATTGATGAAATGATGAAAGTTACAAACGAATTTTTAATTCCGTTTATAGGATTAAAGTTAGGAAAACATCCATTTGAATTTCAAATCAATAAAGCGTTCTTTGATAGTTTTGAATATCACGAATACGAAGATTGTGATATCAAAGTAAATGTAGTTTTAGAGAAGAAAAGCACCCTTTTGGAGCTCTCTTTCCAACACAAAGGAACTGTTACGGTTCCATGTGATGTAACCAACGAAATTTTTCCTTTACCTGTAAAGAGTAAAATTAAATTAGTAGTTACTTTTGGAGAAGAATTCAATGACGACAACGAAGAGTTGTTGGTATTGCCACATGGGGAACATCAAATAAATATTGCACAATATATATATGAGATGATTGTGCTTTCGGTTCCTTTAAGAAGAGTTCATCCAGGAATTAAAGATGGAACTTTGCAAACGGAAACCTTGAAAAAGCTATCAGAACTTACAATTAAAGAGCAAAAAAAAGAAATTAAAAAAGAAGAAAATATTGACCCACGATGGGACAAATTAAAACAACTATTAACGGATAAATAATATAGTAAAATGGCACATCCTAAGAGAAAAATCTCGAAAACAAGAAGAGATAAGAGAAGAACACATTACAAAGCAACTGTAGCAACTATTGCAACTTGTCCAATAACTGGAGAAGCGCATTTATACCACAGAGCTTACTGGCACGAAGGAAAAATGTATTACAGAGGGCAAGTAGTTATTGATAAATCAGTAGCAGCTGCTTAATTTATATTTAAATTTACATTTAAACTCTCACTCTGTGAGAGTTTTTTGTTTTTCGTAAATTTTAATTATAACTAAATATTTTTTTGTAAATTCCACCTCTTTTAAAAATCATTATTTTAAGAGGCCCTAAAATCGCAATATGAATTCAATTACAGCCGCAATTACCGCTGTTGGTGGTTATGTTCCAGATTTCGTTCTTTCCAATGAAGTATTAGAAACCTTGGTTGAGACTAATGACGAATGGATTACTTCTAGAACTGGTATAAAAGAAAGACGTTTATTGAAAGAATCTGGAAAAGGAACTTCCTTTTTAGCAATAAAAGCAGCTCAAGATTTACTTGAAAGAGGAAATATTGATCCTAAAGAAATTGATTTAGTAATTATGGCAACTGCCACTCCAGATATGCCAGTGGCAACAACTGGAGTTTATGTAGCTACCCAAATAGGTGCAGTTAATGCATTTGCTTACGATTTATCTGCTGCTTGTTCCAGTTTTCTTTACGGAATGTCTGCAGCCGCAGCCTATATTCAGTCTGGAAGATATAAAAAAGTATTATTAATAGGTGCCGATAAAATGTCCTCTATTATTGATTATACCGATAGAGCTACATGTATCATCTTTGGTGATGGTGCAGGAGCAGCTTTATTTGAGCCAAATTATGAAGGATTAGGATTGCAAGACGAATACCTACGATCCGACGGAATAGGTAGAGAATATTTAAAAATTGATGCCGGTGGATCTATTCTACCAGCTTCTAAAGAAACCGTTGAAAATAGCCAACATTTTGTATTTCAAGATGGCAAAACGGTTTATAAATATGCCGTTTCCGGAATGGCAGATGTGAGTGAGAAAATCATGCAGCGCAACAATCTTACTAAAGAGGATGTGAACTGGTTAATTGCACACCAAGCCAACAAAAGAATTATTGATGCAACAGCTTCAAGAATGGATCTTGAAGAAGAAAAAGTATTGGTTAATATTCATAAATATGGCAACACCACTTCAGCAACTTTGCCGTTGTTGTTAAGTGATTTTGAGAATAAATTTAAAAAAGGAGATAACCTTATTTTTGCTGCTTTTGGTGGCGGATTTACTTGGGGCGCTATCTATCTTAAATGGGCTTATAACAAAAAATAAACTATAACTAAAAACATTAATTATGGATTTAAAAGAAATTCAAAATCTAATCAAATTTGTATCCAATTCTGGAGTTGCAGAAGTAAAATTAGAAACAGGAGATATTAAAATCACTATTAGAACTACTTTAGAAGGAAACACTCCAGATATTACTTATTTGCAACAAGCACCTGTACAACAAGCAATGCCACAGGCAGTACCTGTAGCAGCAGTTGCTCCAGTTGCAGCAGCACCAGTAATAGCAGAAGAAGACTCTAAATATGTTACTATTAAATCTCCAATGATTGGAACTTTTTATAGAAAACCAGCGCCGGATAAGGCTTCTTTCGTAGAAGTTGGTTCTACCATTGGTAAAGGAGATGTACTTTGCGTTGTGGAAGCTATGAAATTATTCAATGAAATTGAAGCAGAGATTTCAGGTAAAATTGTAAAAATTCTAGTTGACGATATGTCTCCAGTAGAATTTGACCAACCTTTATTCTTAGTTGATCCATCATAATTTTAAATTCCAATATTTTAAATTCCAAATTCCAGAATAGATAATCTATTAGAATTTGGAATTTGGAATTTGTTTTTTGAATTTTAAAAAAAAATAAGATGTTTAAAAAAATATTAATTGCCAATAGAGGGGAAATTGCTTTAAGAGTAATTAGAACTTGCAAAGAAATGGGTATTAAGACCGTTGCCGTCTATTCTACTGCCGATGCAGAAAGTTTACACGTTAAGTTTGCAGACGAAGCAGTTTGTATTGGACCACCACCAAGTAATTTATCTTACTTAAAGATGTCGAATATTATTGCTGCTGCAGAAATTACTAATGCAGATGCAATACATCCAGGGTATGGTTTCTTGTCTGAAAACGCTAAATTTTCAAAAATTTGTCAAGAACACGGTATCAAATTTATTGGTGCAGCTCCAGAGATGATTGATAGAATGGGAGATAAAGCTTCCGCTAAAGCAACCATGATTGAAGCAGGAGTGCCTTGTGTGCCAGGTTCTGTTGGGATTTTAGAATCTTACGAACAAGCAGAACAATTGGCCAATGAATTTGGTTATCCAGTAATGTTAAAAGCAACCGCTGGGGGTGGAGGAAAAGGTATGCGTGCCGTTTGGAAACAAGAAGACTTACTAAAAGCGTGGGAAGGTGCTCGTCAAGAATCGGCTGCCGCTTTTGGAAACGACGGAATGTATCTAGAAAAATTAATTGAAGAACCACGTCATATTGAAATTCAGGTTGTAGGAGATTCTTATGGAAAAGCCTGTCACTTATCAGAAAGAGATTGTTCCGTTCAAAGACGTCACCAAAAACTAACTGAAGAAACGCCATCGCCATTCATGACCGATGAATTGCGTAAAAAAATGGGAGAAGCTGCTGTTAAAGCTGCCGAATACATTAAATACGAAGGTGCTGGGACTGTAGAATTCTTGGTAGATAAACACCGTAATTTCTACTTCATGGAAATGAATACGCGTATCCAAGTGGAGCACCCAATTACCGAGCAAGTTGTAGATTACGATTTAATTCGGGAACAAATTCTTGTTGCTGCTGGAGTGCCAATTTCAGGAAAAAATTACTTTCCTAATTTACACGCAATAGAATGCCGTATTAACGCTGAAGATCCTTATAACGACTTTCGCCCTTCTCCAGGAAAGATAACGGTTTTACACGCTCCAGGAGGTCACGGAGTGCGATTAGACACCCATGTTTACGCAGGATATACTATTCCGCCAAATTACGACTCTATGATTGCTAAGTTAATTACCACGGCGCAAACTAGAGAAGAAGCCATCAGCAAAATGAAACGTGCTTTAGATGAGTTTTATATTGAAGGAATAAAAACTACCATACCATTCCATCGTCAGTTGATGGAGGAGCCAGAATATGTTGCTGGAAATTACACCACCGCATTTATGGATACTTTTAAAATGAAAGATGTAGAGTAAAAATAGAGAAACCATTCGTTAATTCGAATGGTTTTTTTTTATGTGTAAAGAATATTATTTATCCAAATAATAACCTATTGCCGAAATAACTAATACAGTTACGATGTCTTCTTTAACATCATATATATGTCGGTCTTTTTTATTTATTCTTCTAGACAAAGACCTTTTAGGTTATATTTTAATTCTTCTGGCTGCCCTTCACCAGTATATGGGTGTGTTTTTAATTAGTTAAGAATAGTCAAAATCTTTTTGATAGATGCTTTGTTCCCCGATTTTTTATGTAGAGAAAAATCTTTTTCTGCTGTTGAATTAATGATTACTTTATACTTTCCCATAGTTCTTCAACGCTGTTCATTACCCTTCCTTTTTCTTTCCTTGCTTTATTTATTTTAGCAACAAATTCAGGGTTATATGGGCTTTTTTCTTTTTCATCAATAAGTTCCACCTCATTTTTTTCCTCATAAAAAACTTTAGCAAGAGCTAAAAAGCTTTTCCTTTTTTGGTTCTTTCGTCTATTTTTAATGTGATGGTAGTCATAAGATTAGGTTTTCTGTTACATAAATATACAAAAAATTGATTTTATTTTGATCTTAATTTTTGACGGAATATTAAACAATAGTGTTAGGTATTAAATTATTTTTAATACGGAAGTGTTAAAACAAAAAACCCGCTCATCACTGAACGGGTTTTTAAATATCTAAATGGAATTAGATTATGCTTCAAAAGGAATTATAGAAACAAACGACTTATCGCCAGCTTTTTTCTGAAATTTCACAACTCCATCAACTCTTGCATGTAAAGTATGATCTTTACTGATGTAAACGTTTTCTCCTGGATTGTGTTTTGAACCTCTTTGTCTTACGATAATGTTTCCAGCAATTGCAGCTTGACCACCATATATCTTAACGCCTAAACGTTTAGAATGTGATTCTCTACCATTCTTCGAACTACCGACACCTTTCTTGTGAGCCATGATGTTTTGGTTTTATAAGTTATTACTCTTGACTATCTGTTTTTTTAGCTTTTTTAGGAGCTGCTGCTACTTCTTCAGTTGCTTTTTCTGCTTTAGGAGCTTTAGCTTTTTTAGGAGCTGCTACTTCTTCTACAGTTTCAACAACCGGTGCTGCTTCCTTTTTAGGGGTTGCTTTCTTTCCACCAGTAGCACTAATTCCTTCAATAAGGATCTGTGTTAAATACTGACGGTGACCGTTTCTCTTTTTGTAACCTTTTCTTCTTTTCTTTTTGAAAACGATTACTTTATCACCTTTTAAGTGTTGTAACACTTTTGCTTCTACTGAAGCTCCTTCTATAGCTGGGGCGCCTAAAGTGATTGTGCCATTATCATCTAATAAAAGAACTTTGTCAAAAGAAACTTTTGAACCTTCTTCATTAGATAAACGGTGAACATAAACCTTTAAGTCTTTGCTTACTTTAAATTGTTGCCCTGCTATCTCTACGATTGCGTACATAACAAATTTGTTTAGTTAATTTTTTTAAGGTTGCAAATATACAAATAAATATTTCTCCTACAACTCTTATTCGAAAAAGTTTTAGTTAATAATCAGTTTGTTATATTTTATTTTCTTTTTCGAATGTCATTATGCTTAACTAAATAAAAATAACTATTTTCGTGTAACATTATTTGTAATGGTTCTACTAATTGTACTATCAACTAATACGGAATAGCTTTATGAAAAAATCTTTAATCGCTCTAAGTTCAATGCTTATGCTAGGAGGAACAGCTCATGCCCAAAAGGTCGCTTTTGAGGAATATGATTTAGCCAATGGAATGCACGTTATTTTACATAACGATCCAACGGCACCAGTAGTAATAACTTCGGTTATGTACCATGTAGGTGCTAAAGACGAACAACCAGATAGAACTGGTTTTGCCCACTTTTTTGAACACCTTTTATTTGAAGGGACTGAAAACATTAAACGTGGCGAATGGTTTAAAATTGTTTCTTCTAATGGTGGAGTAAACAATGCTAACACATCCGATGATAGAACTTACTATTACGAAGTTTTCCCATCTAATAGCTTGCAACTTGGCTTGTGGATGGAATCCGAAAGATTGATGCACCCAGTTATTAATCAAATTGGCGTGGACACTCAAAATGAAGTAGTAAAAGAAGAAAAAAGAAAAAGTTACGACAATAGACCGTATGGTCAAATTTTTCAAGAGGTAAAGAAAAATATGTTTACTAAACATCCGTACCGTTGGACAACTATTGGTTCTATGGCTCATTTGGATGAAGCAAAACTAGAAGAGTTCCAAGCCTTTAATAAAAAATTCTACATTCCTAACAATGCCGTTTTAGTAGTTGCTGGAGATATTAGCAATCCTACCCAAACCAAAGAATGGATTGAACAATATTTTGGTTCCATTAGTAAACAACCAGCTATTGTAAGACAATCATTTGTAGAAGATCCTATTGTAAAACAAATCAACGCCACTTTTGAAGATCCAAACATTCAAAAACCAATGATGATTTTGGCATACAGAACACCATCTATGAAAACGCGTGATGCTAGAGTATTAGATTTTATTTCAAGCATTTTAAGCGACGGAAAAAGTTCTCGTTTGTATAAAAAAATCGTTGACGAAAAGAAAATGGCTTTAGAAATTGGAGCTTTTAATCAAAGTCAAGAAGATTATGGAACCTATATTACGTATGGTTTACCTCAAGGAGATTTTACAATTGCAGATTTAATGAAAGAAGTAGATCAAGAGATTGTAAATTTACAAACGGAATTGATATCTGAAAAAGAGCTAGAGAAATTACAAAACAAATACGATAGTGATTATGTAGATAGCAATTCTAACGTGGAAGGTATTGCAAGTAATTTAGCTTCCTACTACTTATTATACGGGGATGTAAATTTGATCAATACAGAAATAGAAATGTATCATTCTATAACTCGTGAAGAGATTAGAGAAGTTGCTAAAAAATATCTAAATCCTAACCAACGTTTAGTTTTAGACTATGTTCCGGCAAAAGATAAAGCGGATAACAAATAAATTTACGAATCATGAAAAAAAATATAGCAATACTAATAGCAAGTTTGTTCCTTACGGTAATTATGCAAGCACAAGATAGAACACAACCAAAACCTGGTCCCTCTCCAAAAATTAACATCAATAAACCGGAGACTTTTACTTTGCCAAATGGCCTAAAAGTATTGGTTGTTGAAAACCATAAACTTCCGAGAGTTTCGTTCAGTTTAACAATAGACAATGCTCCTTATGCCGAAGGTGATAAAAAAGGAGTTAGTAATTTATTGGCTTCATTATTAGGAAATGGTTCCACCAAAATTTCTAAAGATGCTTACAATGAAGAAATTGATTTTCTTGGAGCCGATATAAGTTTTTCTTCTCAAGGTGCTTTTGCAAGCGGATTATCTAAATATTCTAAAAGAATATTAGAGTTATTGGGTGATGGAGCCATTAATCCAAATTTCACTCAAGAAGAATTCGATAAAGAAAAAGATAAATTAATTGAGAATTTAAAAACACAAGAAAAAAACGTTACCGCTGTAGCAGGTAGAGTGGAAAATGTTTTGGCTTATGGTAAAAATCATCCATCGGGAGAATATTTATCGGAAGCAGCAATTAAAAACATTTCTCTAGCAGATGTAAAAGCAAATTATGGTTCTTATTTTGTTCCAGAACATGCTTATTTAGTGGTTCTTGGCGATGTGAAAACGAAAGAGGTTAAAAAGGCTGTCGAAAAACTTTTTGGATCTTGGGTTAAAGCAACCGCTCCAAATTTATCGTATTCTAATCCAAGCAACGTGCAATACACACAAATAAATTTTGTGGATATGCCAAATGCTGTACAATCAGAAATTGCAATCATCAATACGGTAAATACTAAATTGGCAGATCCAGATTTGTTTCCTTTAATATTAGCAAATCAAGTTCTTGGTGGCGATTTTAATGGGTATTTGAACATGAATCTTCGTGAAAAACATGGTTGGACTTATGGTTCTTACTCTAGCGTTGGATTTAATAAATACGTTTCAAGTAAATTTAAAGCTAATGCACAAGTAAGAAATGCCGTTACCGACAGTTCTGTTGTTGAAGCGTTGAAAGAAATAGGTAGAATTAGAACCGAAAAAGTATCGGATGAAGTGTTGAATAATGTAAAAGCAGGTTACATTGGAAAATTTGTAATGCAAGTAGAGAAACCAGAAACTATTGCTCGCTATGCTTTAAACATTGAAACACAAGGGTTACCAGCTGATTTTTATGAAAACTACATCAAAAATATCAATGCAGTTACTGCCGAGGATATTATGAGAGTGGCCAACAAATATTTTCTTGCCGATAATTTAAGAATTATCGTTACTGGAAAAGGTTCGGATGTTATACCAGGATTGGAAAAACTAAAAATCCCAATGTTCTATTTTGATAAATTTGGGAATCCTACTGAAAAACCTAAAATGAAAAAACCTGCTCCCGCAGGAGTTACCGTTAAAACAGTTTTAGATGGTTATATAGCTGCAATTGGTGGCGAAAAAGCCGTTTCAGGAGTGAAAACTATTGCTTCTATTGGTTCAGGATCTATTCCACAAGCACCGGCGCCATTAAAATATACTATGAAGAAAGATGTTAAAGGACAATCTTTATTCAAAATTGAAATGGAAGGAATGGGAGAATTGTCTAAACAAGTAGTGAATACCAAAAGTGGCTATTCTATGAACCAAGGTCAAAGAAAAGACTTGACTCCTGAAGAATTTGCAGATAAAAAAGCTACAACTTCAACTTTTGAAGAGTTGTTATTAGCTAAGAAAACCGATTTAGTTTTGGATGGTATCGAGCCAATGAATGGTACCGATGCTTACGCGATTAAAAACGGAAAATCTACTTTATACTATGATGTGAAAACTGGTTTAAAACTTGCAGAAGTAAAATTAATTGAAAAGGGCGACAAAAAAATGACCGTTTCTACAAGTTATTCCGATTATAGAATTGTTAAAGGAGTGAAAGTTCCTTTTGAAATCATCATTAATCAAGGAATGGAATTAAATTTCAAAATGACGGAAGTTAAAATTAACGAAGGAATTTCGGATGCTGATTTTCAATAATCAGAATCAACTTAAATAATAAAAGACCGTCAGCAATGGCGGTCTTTTTTGTATAAGATAGTTTTTCTAGATCATTTTTTATTGGCCAAATACACTCCAATTAAGATTACAAATGCTCCAAAAAATTGCAATGGAGTAAGCATTTCATGATCTAATAATCCCCAAAAAAAAGCTACTATTGGAATTAAATAGGTTACCGACGAAGCAAATACTGGAGAGGATATTTGAATTAATTTAAAGAAACAAATGTTTGCAATTCCTGTCCCTACGATGCCGAGAATTATAATAAACAACATCGAATGTTGCGTTTTTGGTAAAGAAACAATAGACAAAAAATCAGTTGAAAATAAAATCACTAAAGCAGGCACCAACAGCACTACAAAATTTCCAGTAGTGATGCTTAAAGGCTTTACATCCGAAAGCAATTTCTTAATTAAATTCACATTTATAGCATAACAAACCGAAGCAATAATTACTAAAATAGCATAATAGTAATTGTCATTAGAACTTTCTTGTTTGCCATTGAAAATTAAAACGGCAGTTCCCACTAAACCAATCACTACCCCAATAAATTGACTTCTTTTAAACGAAAGTCCGAATGCTACAAATCCTATCAATAAAGTATTTAATGGCGTTAGTGAATTTAAAATGGAACATACCGAGCTGCTTACTTTAGTTTCCGCTATTGCAAAAAGGAATGCTGGAATAAAAGTGCCAAATAAAGAAGTAATGGCAATATATTTCCATTGGTGCAGTTTTATTTCTGTTAAACTTTTAAAGCCAATTAGCAATAAAAATCCAGCGGTGAAAATTATCCGTAAGGCTCCCAATTGGTATGGTGATAAGCCAATCAATCCTTTTTTGATAAGGATAAAAGAGCTTCCCCATATCAAAGAAAGCACTACTAATAAAGTCCATTGGAGTTGTTTGGTTTGCATCGTTTTTATTTGAAGCAACAAATTTGACATAATTTTATGAATTGGCGATTAAAAAATAGTGTAATTTTGCTACAATAAAATAATTGACACCCAACTCTATAAAAATATAATAATATGAAATTTTCAAAATCCATAGTAAGTTTAGCTGTTGCAACGGTACTTTTTGTTGGTTGTAAAAACAACGAAAAAGCTCCTGCAGAAGCTGCTACAAATACAGAGGCAAAAAAAGAAATAGTTGCAGCCGTTAAACCAGAAACAGCTTCATTCACAATTGAAGGAATGACCTGTGCAGTTGGTTGTGCTAAAACAATTGAAAAAAAGTTATCGGAAATGGATGGCGTTCAAAATGCCAAAGTAGATTTTGATAAAAAACAAGCAATTGTAAATTTTGATTTAGATAAATTAAAATCAGAAGATTTAGTAAAATCTGTAGAAACTACAGGCGACGGGAAAACGTATAAAGTTTCTAATGTAAAAACTGGAACTAAGGCTTAAAACCTCTTCCATTATATATTTCAAATAATTAAGGGATTAAGTTTTTAAACTTAATCCCTTAATTATTTTCCATTACCAAACATAATCTATTCACAGTCTGGCACCCCTATCCTTTGGAGAGGGGCCGGGGGTGAGAAATTTACTTCCATTGCAACGTTTCCATCAACGTTTGCATGTCATTTCGGATATAATCCGCAGCAGGCATAATCGAATCGAAGTTGGGTTTTGCATAAAAATACACAGACCCAGTTAGAAAATGTTTCACACTATCGGTTGCATAAAATTGGGTATTGGTTGCGGCATTTCCTGAAACTTTATAAAACATTCCATATACTTTTTTTTGCGAATTCAAGTAAGGTTGCTCCAAGATGTCATCGGCCTTAATAACGTGCTCGTAAGTTAGTTTTTGTGCGTCCCGAAGTAATTTGTCAATATTACCATTTACGGGCTTGTAAGTCAAATAAATCGTTGCTTTCATCTTTGGATACGAAATGGTAAAACCGCAATCTTTATCCTCTTTAATAACAGCCTCCGAATTCATATTGAAAGTAAATGGGCAATGATTTTCAAAAGCATCGTATTTGGCCACCGGATAATTCAATCGCAATTGACTTGGAGGTTTTGGCAATACTTCGTCCTTGCAACTCATTAGAAGCATCCCGCTAATCAGTAGTCCACAACTATAGTTTAATATCTTACCCATCAATGGTTACTTTTATCTGTTTAATTCTTTTTTTATCTACTACTTCAATGGTAAAAAGACAGTTTTCAAAAGGTATTTTTTGTCCTTTTTTTGGAAAATTTCCTAATATTTCTAGTATAAACCCGGCCAAAGTTTCTGCTTCTCCTTTTCTAATTTCAAATAATTCTTCGTTAACCGGAATAATTCGATAATAATCTTTTAGGTTAATCTTCCCTTCAAAAAGAAAATTTGTTGCATCAATTTGTGAATAATTAATGTTCTCTTCATCAAATTCATCGCTAATATCGCCAACAATTTCCTCAATTACATCTTCCAAAGAAACCAATCCCGAAGTGCCACCATATTCATCTACCACAATGGCCAAATGGCTTTTCATACTCTGAAAATCTTTTAACAAATCATCTAATTTTTTGTTTTCTGGCACAAAAAATGGTTCGCGAAGTAACGTCTTCCAATCAAAAACTTCCGAATTTATATGCGGAATTAAATCCTTAATAAAGAGAACGCCTTTAATATGATCTATATTGTCTTCGTAAACCGGAATTCGGGAATATCCTTTTTCAATAATTTTTGGAAGAATATCCGAAAAAGTTTCCTCAATTTCTACTGCAAAAATGTCAATTCTAGGACTCATGACTTGCTTGGTGTCGGTGTTTCCAAAGGAAACAATACCTTCTAGAAGCTTTTGTTCTTCATGGGAAGTGTCCTCGGTAGAAGTTAATTCTAACGCTTGCGAAAGATGGTCAATAGAAAAATTGGTCTTTTGTTTTCCTAGTTTTTCTTGAATAAAATTGGTTAGTCCCCTAAGAGGAATACTAATTGGCGACAATAATTTATTTAAAATCAATAAAGGATTGGCGATGAAACATGCAAATTTTATGTTGTTTCTACTAGCATATACTTTAGGAAGGACTTCCCCAAAAAGTAAAATTAAAAAAGTAACTAGCAATACTTCTACTAAAAATTTCACTGCCGGAATGGCTATCGTAGAAAATAATTTATCTAATGAAAAAGAGAAAAGAATTACCACCGCAATATGCAGAAAATTATTTGCAACTAAAATAGTGGCTAATAGTTTTTTGGGCTTTGCCAAAAGTTGGTTGATAATGGAATGTTTGGAAGGATTTTGTTGCGATAAATCGGTTAAATCCTTTTGGGATAAAGAAAACAGTGCAACTTCTGCGGCTGCAACCATTGCCGTACAGAAAAGCAAACAGCAAATTCCAAAAATTCCAATAAACAAATTGGAATCTAAATTAAAAAAAGTAAAACTGGGCTCTGGGTCCAAATTAAATAAAATTGGTTACTATTAAAAAGGTAAATCGTTCTCTATTGGAGCATTCATTGCGTCAAAGTTAGTGTTTTTTAGCTCTGATGCTTGCATTTGTTTGTTGGCTTCGGTATCTTTTTTAACGGTTAAAAAAGTGAATTCGGTAACTTGAATTTCAGTTGTATATTTTACTGAGCCATCTTCTGCTTGCCATTGACGCGATTTTATACGACCTTCTATATAAATTTTGTCTCCTTTAGAAAGATATTTTTCACAAATTTCTGCTGCTTTGTTTCGTACAACCAAGTTATGCCACTCGGTTGAGGTGATTTTTTCATTAGTTTGCTTATTTATATAAACCTCATTTGTTGCTAAAGAAAAGCGACCAATGCTGTTACCACCTTCAAAATAGTGCATTTTAACATCGTTGCCTAAGTGACCAATTAACATAACTTTGTTTAAAGTTCCATACATAAAAAAAGGATTTATAGTAAATCAAAAATACAAATTAAATAGAATATTTTTCAATAAAATTATAAATTACTATCGGAAAGGGATAATTTTTTAATAGATCTAAGGAAATTCCGTCATTAATTTTTTCCGCAACCGAAGCACGATAGAAATTAATATGTAATTTTTGATGGGATAGTTTATGTATTATTTGTTCGGGATTGTATACCGAAATTGAATCGATAGGGAAATCTAAAAACTTTTCCGAAATAGCTTTTGAAATTGTTTCAAAATCTAATTCTTCCTCGGCTTCAATCACCGGAAACTCATATAAGTTATGCCAAATTCCTTTTTCGGTTCTCTTATTAATTAGAGTGTTATTCGAATTATCTAAAAAAACTACATAGTTAAAATACCGATTGGTTACTTTGGTTTTCTTCAACTTTACAGGTAATTCTCCTACCTTTTTCTTTTGTAAAGCTGCGCAACTATTGTTAAATATACAATCATTGCAATTAGGATTTTTAGGCACGCACTGCAAGGCGCCAAACTCCATAATGGCTTGATTGAATAATGCTGGATTATTTTTGGGCATTAATTCTTTGGCTAAAGCCGAAAATTCTTTTTTGGCTCCAACCGATGAAATGTCGGTTTCAATATCTAGATAACGAGAAAGTACTCTAAAAACATTTCCATCTACCACCGGAACCACCTCATTAAAGGCAAAAGAAGCAATGGCAGCAGCTGTATATTCTCCAACCCCCTTGAGTTTTATAAGCTCATTATAATTGTTTGGAAAGTTTCCGTTCAATTCATAAGCAATTATTTGAGCCGTTTTATGCATGTTTCGTGCCCGGGAATAGTAGCCTAATCCTTGCCAAAGTTTTAAAACCTGTTCTTCGTCGGCTTGCGCCAAATGCAAAACGGTTGGAAAAGCTTCCATAAAAGTTAAAAAATAGGGTAATCCTTGTGCCACCTTAGTCTGCTGCAGCATAATTTCTGAAAGCCAAATAGGATAGGGATTTACAGTGTTTCGCCAAGGCAAATCACGCTTATTTTGTAAATACCAAGACAGTAAAGAGTTAGAAAAATCCATGTAAATTTATTGGGATGTAAAAGTAAATCTTTATGTGATTAAATTTTAATCTATTATCCTTGAAATATTGTTTTTTTAATTCCTATATTTGCACTCTTAAAAAAAATACAATAAATATTAAATACGAACGAAAATGACGAAAGCAGATATCGTAGCGAAAATTTCAGAAAAATTAGGGCTTGAAAAAGGAGATGTTCAATCTACAGTGGAAGCATTAATGGAAGAAGTAAAAGCATCATTAGAAAATGGTAATAATGTTTACTTAAGAGGTTTTGGTAGCTTCATCATCAAAACAAGAGCAGAAAAAACAGGTAGAAACATTTCAAAAAATACTACAATTAAAATTCCTGCACACAATATTCCTGCATTTAAACCTGCAAAAGTATTTGTAGAAGGAGTAAAAACTAAAACTGAAATTGCAGTTTAAAAAACTAATTTATTAATCCTAAAAAACTTATACCATGCCAAGCGGTAAAAAAAGAAAGAGACATAAGGTAGCGACGCACAAACGTAAAAAAAGAGCGAGAGCTAACCGTCACAAAAAGAAAAAGTAGTTTTAAACTACTTTTTTCTTTTTAAACGTTCATTGAAAAAGAATTTAAAATATAGAAATCAGAATATAGAAAACTGCTGTATAAAGCTTCATTTTATATTGGATGACCGTATTTTAAAATTCACCGGGTAATACCTGAAATAATGTTTAATCCATCCTTGCTGAAAAGTTTATGGTTTAGAGTTGTAAGTTTATGGTTGTTTAACTATAAACTACTAACAATAAACTACTAACACGAAGTCTGGATAAAAATTTACAACATGAATAAAGAATTAATCATCAGAAGTGGTGAAAATGCTGTAGATTTTGCCTTATTAAAAGATGGAAAACTAATAGAATTACACAAAGAAGAAGAAAAAGGAAGCAATTTTCTAGTAGGCGATATCTTTATTGCCAAAATTAGAAAACCAGTTCCCGGACTTAATGCGGCTTTTGTAAATGTAGGCTTTGAAAAAGATGCCTTTTTACATTACCACGATTTAGGCCCAGCATTACTTTCTTATTTGAAATTCATAAAACTTGTAAATACAGGTAAAATAAAAGATTTCTCCCTAAAAACCTTTCAGTTTGAAAAAGAAATTGATAAAGATGGTGCTATAGCCGATGTGCTAAACGCCAATCAATCTATTTTAGTGCAAGTGGTTAAAGAACCTATATCTACCAAAGGACCAAGAATAAGCTCTGAGCTTTCTTTTGCCGGTAGATTTTTAGTTCTTGTCCCTTTTTCGGATCGCGTTTCTATTTCACAAAAAATAGAAGAAAAAGAAGAAAAAGACCGATTGAAAAAATTGGTACAAGCAGTTAAACCAAAAGGATTTGGTGTTATTGTGCGAACAGTAGCCGAAGGCAAAAAAACAGAAGAATTAGAAAAAGACTTGCAGAATCTTATGAATAGATGGACTGCAATGTGTAAAAAATTACCAACTGCTCATCATCCGTCCAAAGTGTTAGGAGAGCTTAATAAAGCATCTTCCATATTAAGAGACGTTTTTAATGATACCTTTACTGGTATTCATATCGATGATGAAGAGTTGTACCAAGAAACAAAGGACTATTTAGCCGAAATAGCTCCTGACAAACAAAAAATAGTGAAGTTTTATCAGTCAAATGATACCCCACTATTTGAGAAATATCATATAGAACGTCAAATAAAAACCTCATTCGGACGAACCGTTTCTATGAGTAAAGGTGCTTATTTGATTATTGAACATACCGAAGCTTTACACGTTATTGACGTTAATAGTGGAAATCGTTCTAACAAAGCAACTAATCAGGAAGATACTGCTCTTGAAGTGAACATGATTGCCGCAGCAGAAATTGCTCGACAATTACGACTTCGCGACATGGGAGGTATTATTGTAGTCGATTTTATCGATATGCAAAACCCTGAAAATCGTCAGGTTCTATACAATTTCTTGAAAGAGGAAATGAGCGACGATAAAGCCAAGCATAAAATCTTACCGCCAAGTAAATTTGGTTTAGTTCAAATTACAAGACAACGTGTAAGGCCAGAAGTAAATATTGAAACAAGAGAAGAGAATCCAAATAATTTAAGCGGGGATGTAGATGCTCCAATTCAGATTATCGATAAGATTGCTTTTTCTCTTGAAAAAATAGTTAAAGACCATAATAATGTGAAACTTAACGTTCACCCATTTGTGGCAGCATATCTTAAAAAAGGGTTTCCATCGCTACGTGCTAAGTGGTTCTTAGAACATAAAAAGTGGGTAAAAATTATACCACGTGATGCCTATACTTATCTTGAATATCATTTTTTTGATAATAAAGGAAAAGAAATTAAATAAAGAAAAACCGCCTTTCGTGAGATTGGCGGTTTTTTGTTTTTAATACTAATCAGTTAGTTTAAACATTTATTCTAATTCATATTCTAGTCTAACGGTTATCCTTGCAGTTTTATTCTTGCTATAGGTGTCATTTATTCCTCCATAACTGTCTTCTTCAGTAGAACCTTGTCCAGTAATTTGAAAAACCCCCATACTAGCATTTTTTAATTTTCCAATTTTGCCATCTGCTGTATTCACTATTTTATTTGCTCTTTCACTTGCGTCTTTAGTAGCTTTTTCAATTAAGCTTTGCTTTAAACTTGGCAGATTGGAATAGGTGTATTGTATAGAGTTAGAAGATAATTCAATTCCAGAATTTATCAATTCTGACGTTTTATTAGAAACAGATTCTATTTTTTTCATCATTGTTGGATTTTTCTTAGCTGAAAAAACAATGGTTTGTGTAGCTTCATAGCCATCAAAAACTTGTTCAATTTGATTTAGATCGGAGTTGTTTGGGTTCTCTTTTCTTATTTCTTTATATTTTTTTTGAAAATTTACAGCACCAAAGCTAAATTCGGTTGAATTGAACCCTTTATTAATAAAAAAATCAGTCACTATTTTTTGATCCGAAACAATTTTAGAATAAGCCGTTTTAATGTCCAAACTATTAGTTGTAAAACTTCCAGACCAAAGTATTTCATCGGAAACAAAGTCTTTAGTGCCTAAACCGATTACAGAAATAGAATCTAAATTTTCATTCCTTTTTTTAAATGCCGATCCGAGAATCCAAGCAGTTAAAACAATAGCTAAACAAATAAGAAGCGATGATTTTATTTTAGTTTCCATAATTGTTGTTTTACATATAAATTTAGCAAAAATTGTCTAAAAAATGAACTATTTTAATTTCTTTTTTTAGCAAAAAAACGCTTCATTAAATCGGCACTTTCTTGGGCTAAAACGCCTTGTTTTACTTGGGTTTTGGGATGTAGTTTGGTTCCGAGAGTTAAAAAACCGCGC
>Ga0209134_10000117_pt1 | contig 21806 bp, 20 predicted proteins | sample LauGreSp1BDMLBSN_2_FD_187566 | JGI IMG/M metagenome (GOLD analysis project Ga0209134, IMG submission 187566) | Freshwater lake microbial communities from Lake Michigan, USA - Sp13.BD.MLB.SN (SPAdes) (version 2) | ecosystem: Environmental > Aquatic > Freshwater > Lake | place: Lake Michigan, USA... | reverse complement strand
TGGAAAGTTTGTTGAGTTCTTTGGCCCAGGGGTGACATCGGTGCCTATGGCTAACCGAACAACAATTGGAAATATGAGTCCTGAATACGGTTCGACATGTGCCATCTTCCCAATCGATGAAGAGACCCTGCGCTACCTACGTCTTACAGGCCGAAATGATGATCAAGTTGCTTTAGTTGAACAGTATGCAAAGCAGCAGGGTATGTGGCATGACCCATTAGTTGAGCCACGCTTCTCTCAAGTTGTTGAGCTAGATCTTTCAACCGTTGTGCCATCAATTTCAGGCCCAAAGCGCCCACAGGATCGTATTTCTCTGAGCGATTCAAAGAATGCATACGAGAAGATTGTCCCAACCTATTTCAGTGACAAGACTGATAGAGGCGAAGTAGCTGCAGGATCAACCCGAGTCAAAAACGGCGATGTTGTCATTGCATCCATTACCTCTTGCACAAATACCTCTAACCCTTCAGTCATGATAGGTGCTGCACTTCTTGCTAAGAAGGCTGTTGAAAAAGGTCTCAAATCAAAGCCATGGGTTAAGACCACTTTAGCTCCAGGTTCAAAAGTGGTCACTGATTACTACGACCGCGCAGACTTAACTCAATACATGGAAGCCCTAGGTTTCAACCTTGTTGGTTACGGGTGCGTTACTTGTATCGGAAACTCAGGGCCACTTCCAATTGATATTAGCAAGGCGATCAACGAATCTGATTTGGCTGTTACCGCAGTCTTGTCAGGTAACAGAAACTTTGAAGGCCGAATTAGCCCAGATGTGAAAATGAACTATCTGGCCTCGCCTCCACTTGTTGTTGCCTATGCAATCGCTGGAACTATGGATCATGATTTTAAAAGAGATTCATTGGGTAAGGACTCAAGTGGAAACGATGTTTACCTAAAAGATATTTGGCCATCTCCGCAGGAAATTCAGAGCGTGATCGACTCTTCGATTTCATCTGAGATGTTTAAGAAAGATTATGCAACAGTCTTTGAAGGCGATCATCGCTGGAAGTCTCTTGCCACACCAACGGGGAAAACCTTTGAGTGGGACGCTAAATCAACCTACGTCCGCAAACCTCCTTACTTTGAAGGAATGCCTAAGCAACCAACACCTGTGACTGATATTTCTGGCGCTCGTGTACTTGCGGTTTTAGGTGACTCTGTAACAACTGACCATATTTCACCTGCAGGTAATATCAAGGCTGATTCACCTGCTGGCAAATACCTTGCTGAGCACGGAATTGAGCGAACTGATTTCAATTCATATGGTTCACGGCGAGGAAATCACGAAGTGATGATTCGTGGAACCTTTGCAAATATTCGCTTGAAAAATCTTTTGCTTGATGGCGTTGAAGGTGGGTTTACTCGTAACTTCTTAGCTGGTGGAGAGCAAACAACGATTTATGATGCATCAGTTGCATACCAAGCCGCTGGAACTCCGCTAGTAATTCTTGCCGGTAAGGAGTACGGATCTGGTTCCTCGCGTGACTGGGCCGCAAAAGGAACAGCCCTCCTTGGTGTTCGCGCAGTGATTGCTGAAAGTTTTGAACGTATTCACCGTTCTAACTTGATTGGTATGGGAGTACTGCCATTGCAGTTTAAGGATGGCGATACCGCTGCATCTCTTGGACTTGATGGAACAGAAACCTTTGCAATTACAGGTATTACTGCTCTTAACAATGGGGGAGTACCTAAGGAGCTAACAGTTACTGCGGGTAACAAGAGCTTTAGTGCAAAGCTTCGGATCGATACGCCAGGAGAAGCAGATTACTATCGCCATGGTGGAATCATGCAGTATGTCCTGCGTTCTTTGTTGGCTGAGTAGTTTCACTACTAACTCCTCATGGAACTGAACAATTTCTCACTAGCAGAGCTTCGCGAGATGAGTCCTGCCCAGCTAAAGTCACTGGCTGCAGAAATTAGAGAGTTCTTAATTGATAAAGTCTCTAAAACAGGTGGACACCTAGGCCCAAATCTTGGCGTAGTGGAACTGAGCATTGCCGTCCATAGAGTCTTTGATTCACCCAAAGATGTTGTTCTTTTTGATACTGGTCATCAATCCTATGTCCATAAAATTCTCACAGGCCGAGCAGAGCAGTTTGATCTGCTCCGCCAGCGCAATGGAATCTCTGGCTATCCCAATCGCCGCGAGAGCGCACATGACGTAATCGAAAATTCACACGCATCAACTGCACTTTCTTGGGCAGACGGAATTTCTCGAGGATTCTCGCTCTCAGGACAGGCCAATCGACATGTTGTTGCGGTAGTTGGTGACGGTGCATTAACAGGAGGCATGTCTTGGGAAGCTCTCAATAATCTATCTCCTGAATCAGATCGTAATTTAGTCATTGTCGTGAATGACAATGAAAGATCGTATTCACCGACAATTGGTGGGTTAGCTACCTATTTAACGACCCTTAGAGCCAGCAAAGAGTATGAACGAATCTTGGGTCGCGGAAAGCGCATGCTTCATAACACCCCTGTCGTTGGCAAATACATTTATGGAACTCTGCATGGAATGAAAAAGGGCATTAAAGACATGGTTGCCCCGCAAGGGATGTTTGAGGATCTGGGCTTTAAGTATCTAGGACCTATTGATGGCCATGACATTGCAGCGATGGAAAAGACATTACAGATGGCCAAGGAGTTTGGCTCACCCGTGATTGTTCATGCAATTACAGAAAAAGGTCGAGGCTATACGCCGGCAATTGAAGACATCGCTGAAAAATTTCACGCAGTCGGAATTGTGGATCCATTAACTGGTAAGCCGCTCAAGGCATCTGCGCCTTCCTGGACAAATGTCTTCTCAGAAGAGATAACTCAAATTGGCCGAGAGAATTCAAAGGTTGTTGCAATCACCGCAGCCATGCTCGGTCCCACCGGGTTAGATAAGTTCGCACAGAGTTTTCCTGGTAGAACTATCGATGTTGGAATAGCTGAACAGCACGCCGTTACTAGCGCTGCTGGATTGGCATATGCAGGCATGCATCCAGTCATTGCGATTTATTCAACATTTCTAAATCGTGCTTTTGACCAGTTGCTCTTAGATGTTGCACTACACAATGCTGGAGTAACTTTTGTCTTAGACCGTGCCGGAATAACTGGTGATGATGGCCCTTCTCATCACGGTATTTGGGATCTAGCACTCACCGGAATTGTTCCCCATATGCATGTTGGTGCACCCCGAGATGGTGAGCGCCTCAAGGAGATTTTGCGAGCTTGTGTTGCTATTGAAAATGCTCCTTCAATGGTTCGGTTTCCTAAAGGCGCTGTTCCATCGGAGATTCCCGCATTAGAACGCGTTGCAGGCGTGGACATCTTGCATCGCGGCTCAGCTCAACAAGTTTTGTTAATCAGCGTTGGCTCCATGGCTTCAATGGCACTAGATGTTGCCCGTCTTGCTCATGAACAATCAATTGAAGTAACAGTCGTTGATCCTTTGTGGGTTAAGCCAATTTCACCAGCAGTGATCGCAATGTGCGGGGAGTACTCAACTATTGTGGTCATGGAAGATGGAATTAAGCATGCTGGTATTGCCAGCAGTATTTCAGAAGCGCTTCGAGAAACAGGAAGTCAACGCTTAGCGCACTCCATCGGCATCCCTCTTGAATTCATAGAGCATTCAAAGCGCAATGAAATCCTAGAAGATCTCCACATAACACCAGCAAATATTGTCCGTCAGATTTCAGGTTGGATTTCCTGAATTTAAGGAAGTGAGGCAACGCCCTTTTCATGGAAGCGCTTACCGGTAACTGATTCGCTAATTCCTTCGCGATCTAGATACGGCAATATGCCACCAAGATGCATTGGCCAGCCAGCTCCCATGAGCATGCACAGATCAATTTCTGCAGGAGTTGATACAACGCCTTCATCAAGCATTGCTCGTGCCTCTTCTGCAAGTGCTTTGAGTGCGCGTGATCGAACTTGTTCTGGAGTAGATGGAGTGTTTCCCTGTTCAACCAGCGCTAGCGCGGCAGGGTTTGCAGAAACTGTGCCATCCTCATTTTTGGTATAGAAGTAGCGAACGCCTTCCTTGACCATGCGTTGCATAGTAGGAGAGATTCGATAACGAGGGCCAAGGTTGTTATGCAATGTTTCAGAGACGTGTAATGCAACTCCTGGGCCAACAAGGTCTAATAACTGGAATGGTGACATTGGGAAACCAATCTCCATCATCGCTGAATCTGCAACAGCAGGGGCGGTTCCTTCATCAACAGCATCTGTTACCTCGCCCATGAAGCGTGTTAACAAGCGGTTAACAACAAATCCTGGTGCGTCCTTACAGATGATCATTGTCTTCTTCAATTCTTTGCCTACGGCTATTGCTGTGGCAGTGGTTGCATCATCTGTAGTTGATGTGCGAGCGACTTCTAGTAAAGGCATCACTGCAACTGGATTAAAGAAGTGGAAGCCAACTACACGCTCTGGGTTTTTTAACCCTTCAGTCATTCGTTCAACCGATAGGGAAGAGGTGTTAGTTGCCAATACACACTCTGGCGAAACGATAGTTTCTAGCTTCTTGAAAAGCTCTTGCTTCAACGATAGCTCTTCAAAGATTGCTTCAATAATGAAGTCGCATCCAGCAAATACTGATTGATCAGCAGATCCTGAAACTAAGAGTGAAAGCCGACCTGCAGCCTCTGGGCTCATGCGCTTCTTCTCAACCAACTTCGCTAACTCATTTTTTACCCAGGCAACACCCTTATCGGCGCGCTCTTGGTCGATATCTGTCATCACAACAGGGCACTTGAGATTACGAACCATAAGCAGAGCTAACTGAGATGCCATTAACCCGGCACCAACAACGCCAACCTTGCTTACCTTGCGGGCCAATGCTGGCTTGGGAGCACCTTCAACCTTCTTACGCTTCTTTTGAATCAAGTTGAATGCATACAAAGAGGAGCGAAGTGGATCAGACATTGTTAGATCACCCAATGCTTGATCTTCTGCATCAAAGCCTTGGCTCAATGAACAGGTTTGAGCGGCCGTGATCAGATCGAGTGCTTTCTTCGGGGAGGCAATAGTTGCGCCGCCATACTTCTTTAAAGCTGCAGCTTTACCAGTGGCAAGAGCTGACTCCCAGGCTGGATCGCTGCTGTAATCAGCGCGCTCAATTTTTGTTGTGCCATTGAGGATGCCAACGGCAAATCCGATCGATCTCTCTAAGAAATCTGATGGATCAAAAACTGCATCGACAACCCCAAGTTTTAGAGCATCTTTTGCTTTCATCATGGTGTTGTTATTCAGAGCGTTTAACACAATTACCTGAACAGCGCGCTCTGGTCCAATTAACTTAGGCAAAATAGTTGCCCCGCCCCATCCCGGAATTAATCCTAGAAATACTTCAGGAAGTCCAGTGAGTGCAGTTGAGGCAAGTGTGCGGTACTGGCTATGTAAGCCAACTTCTAATCCACCACCCAGAGCTAAACCATTTATAAATGCAAAAGTTGGGATCTTTGACTCACCTAGACGGCGAAAAACATCATGTCCTAGCTTTCCAAATGCGACTGATTGTTCACGTTCTGCTAAAAAAGAAATTCCCGAGAGATCGGCACCAGCCGCGAAAATAAATGGTTTACCGGTAATAGCGATTGCCGCTGGATTGCGACTGCTTGCATCTGTAATTGCGAGGTCGAGCGCCTTGAGAGACTGGAGCCCAAATGTATTTGGTCGATTGTGATCGTGGCCGTTATCCAAAGTAATAAGTGCCATTGAACCTTTGCCACCAAAGGCAGATAGATCGATATCACGTACGTAGGCTTGAGTTACAACCTCTTCAGGTGCTCCGGATGCGAGTGTGATTTCTGCGCTCATAGTTACTTTGCTCCCTTGAAGTGTGGGTTTTCCCAGATGACAGTGCCACCCATTCCGAGTCCAATACACATTGTTGTGATTCCATAGCGAACCTCTGGTTGTGTTTCAAAGGTGCGAGCTAAATTGAGCATCAAACGAACACCTGAGGATGCCAATGGGTGACCAACAGCGATTGCTCCACCGTAAGGATTGACGCGGGGATCATCATCTGCGATTCCAAAGTGATCAAGAAATGCTATTACCTGCACAGCAAATGCTTCATTAATTTCAAAGGCACCAATATCTTCGATCTTTAACCCAGCTTGCTTCAGCGCCTTAAGGGTGGAAGGAACTGGTCCGTAGCCCATGATCTCTGGTTCAACACCGGCGAAGGCGAAGGTAACCATCTTGGCTTTAATTGTTAATCCAAGTTCTAACGCTTTTTCTTCACTAGCAAGGATGGCTGCTGTTGCTCCATCATTTAATCCTGATGAGTTTCCTGGTGTTACACGACCTGCTGGACGGAAAGGTGTCTTTAATCCTGCAAGGCCTTCCATAGTTGTTTGAGGTCGTGGCGCTTCGTCAACTGTTGCAACTGTCCAACCAAGCTCTGCGCTACGTGCAGCTGTTGGAATTAAATCTCGCTGAATCTTTCCATCTGCATAGGCCTGCGCAGTTTTCACCTGCGAATTCATCGCATAGCGATCCGCGCGCTCTTTAGTTAATTGAGGAAAGCGATCGTGCAATCTTTCTGCAGTTGCACCCATTGCAAGTGCATCTTGTTCAACAATTCTTTCAGCGAGATAACGTGGATTTGGATCCATGCCTTCTCCCATGGGGTGGTTACCCATATGTTCAACGCCACCAGCAATGGCAATTTCATTTGCGCCCATAGCAATGGCACCTGCAATTGTTGTTACAGCTGTTAATGCCCCAGCGCACCAACGATCAATTGAATAACCCGGAACAGTATTTGGTAATCCTGATAACAACGCAGCGCTTCGACCAATGTTCATACCTTGATCACCAGTTTGTGTTGCTGCAGCGATTGCGACATCTTCAATTGACGCGGGATCAACCTTTGGATTGCGTTCTAATAATCCACGAATCGCGCGGACCATAAGATCATCTGCGCGCGTACCGGCATACATGCCTCCGGCTTTTCCAAATGGGGTGCGAACGGCATCGACAAGAACAACTGTGCGGGACATGGAACTTCCTTTACCTAGGGCTTAGCCCAAAGGTTACTCGCCAGTAAGGGTTTAGGACAGTAGCGAATTAAGCGTTGACAGCTGTCTTCGCGCGTGGCTTGGACAGGTAAGGAACCAGTACTGAGCCTAGATAAAGGACATAGACGCCTAATTGGAGCCATGAAGTGGTGGTATCAAATCCGATAGTTCCAGATAGGGAAGCACCCAGGATTGAGTCCTTAGCGATGAAAGAGGTGACATCCCAGGCAAAAGCATCAGGCCCAGGCAAATATCCAAGCTCTTGGAACTCGTGGATGCCGTAGGACAAAACTCCAGCTGCAACGATGATCAAAGCAACGCCTGAATAAGTAAAGAACTTAGCAAGATTCAATCTGATCGCGCTCTTGTAGATCAAATATCCGAGAGTTATTGAAACTGCAAAACCGAGAAGCAAGCCAATTGTAGAACTAGTTACATCTGCAACAGTTTGAAAGTTTGTGTAAACAAAGAGGGAAGTTTCAAGACCCTCGCGAATAACAGCGACAAAAGCCACTCCGGCTAAGGCTAGAGGACCTGTTGCTACAGCGTTATCTAACTTGCCTTGTAATTCACTGCGAAGAGTTCTGGCAGTTCTCTTCATCCAGAAAACCATCCAAGTAACCAAAGCCACTGCAATGAACGATGTGATGCCTGCGAAAAATTCTTGTCCGCGCTCACTGAGTGAAACCGAGGTTAACGTTAAAAATGCACCAAGAGCAATACTCATTACAACAGCTGCCGCAACACCGGTCCACAAAGGCTTTAGATAACCTTTGCGATTTGTCTTGACGATATAGGCGACCAGGATTCCTACAATCAGACAGGCTTCTAGGCCTTCTCGGAGGGCGATAATGAATGTGCTCAACATGAGCGAAAATCTAAGGGTAAAGGGGTATTTACGCAACTCTTATGTTGCGTAAATCAGCCCTCTTCAGGCGTGTTCTCAGTCACTTCCCCTGCTGGGGTCTCGGGGACGGGCACGGGCTCCTTTTCAAGTAGGGCCGCGGCAAGGGCTGGGGCCACTAGCGCAATCTGCCACTGGCGAGCTCCGAGTTCAGTTAACGCCTGCTCGACCGTAGGTATTGAAAGAGTTTCAGTCGCGCCAGTTGGTGGCTTCCAGCAAACCCTTCGAACATATTCAGGTGAGATGAGATTTTCTACAGGAATGTGATTGTCCTGAGCAATGATCTCGATGGCTGCGCGTGCATGTGAAAGTGGTGCGAACTTTTCTGGAAACTTGTCCCTCCATAATTTAATGGGTGGCAATGTGTCGGCGTTAGTTCGCATCGCGGGCCACTGATCTTCAGGCAACGATACTGCGACAGAAATACTGCTCAGCCACAATGGCAAGTTCTCTAACCAGCGAGCCCTTAAGCCCAGAGGTCGCAATGCTTTTTCAAACTCCTTTTTTGTAACAGCTGGCGCTATTGCAAGTTCAACAATTGCTGAATCGTTGAGTAACTTCCCTGGGGAAATATCTTGCTCTGAAGCGATTTTATCTCGCGCATGCCATAACTCTTTTATGACAGCTAGTTGCTCACGTCGTTTTATCTTGTGCATTCCGGAAGTGCGCCGCCAGGGATCTACCCGTGGGGGAGCCGGAGGTGCTTTTAGAATGGCGCCAAACTCTTCTAACGCCCAGTCTAATTTCTGTGATGTTTCTAAAAGTTCATACATACGATCTCGAAGTTCTACAAGTAGTTCTACATCTAATGCAGCATAGGTCAACCAATCCTGGGGCAAGGGGCGAGCAGACCAATCAGCTGCACTATGTTCCTTTGCCAAAGTGACTCCCATAAGGCTCTCTAGAAGAGGACCTAAGCCAACGCGTGGCAAACCAGCGATTCTGCCTGCTAATTCAGTATCAAATAGCTTGATTGGGTTAATGCCTAATTCACGCAGACAAGGTAAATCTTGTGTACTTGCGTGCAGAATAACTTCGTCAGTGTTCATTAAAGAATTAAGTTGAGCAAATAATTCATGACCTGGACCAAAAGGAATTGGATCAATGAGGTGCAGCCCGCCACTATTTCTTTTGACCTGGATTAAATATGCACGTGCGCTATACCTAAAACCTGAAGCACGTTCGGCATCAACTGCAAAAGGGCCTTGTCCCTGTGACAACTGGTCTAGAGCATCCTTAAATTTGGCTTCAGTATCGATTACAGGGGGAGTGCCTTGTGCAGGTTGCAGTAATGGTACTGGTAAGTTTTCTTCGGTCATTGTTAGCTACGTCGGGCAGATGAAATAGCAGAGACACCTTCAGGAATCGGTGGCAATCCCGCAACTTCTGAAATTAAGTTGCACCAACTTTGGATATGTTTCATTAACTCGCGTGGCTCTGAAACGATGGGAGTCCAAGAAGCTCGGATTTCGATTTCAGTATCATCATTGCGTGGGGATAATTTTCCAAAAGAAGCGCTCGAAACTCGAGTTACAGTTCCACTTGGGGCGTTAAACACACAATCATTTCTTTCTAACGATTCTAAGAACCAGCTCCAACCTACTTCTGGAAGTAGGGGATCCTCTTGCATAACAGGGTCCACATCTGCACTTACAAAGGTAACGCAACGGAATTCACCATCCCAAGTTGCTTGCCCGCCTGGCTCGTGAAGAAGCACAAAGCGACCGTTTGCAACTTCATCCTCTTCATCTGAAAGAAGTCCATTTGATACATCTGCAGAGAAGGCAAATGAAAAGGTTGCAAGTTTTTGCGGGGCGGGTACTTCTATGAGCGAAACCTCTGGCCGCGGAGTAAAGGTGCGAAGATGATCAAGTAATCTTTCAAAAGCATTCGCATCCACTGCTCAAGAATAAAGAATGAATACAGGGTTTTATGGGAGGCGGGGCTGTAACCTTGCGCAATGGCTTCGCTACTAGCGCTACTTTCAAGTGCGATGTGGGGAACGGCAGATTTTTTTGCTGGTCGCCTCAGTAAGAAACATCATCCATTCGCAGTTCTTGGCTTTTCCCAGGTTATTGGTCTTTTTGTTGGAATTTTGGTTCTTCTTATTTCCGGAAACTGGGAAGGCAAAGTCTTCGGTTTTGATGGTTTTCTTATACCTGGTGTTCTTGCTGGTCTCTTTGGCTATATGGGACTTGCATGTTTGTATGAAGGATTATCGACGGGCCGTATGGGAGTTGTCTCACCAGTTAGCTCTTTGAGCACCGTTATTCCATTGGCGTATGCACTTATAACCGGAGATGTCCTTTCATCAATAACTTTAGTTGGAGTAGTCATTGCAGTAGTTGGAGTTTTTTGTGCCAGCGGTCCTGAACTTTCTCAAGGCCTTCCTTTAAAGCCGATCCTTCTTGCTTTAGGTGCAGCAGCTGGATTTGGTTTAGCACTTACCTTTATTGCAATCGGATCTCAAAGCAGCGCGCTACTTACGATGGTCTCAATGCGTGCGGCAACATTTTTCGTAACCATGACTTTGGTTATCAAATTTGCAACCACGGGCAATTTCAGCAGGAAAGAGATGCCAGTCCTAGTATTTATCGGAGCCGCTGACTTCTTAGCAAATTTACTGTTAGGAATTGCATGTACCAAAGGACTTGTTTCTGTTTCTATGGTGTTTGGATCCCTGTATCCAATTGCAACTGCAGTGTTGGCATTTAAGTTCCTTAATGAACGGCTACTGAAAGTCCAGTACTTCGGGATCGCATTAGCTGTAGCGGGTGTTTCTATAATTTCAGCTTTCTAATTGTGGGCTGAGTAAAAGACGGTCCCATCAATTTCTTGTGAAGTGCAATGTGGGAATTGTGCAATCAACGCTTTCCAATCAATCTGATCATCGCCTCCGACGGCTTGCGTGACACTGAGCTCTAATCGATCGATGATTTTGTTTTCAACTAGATCATTAATCATGGATATGCCGCCCTCAATCAAGATCTTTTCACCAAATTGTGTTCGTGCTTTTTCTACTGCTTGCACGGGTGAACAGTTCCACAACAACGCTAGGTGGTTACCTTGCACAGGATTGAGGAGAGAACGCGAGATCACCACTAGTGGCACAGGGGTCCGGTTGTATGGTTCATGCCGAGCGGTGTTACCGCCAATAATGATGCAGTCCACTTCGCGGCGGCGTTGAAGAAAAACCTTTCGATCTGCTGGAGAGCTAACACCGGCTGAGCGGCTCTCTTTTGAGGTTGAGCCATCGCTACCGACTACAAGAGTTGCAACAATGCTCACGGCCACAATTATTACTTACGATGGTTTAATTTTCAGATAAATCTGTCAGTGGGGCCCTTTACAGTGTTTCTCATGATCATCGACTGCAATAAATGCACCATGGCCACCATCGCTTGCAACACCTGTGTTGTCGCATTTTTCCTCCAACCCTCACCTGAGATCAGTGAAGGCACCTTGACGGCATTAACTGTCCTGGCTGACAGCGGATTAACTCCACCCCTGCAATTTGACGCTCGAAGCGCTTAATCTGCATGGAATTCACAGCCTTTTTGAGCGTTCTGAGGTTGAGATAGGGGCTTAGCCGCGGCTAGCCTTGCTCCTATGTCCGTACGAGCACGCATTTTTGTGGCCCTAGTGATGGTTGCTGGAGTACTAGCACCCGTCTCAGCCAGTGCTGCTCCCAGTTTGGCCGAGGTCCAAGCCAAGGTGCGACAGTTAGAAGAGGAAGCGACAACTGCTGCAGAAGGTGCCCAGGAGGCCAAGGTCAAGTTAGCAATTTTAACTAAGACTCTCAATGGAGTTAAGGCTAAGGCCGATATTCAGGGACAAGAGGTTGCAGCTCTTCGCAGATCTTTGGGAGCCATCGCAGTCGAGCAGTACAAATCAGGTGGATTTGGCCAAAGCTTTGAACTTCTCTTTTCAAGCGACCCGACTCTCTACCTTTCTTCAGCCGGATCACTTGATGCAATAACTCGAAGAAAATCAACACAGCTTCGTAAATTTGAAGCTGCCCAACAACGGCTCAATGCAACGACCTTATTGGTCAATGACAAGATTGCTCTTGTTGCGGCTGCACAAAAGAAATTGGCGGCGCAATCTGCTCTTGCAAAAAGAAAATTGGCCGAGGCAGAGAAACTTCTCTCCAAACTTTCAAAGGCTGAGCGGGAACGTTTAGCGAAATTAGCTGAAGATGAAGAGAACGCAGATCAAAAATCCTCACTAGAGGCAGCAAAGAGTGCAAATAGTGTTTCTGGTCGAGCTGGCGTGGCACTTAAATATGCATTGAAACAAATCGGAGACCGATACGTCTTTGGAGCAGCTGGCACCGTCACGTGGGATTGTTCAGGATTAACGATGCGCGCTTTTCAAGCTGCGGGAGTCTCGTTGCCACATTCATCAGCGGCCCAATCTCGCATGGGTAAGAAAGTTGCGCTGAATGCATTAAAGCCTGGAGATCTTTTGTTTTATGGTCGGCCTGTCTCACACGTTGGAATCTATCTAGGTGGGGGAAAAATGGTTCATGCACCTCGCTCTGGTTCTCGCGTGAAGGTGGCATCGAGTGGTTCCCTTGGCAAAAAACCATTGGTTGGAGCGCGCCGTTTCTAATCCAGTTCTCTTTGTAACAAATGACTTTGGTCCACGCGCTGGTGGAATAGAAACTTTTATTATTGGTTTGATTGAGCGTCGCCCTTTTGGTCAAACAATTGTCTACACATCTTGGCAAGACAATGCAGCATCTTATGATGCTGAGTGGCGCAGCAAATTTGGTGTGGAAGTCATTAGAGATCGCTCAAAAATTCTTTTACCAACCCCAAGAGTTGCACTAGCACTGCGCAAAATCATTCGCACGAGAGGCATAGCAACCGCTGCCTTTGGAGCTGCTGCACCACTTGGTCTTTTATCAGCAAGCATGAAGCGGGCAGGGGTGAAAAGAAGTGTCGCTCTCACTCATGGGCATGAAGTCTGGTGGGCGAAAGTATTTCCCTTCAATCTCTTATTACGTCGGATAGGTTCAACGGTAGATGTTCTAACCTATCTGGGAGAGTTCACTCAGAGTGCGATTTCTAAAGCGCTCAGCAGTAATGCTCAACGAGCCATGGTGAAAATCGCCCCTGGAATAGATACAGACCACTTTGCACCAACGGATGCATCGATCCTTCGTCGATCTTTAGGGTTAGAGGACAAGAAAGTAATTGTCTCTGTTGGTCGATTAGTTCACCGAAAGGGTCAAGATTATTTGATTCAATCGATGCCTTTGATTCTTCGCCAGGTTCCAAATGCTCATCTTTTGCTGGTGGGGCAAGGTCCCTATCTTGAACATCTTCAAAAGTTAGTAAAAGGGCACGGTCTAGAGAACTCAGTGACATTCATAGGGCGAGTTGATTACAAGGAACTTCCACAGTATTTGTGTGTTGGCGATATCTTTGCAATGCCTAGCCGCTCACGATTAATGGGCTTGGAAGTTGAAGGACTAGGAATTGTTTATTTAGAAGCTAGTTCATGTGGCTTACCCGTTCTTGCAGGCAACTCTGGAGGTGCTCCGGATGCTGTCAAGCAAAGCGAAACTGGATTAGTGGTCAGCGGAACAGATGAGAAGCAGATTGCATCGGCTGCCATAGAGCTACTAAACAACAGTGACTCCTCTAAAAAAATGGGTTTAGCTGGTCGTCAATGGATTGTTAATAATTGGCGTTGGGAAACATGGTCTAAGGAATTTGAGGCGCTACTAAACAAGTAAGCCTTGCTCGCGCGCAATACTTAAGGCCTGAACTCGGTTTGAAGCATTTAATTTTCTCAAGATCGAAGAAACATGTGTCTTCACAGTTGAGACCGAGATGAATAAATTCTGAGCAATTGCATCATTACTTAATCCAAGATTAATCGACTGGAGGACATCAATTTCTCTGGCACTAAGTCCTGAATCTATTTCTTGGATGTTGGCACGATTGCTACTAAATGATGACGGACTGGAAAAAGCGAAATCTAATGCTGCTAGAAGATCAGAAAGGGGAGCGCTTTTAACTATAAATGCATTAGCACCAGCGCTCTTTGCTGCCCTTACATACTCAACGCCATAATTGAAGGTGAGAACGACTATGGCAATGGATGGCGAGACCTTTCGTGCCCACGAGACAAGATCAAAACCAGATCCATCCGGCAAATTGACATCAACGATGATTGCATCTGGATTTGTTTGTGCCGTAAAAGCTTGTGCTTGCTTGATTGAACTTGCCACCGCAACAACCTGATAACCATGGGTCTCAATTGCAGATTGCAACCCATGTCTCACTGCGGAATGGTCATCGACAATCAAAACCTTCATTCTCACCTCACCAAAGGGATCTCAATCCTTATCTTGGTTCCTTCTTGGCTGGAGTCAATATGGATATCCCCATTCAATTGTGTGATTCGTTCCTGTATGCCAATTAAGCCAAAGCTTCCTTCTTTTTTGTGCGCTCCTCCGACCCCGTTATCCGAGATTTCGATAGTGACAGTAGATGCGCCCGAATGCTCTGAAATGTTGCGAAGTACTTCCGATACGACTCTTTGTAATTCAAAGTGGAGATCTTTTTGGGTGTTCTCGGAGAGCAAATCTGGGGCAGATCGTAGTTGATGTATCTCTTGGCGAACTTTTTCAATCAAGTCGGTAATCGTAAAGCGCACGGTGCGCAATGAATCTTTAGATTTCATATCCTGAGTAGCGGCAATGAGTGAATCAATGGAATAGCCCAGGCCTACAAGGTCCTGGGCTATTCCATCATGAAGTTCTTGAGCGAGTGTTACTCGCCTTTGATTCATTTAGTAAATAATGCATCGATTTCTTGAGCAAACTCCTTTGCCACAACATGGCGCTTAACAGAGAGTTTTGCGGTCAGATGTCCACCTGCAATTGTGAAGTCCACAGGAAGAATTGTGAATTTACGGATTGATTCAGCTTTACTGACAGCCTTGTTCGCTTCATCGACAGCGGTCTGCACAACAGCAATCAAATCTGGATCGTTAATCAATTCGTTAATTGATGCGCCATCCTTCTTGTTGTTAGCAACCCATCCCTTGAGGGCATCTTGATCAATTGTGACAAGAGCTGCAATAAATGGTTGGTTATCACCAACGACTATGCACTGGCTTACCAATGGATGAGCACGCAGGCGGTCTTCAAGAACAGCTGGTGCTACGTTCTTTCCACCAGCGGTAACAATCAGTTCCTTTTTGCGACCAACGATGTAGAGGAAGCCTTCATCATCTAGTTTTCCAAGGTCTCCAGTCTTAAACCAACGGTCTGCATCAAAGACTTCGGCATTAGCATCTTCATTTTGCCAGTATCCCTGCATGACGATTGGTCCGCGAATGAGGACTTCTCCATCTTCAGCAATCTTGATTGATGTTCCTGGAATTGGCTTTCCAACTGAACCAACACGATGAGCCCCGATTAAATTCAGAGTTGCACCCGCAGTTGTCTCAGTTAATCCATATCCCTCTAGCACCGTGACTCCAGCACCGCGATAGAAGTGACCTAGGCGCACACCAAGCGGTGCTCCACCTGAGATTGCAGCTTCTACGCGTCCGCCCATACCGGCACGAATCTTGCTATAGACCAATTTGTCAAAGAGTCCGTGCTTGAGCTTAAGGATTGGGGAGACCTTCTTCTTATCAAGTGCTTCAGAGTATGCAATTGCAACTCCAGCAGCCTTGCGGAAGATGTTTCCCTTTCCTGCGGCTTCTGCTTTTGCTTCTGCGCCGTTGTAAATCTTTTCAAAAATACGTGGCACTGCAAGAACGAATGTTGGTTTAAATGACGCGAGATCCATTGGTAGGCGACCAACTGGGTCGCTGCAATGTGCCATGTGTAAACCAGAAGCGATTGCTCCGATTTCAACCATGCGACCGAAAACGTGTGCAATTGGAAGAAATAGCAAGGTAGATCCGCCAGGCTTTAGGAATAGCTCGCTAGCTCCTTGAACAACATTTCCACACTCAGCTAGGAAGTTACCGTGTGTTAACTGCACACCTTTTGGCTTTCCAGTTGTTCCAGATGTGTAGATAAGTGTTGCAAGAGATGATGGCACGAGCGCATTTCGGCGACGATCAATTTCATCATCTCCAATGTGCTTTCCAGCCTCACGCAAAACAGAGAGAACATCATCAGTCATCGTCCACAAGTTTCTTGTGTGTGATGGCTGAACTGTCTTTACAAGTTCAGCAAGTGCAGGAGTTTCAACAATGATTGCAACTGAGTGCGAATCATTAAGGATCCAATCAATTTGCTCGGCAGATGATGTGTCATAGACAGGAACGACAACTGCGCCAGCAAACCATGTTGCAAAATCTAGGATGGTCCATTCATAACGTGTGCGCGCCATGATCGCGACACGATCACCAATCTGCACACCAGATGCAATCAATCCCTTAGCCGTGGCGCGAATTTCTTCTTCTGCTTCGCGCGCGGTAACAGGTTGCCATCCTTCGCCCAATGGGCGGGACATAATGACGCGCTCTGGTTCAAACCACGCACGTTCAGCGATCAGATTAGTGAGGTTTCCGGCTGTAGCAGCGGGAACTAGCGGAGGGATTGAGATTTCATTCATGGCAGAACGCTAGCGTGAGGCAAGCGCAAAGGTAAAGAGGTAACCTTGCGCCATGGCCGAATTCAGCAAATCCACAATTTCCATAGATGCCCCAATCACCGCTGTTCAAGAGGCGCTCTTTGCCTTGGACAGATACCCAGAGTGGTCCTCTCAGATTAAGTCAGCCGAAGCTCTTGCCCATGATGACCAAGGTCGGATCACCAAGGTGAAGATGAGTATCGATGCCGGCATGATGAAGGATCGCCCAACTCTAGATTACGACTGGAGCGATGCTCCGGGCACTTTGCGTTTTTCACTAGATGAAGCAGACCTGTTAACGGGTATGGATGGAGTCTATTCAATCAAGAGCATTGATGCCGACACAACTGAAGTGACATATGAGTTAGAAGTTTCGCTGTCGATGCCAATACCAGCGATGATGCGTCAGAAAGCTGAGAAGTCAACGATCGATGCAGCGTTGGCACAACTCAAAACTCATCTAGAGGGATAATTCTTTGTCATACACGATTGGTATCGATGTTGGCGGCACCAAAGTTTTGGGCGGCGTCGTTGATGCGAATGGAAAAATTATCGCAACTGCTCGTAAAGATACTCCTCGACAAGGCGGAAGAGCGCTCACTCAAACTATTGCTGACACTGCGCTAGAACTTATGGCAGAGCATTCAGTTACTTCAATTGGCGTCTCGGCAGCAGGATTTGTTTCCTCTGATCGCAAAACAATACTTGCAACACCAAACATCGCTGATTGGAATGGCGTTGATTTGGATTCTGAACTCACTTCCTTAATTGGTCTGCCAGTTGTAATCGAAAATGATGCAAATGCTGCAGCCTGGGGAGAGGCAAAGTTTGGTGCAGGCCGCAATCAAAATCACATGATGATGTTGACTGTTGGTACAGGTATTGGTGGAGGCCTTGTTATAAATGGTGATTTGTATAGAGGTGCTTTTGGAATTGCAGCAGAGTTTGGTCACTTACGCGTAGTACCTGAAGGCCATCTCTGTGGATGTGGTGCCCGCGGATGTTTTGAGCAATATGCATCTGGAAACGCTCTGCTACGTCATGCACGTGAGGCAATAAGTGCAAGCCCAGAAGTAGCGCGCAATCTCTTATCTCGAGGTGACGGAACTATTGCCGGATTAACAGGTCAAGCAATTACAGAAGCTGCCCGTGATGGCGATCCAGTCGCACTTGCTGCTTTCAACACAACAGGCCAGTGGCTTGGCGCAGGAATTTCATCCTTATCAGTTTTGCTCGATCCATCCTGTGTTGTTATCGGCGGCGGTGTAATTGATGCCGGAGAAATTTTGTTAAAGCCAACCCGCGAATCATTAGAGCGCACAATGCCATTTGCTGGCAAACACCCATACCCAACTTTGATTGCAGCCGAATTGGGCAATGAAGCTGGTCTTGTTGGCGTTGCAGATTTAGCTAGAGTCTAATTTTCAAAGGGGTATCTCAACCCAATTTGTGATCGAACTGTGTCGAGTGTTTTCATAATGTCGACAGTGTCTTTCCAACTCAACACTTCTCTTTGTTGTTTTCCTGAAAGCACAAGCTGCTTAAATACCTCTGCTTGCTCCCTTATTCCATGCCCAATATAGGTATTTGGGTAGTGATTTACTGTGCCATCAAATAATGTCACCTTCATATTTGATGGAGCGTAAAAAACGCGATCGATCTCTAACCAACCATTCATACCGGCAACCACCGCGCGACAGGGCGTTTGTTCAAGCATTGTGGTGTTTAGCACCGCTTGTGCTCCATTTGCGTAATCAAAGATCATCGAAGTTTGACCATCGACACCCTTTTCAGTCAGCGCAGCAGTTGAAGTTATCTTTGTGGGATTTCCAAGAACCATGTGCGCAAATGAAACAGGATAAATTCCAAGATCTAGCAACGCACCTCCTGCAAGTGAGGGCTCTATCAGGCGGGGGATATTCTGATCAGCCAAGCGCTGTCCATGATCTGCTTGAATTGTAAGAATTTTGCCCAAGGTTCCGCTAGCGATGATTTCGCGCACCTGTCCATAATGTGGCAGGAAACGTGACCACATCGCTTCCATCAGTGCGACATGATTCTCTTTCGCTGCATCAACCATTTCCTGGGCTTGCTGGGCATTAACTGCAAAAGGCTTTTCGCACAACACTGGCTTTCCTGCTTTGAGTGCTGCAATCACATTCTCTTTATGTGCAGGGTGGGGAGTTGCAACATAAACCGCATCGATTGAAGTGTCAGATACTAGTTCTGCATATGATCCATATGCAACTGCGCTAAAACGATTTGAAAATTCCTGCGCATTGCCAAGTGTTCGTGAACCAACAGCGCCGACTCTATGTCCTTTGAGGTTCTGTATGTCTGTTGCAAATGCTTGTGCTATTCCACCGGTGCCTATGATTCCCCAACGAAAATCACTCACAGCGCTGCTCCATCATCTTCGCGATAATCGCGATGTAACCAACGATTTATTGCATGCTTTGCTGAGGCAATAAAGCCACGTGGTGTTTGTCGTGGGGGATTAGGTTGCACAAATTTCTCATCATCGATTCGATCCAGATCATCTAAGAATGTTGTGGGGGCTGATTCATCCAAGGAGAGCCCAGATACGATGGATTCGAACTCAGAGCGGATTAAATCCTCCTCGTCGAAATCCTCAGGCTCCTTTTTCTCAATACTCACCCTCAGATAGTGTCATAGCCGTCAATAACCAGTAAATTGTCCCCGTGCTCAACAACCTGCCATATGGAACCTTGCGCGCCTTTCTGACCCCATTTTTGATGTTGGCATTTCGACCAAAAGTGCGAGGTCTTCGTAATGTGCCAGGAAAAGGTCCGGTGATCATTGCCTCCAATCACCTCTCATTTAGTGATTCAATTTTTATGCCTCTGGTTGTTCCACGCAAAGTCACATTCTTGGCAAAAAGTGAGTACTTCACCTCACCTGGCCCAAAAGGATTTGTTAAAAAGTTAACATTTATTGCCTTAGGGCAAGTACCGGTTGACCGCTCTGGTGGTCGCCGCAGCGAAGCAGCACTTATCACTGGCTTAAAGGTTTTAGCTGATGGGGATTGCATCGGTATTTACCCTGAAGGAACACGCTCTCCTGACGGACGCTTGTACAAAGGAAGAACGGGTATTGCACGCTTGGCCATTGAATCAGGTGCACCTGTAATTCCAGTTGCTATGTCTAATACTGACAAGATTCAACCAACGGGAAAAGTTATTCCAAATGTTAAGCGCGTGGGGATGAACTTTGGAACTCCGATGTACTTCGATGGAGACTCAACAGATTTACAACACTTACGTGATGTCACAGATCAAATCATGAACGCCATTCACGCCTTGTCTGACCAGGAGTACATAGATATCTATGCTCCTAAAAAAGCAAAACTCGGTCAGATACAAGAAGAGGATTAATCCAAAGCGTTTCTGGCGGTTAAGTAGTTACATGTTTGGCACTCAGAACCTGGCTCAGGTAGCTCACCCTCTAGCACGTCAATGAACTCACCAATGACCTTTAGAAAATTAGCCTGATCTCGTTCGACAGGGACATACTTTTGGAATACTCCGAAACCATAATCCTCAGCCGAAGTTCCTGTTGCTGTGGCTAGCTTCCATACCAATAACCCAATTGATGCAACAGTTTGAGATTTACCGGCTGCAGGGTTTTCTAAGGAATAGGCATATGCCTCAAGCTGAGGTGAATAAAACTGCCCACTATCGCGTTGGCTATCAGATACTTTGCAATCAATTAATCCAATAGTGCCATCATCATTTGTTGAAACGAGATCGTACTTACCCAAGATGCGCCAACGTGTTTCCGTGCCATTGATTACCAAAGGCTTGCTCTTTACCCATTCTCCCCATTTGGTGACCTTGCCAGGGCGAAGTGTTGGATCAATTGTTGGCATGTCTGCACCTTGAAAATGCTCTTCTTGCAAAGCTGACATCGTCCCTACAAGTGGGAACTGACCTTGCATTGACACCTTGAACCAGTACTTAATCCACAAACATCTTTTGCAGGTGGAAAGACCAAAGGTTAAATCAGAGGGAGAGATGTTTTCGCGGGCTGGTTTGGCAGGTTTAATCATGGAAGTAATTGTGTACTTAGCCACTGACAATTGCAGCGACCAAAACAGATATTCCAAGAATGATCATGATCGCACCCCCGGTTGATCGAAGTCTTTCTAATCGTTTGGAATCTGTGGCAAGCCATTGGCGGGCCGTTCCAGCCAATAGCCCCCACGTTCCATCTGAAAAGAATGCAAGGATCGAAAAGATGGCACCAAGCAAAATCAACTGCCCTGTGACCTGACCTCGTTCTCGATCTATGAACTGAGGCAAGACAGCTGCATAGAAAACAAGACCTTTTGGGTTTAGCGCTCCAACCCAAAAACCATCTCTAATCGAGCGCCGCACACTAGGTGCGACATCGCCTTGATTTTTCATGTCAGCGGCGTGAGCTCTACGTTGTCGTATGGCATCTACTCCCAGATAGATCAGATAGAGACCACCACCCCATTGAATAGCGATGTAGGCAATCTCAGATCGCTGAAGGATTGGCCCCAAACCAAAAGCCACAAAGGTGGAGAGGCAAAAGGCACCTGTCACATTTCCGGCAACGGTGAGCACGGCGGTCTTTCGCCCCCAGGCGATGGCGCGGGCAATAACAAAGAGCACGCTAGGCCCAGGGGCCAAAATGATCACCATGGCTGCCACGATGTACTCGGCTAGCCGTGTGGGAATGATCATGTGGGCAGTTTAACGGCGAGTCTGGGTTGCGCTAGGGCGCTATATCCCAATAGATTACGGCTCGATATATCGAATGGATACATTCCACGGAGTAGTAGGAAAGGAGGGTTGAGATGCGCTCGCGTTCAGAGTCACTCGAATTCGCCCTTCTAGGCCTGCTTTCCCAAGCCCCATTGCATGGCTATGAACTTCGAAAGCGTATCGGCACCATCTTTGGGCCATTTCGCGCCTTGTCATTTTCAGTTCTCTATCCGCAGCTTCGCCGCATGGTGGAAGCAGGCGTAATTGAAGAGACTGTTGATGAAGCAACCTCTCGCAGATCTCGCATTGTGTATGCGATTACCGACAAGGGCGCTCGCAGATTTGAATCATTAACTGAATCAGTAACACCTGAGACTTGGGAGGACGAAGGCTTCGAAATTCGTTTCGCATTCTTTTCTCCAACCTCAGCAAATAACAGAGTAAGAATTCTTGAGGGACGCCATCGTCGCCTCAAGGAGAAAGCCGAAATCCTTCGTGGTGAACTCGAGAAGTCACCTGT
>Ga0209134_10000116_pt1 | contig 21871 bp, 29 predicted proteins | sample LauGreSp1BDMLBSN_2_FD_187566 | JGI IMG/M metagenome (GOLD analysis project Ga0209134, IMG submission 187566) | Freshwater lake microbial communities from Lake Michigan, USA - Sp13.BD.MLB.SN (SPAdes) (version 2) | ecosystem: Environmental > Aquatic > Freshwater > Lake | place: Lake Michigan, USA... | reverse complement strand
ACGCACCGTAGGGTATGTTGATGTACTTCCCACCCCTTGGTCCGAACAGCGCAGCAATGATGCTTGTGACGCGCTGAAAGTAGTTTCCTAAGTTGGATAGGGTTTGGCTGAAGTATCTCTGCTCGTACTCATTCCCAGGCGTACCCGTGTTGGGTACTGCCGGTGTCGTGATCTGGCCGGTGTAGTTGGTAGCCATTACTCAAACTGACGAGTGCCAGCCTTGTCAATAATCAGTGCTTTGCCACGGGGTTCTGCTCCATCCACGTTAGGGATGCTGATATGTGTCCAGCGATCAAACTCACGGATGATCTGATCGAAGGGCAAACCCGCAGAAATTACAGCACGGACTACTTCGTCAGGGGTCATACCTGGCACTCGGAGATCAGCCGCACAGCCATGACGGTGTTGGCTTGAATCTTTGCTGCCTACTGCATCATTGACCTGCTTGCAGCGGAACGCAGAATTAATCATTACGGGCTTGCCACCAAGGGTTTCTTTGACCTGCTCCAACAGTTGCGCTAGTCGTTGCAGGTTGCTGATTTCCGCTTGTGTTGGAGAGTTGTCAAACTCACGGTGGTCGGTGACGGTTAGTTCGTCAAGGGTGAAGTGTTTACTTAGGTAACTCATTTGCTGCTCATTTTCATGTCAGCAAGTTTTTCAACTGTGCGACCACCAAAGTATGCCAAAAATATAATTTGACCCCATTGGCCTAGCAGGTTGACATAAGACTCTTGGGCGTTGTAGCCAAAGGCAGACATCATGGTAAACAGGAAAAACGCAATAAAGATTGCTATTAGAGCCATCGGGCGAATGTTCTTGGACAGCCATGAATCGGATGACATATCCGCAGTCCACCGTGCGGTGGTGTTTTCCTGCTCTGCCTTAAACATCTCAGTCTCGTTAGCCATCTTTGCCAGTTCACCGCTTTGGGCAAGTGTGGCAAGTTCTAATTGAGCCTTGGCTTTGGCTTCAGGGTCGGGAATAAGTTTGTCGATTAACTTGCCGCCGACTGCTAGTAATCCAGTAATATCAAACATCAAAACTTCCCTTTCATTGCAATTACACCCCAAGCCACCAAGAAAAATATGGCAGCGGCAACCAGTACGCAAAGCCCCATTGTGATGGCTTCGTCAATCTCAGCCTTGCGGTTCTTGGCCGCAGTCGCATCTAGTATCTCTTGCGTTCTCCTGCGCTGCACAATTGCGTTGCGCTCAAGGAGAATCTGATTCCACAACTGGCTGTGGCCTTGATTGATAAAGTGCCACTTCAACTCCTCTTCAGCCCGATTGAGTTCATGCAGTTGCATTACGGTTGACATCGCTTGGCTGGTGTCTGAACTGTACTTTTTCTTCGGGTCCTTAACTGCTTCCTTGGCTACCTTTTCCTTTGCGTCGAAAAACTTCATCACATCGCCGGTGATGCCCTGAATGTCTTTGCCCATCTTGATGGCGGCTTGGATTCCCGATACAGCCGCCCTAGCAGCGGCAAACGCTGTTATAGGGTCAATCATGGCGTTCTTTCTTAACCACCTCCAGTACCCAACGGCACACCCGCCCGTCTTTGTCTAAAAACTCATTAGCCCCATACTTTTCGTTCGGCAGCACGACACGGCACACCAGCACGATTTTTTGTTCCGTGTTGGGCCATTGAATTTGAGCAGAAGCAATTGCATCTATCACTTGAATCCGTGGTTTTTAAAAAAGTCAAATACTATGTAAGCCAGCCCAGCCAGTGCAGCCCACACCAATCCACCCAAGGTCTTCTCAATGATTGCCTGGCGTAACTTAATGGACTGTTCCTGCTTGTGGATGGCCAACTTAACCCAACGCACCTCATCTTCAGACAAGTTGGACGATTCCTTGATCGCCGCAGCAATGTCGGCAACAAGTTCAGCGCGTTCGGATTGGTTCATGGTTAGTTGCTTTCAGGCCATGCAGCCGTTACAGCCATTAGAGCAGGGACATCAGAGGCAGCAGCAATAGCAGCCAGCAGTCTGTCGCACTCGGTAAGCACAGCGGCACGGTAGGTCACTGTTGCGGCAGGAATAGCCACATCACGCTCTGCCTTGCGGATAACCATCCAATCTGTTGCTGACAGGAGTTGGTTTGCTGTAGTCTTTGTCTGCGCTAGGTGGTTGCTTTTTAATCCTTTAGCAACTAGGCGTTTTGTTGAATCAACCATTGCTGGTTTACCGTCAACAACACCAAGAACCTTGACATACATTGGGTTGCCTTCTTGGTCAACTTCCTCACGGTCATTTAACAGTTTTGGATTGTCAACACCCCAGTAGAACCTGTCATCGTACCAAGGAGCGTCGGCCACCTCAGTAATGCCAATAGCAGCACGCTCGGCTTGGCTTGCAAGGCGCAGCCAGTTAGAAGGGTATTGCGTGTCGTTGTAGGTAAAAGGGCTGTCAATGCCCAATGGTGTTCCGTTTAGTAAAAACATGATGGTTCCTTATCGTGCGTTAGCGTATTTAAAAGGGTTTTCGGCAAATGCCATGTAGATGTATGTGCCTCCACTTGCGTTGATACCAGCGTTAGAGTCACGAACCTTAAAACCGTTTGATAACGCATCAAAGATGCGAGAACTTGAAACCTCGGCATCCGAAGTATTTGGATAAAGTTCTTTGTTCATTGTGTTGTAAGTATCTCTTGCGGTATCGTGTATGTACCAATCGTAAGCCGAGTCTGACCGCTTTATTAAAAAATAACGAGGTCTAAACCCAAGGTACACAAAAGGCCCATCAGTGCTTCCATTGCCAGTGTAACTACCAAAGGCTGAATACCCTGCTACTGGGGCGAAGCAGTAGGACACCATTGTTCCCGCACCTGCCCATGCTGAACCTAAAGATACAACAGTTGAAGTTGGTGATGTGCTGTTCCAATACGATGCAGCAGTTTGAGCCGCATTTGTTGTATTTAGTTCAAGATATTGGGTATTTGGTATTGATATGTGCCATGTTGCCCAAGCATTAGTTGATGCTCTTAATTTAGTAATAACCATTGAAGGCGCAACACCAAGGCCATGACCAAATGTTCCTGTACCACTTGACTGAGCAGTAAGAGTCACCACACTAAAACCAGCGGTAGTGTTTGCGCTTACAGTTGATGTAATTGAGCCAGCAGTGTTAGAGACGGCAGTGCCTCCTGCTTTCCATTGCCAGCCAATATAAGCATCGCCACTAGCGTTTGTTTGTCGTGAGTCGATAGAGCCTGAAACCAATGAAAAGCCATTGGAATTAAATGCAGAAACATTGCCGTAGGGGGCTAAGTTCGCACTTCCCTCTGCATCGCTTTGGTTGGAGCTTAATTTTGCGGCGGCTGTAGCTCCACGAACAGAATCTTGCAGCACATGGTTGTAGCCAACACTCCTGTCTTTAATCCACACAAAATCAGGCTGAAAACTTACACCGTTAACCGTGTTGACAATAGATGCGTTTGCCCCTGTGCCTGTGTAAGTAGTACAAGCCATTGCCACTCGACCATCAGGAATTGCGTATGTTGTTGGCATAGTCTTATAGGTTGAAAGTGTTGAGGGCTACATAGCCGCTTGGGGGTGTGTAAGTAAAACCTTGCTGACCAAAGTTGGCAGTTATATCAGTTGCGGGTGTACTTGAATAGTTGGCAAATACAGGAAACGGTTGGGTAGAAGGCGCAGTAATTGTCATTACGCTTGAAAGCGTATTGTTGACATACAAAGTAAGTGTTCTAGCCGAGTTGTTCCATGCAAATCCAAGTGTATTTCCAGCAGACCATGACGGAGTTGCAGATTGAGACGCAGTAGCATTTTGTGTATATAACGCTCCACCTGATACAAACATTGCGTATGAAGACGCTGCTGGGAACCAACTACTTCCTACATTTGGCAATTCACCAAACGCGACTCCAGCAACTACGTTAGTGTTACCTACACTGACACACTCCCAATAAGTGTCTCCTGTGATTTGCATTGTTGCAACAGCAATAATGCTTGCTAAACCTCCTGTGTAGGCATGAAGGTTTCCATTATCAATTGTTCCTTGAGAAGCCTTTGTCAAAGGATTCAACACAGCATAGTTAGCCGCAGTCGCACTGGTCAGCGTAGGCACATCGGTCATGCTGTCGTAGGTGTTCCCTGCGGTCACGGAGATGTTGTTGGTTGTCCAAGTGTTGCTGTTGCCGCTAAAGTCGTTGCCAAGTGTGGCTGCGCTTGCGTTGTTGGTAAATGGCAGGTAGAAGCCGTTAGTGCCGTATGTGCCAGCGTACTTCTTAGGTAGCCATTGGTTGTAGATGCTGTACGCACCAAACGATGAAGGGGTCAGGGCTTGTCCGTCAATGAAGTTGACTTCTGCTAAATAGCCATCAAGGTAATTTGCAGAATTTACTTGCCCCATAGTATGAACACCTGTGCTGTTAATACTTGTGTCTAGATTTAAAGCAAAGTAACCGTAAAATGCACTAACGGAATTTTGTACTCCGTTGACGTATAACTTTAATCGGTTTGTATCTGTTGCTTGCGTGGTATCCATAGCAAGAACAATATGATACCAAGCAGCGGGGTCACGATAAACTGCGGATGTGCTTCCACCGTAGTCCGAAGCACCTTCTTGATATATAAATAAAGTATTGTCATTATCAAAACGAAGAATAAATGCGTTCCCCCCTGTTGTAGCACCAAATACATTTTGGTAGGTGCTTAAAGTACCACGCTTAAACCAGCCACTCCAAGTAAATGTTTTGCGGTTAGAAGCCGTTGCAGGGGTACGATTCAAATAAGCACTTGCACTAGACCGAAACCGTAGGCTGCGGGTGAGGTTGTACCCGCCGCTAGGACGGGTAAACAGTTCGTTCTTAGCAGCAAACATTATGCAAACGCCTGTGCGTAGGTTCCGAACCAGGATGTGCCGTTAGCCACGAAGGTCAGGATGTCAACGCCTGTGGTTGCGGTAGTTGTTAAGGTCGGCGCAGTGCCGCCAGCGAACTTGACGGAAGTAAACACCGCAGTCCGTGAGCCTGTTGCGTCTTGGGTAAGAATAAGAACAAAGGACTTGCCAGCCGTTGCAGTGGGCATGGTGAATGTGCAGTTGCCTGTCATTGTCACCGTCTGCACTGTGCCGCTGGTCAGAACGAGGGTTTGGGTTGTGCCTGAGTTACCAATGGCAACCACGCCTTCGGTGTAGTTGTTAACCGTGGGGTTAGTCAGCGTCTTGTTGGTAAGGGTTTCAGTTCCTGTGTAGGTGGAGATTGACGCTGCGGCCAATGTCGCAGCACCAGTACCGCCCTTGGTAATCTTTAGGACTGGACCAGCATCAAACAACGCATCAATGGAGTCCAAGTCGGTGTTGATCTTGGTTCCCCATGTGTCAGTACTGGCCCCAACTTCGGGCTTGGTAAGTAATAGGTTCGTTGTCGTTGTATCAGCCATATTTCACCTCTTATGCGGCCTCTTGCCACGTTGTCGAATTATCTGCAACAGCAGTCCAAGTCTCTGACGTATCAGATATGGGTGACCAAGACTCTGACGTGTCAGGAACTGCACCCCATCCGAATCCAATCATCGTCCCTACTGATGAATTAGTTTGTACACCAATTATCGCAACAGAAACGACGCTTGTGGCAGTGCCTGCGGAGCCAGTGCCTCCAACTCCAGTAATGTCCTGGAACGAGATGACCTCGGCACTTACCGTCCCAACACCGCCCGTGGCGTTGTTGCCTGTAATAATTGGAGATACAAAGAGGGACTGGACGGAGCCTGCGGCTGAGTTACCTGTGATGGCAATAGACACAGACAGGCTGATCGTGCCGACATTGCCGGTAGCAATCGTCCCGTCCTCTTGGATTGACCGGCTGGCCAGCAACGTGCCAATGGCAGATGTGGACGAGTTGCCACTGATGACAACATTGCCTATGCCATAGGCTCCCCTGCCGTAATAGCCTGTGCCGTAAGCAGCCATGCCGCTGCTCCCGCGTTAAGCCAGCCGAATCAGGCCGGTGCTTGCGTCATTGACGGGCATTGTCAGAGTGAACGTGCCAGCGGTAACGGTCTGCGATCCAAAAGTGTGAACACTCACCGCCTTGTTGGACTGAGTGGAGTTGTAGATCAGGACCGCGTCAAAGGACGTAGACAGGGTCACAGCAGAATAGGAGATGCTTGCGCTGGGAGTGACAAAGGCCGTTGTCCCGCTAGTGCTTGGGACGGTCCCAAACGTCACGGTCACGCCACCAGCCGTGTACCCAGTACCTGTCACCTCGTTGGTGGATGAGTAGGCTGTGGTGGCCGCGTTAACGGTGGCAGATGCCAGGTACAAGGCCGCCTTGAACGTGTCAGCAGTTGTGGCCGCACGGATAACACCTGTACCAAAATTGTGATGGCCGACCAACAATTCGCCCTTGAACGAGGTACACATTGCCTGAGTATTTGCCATGATTATCCTAAAGGTTGAGAAACGGCTAGTGTTACAACATTGCGTTTCAAGGTCATATCAACGGAACGGTGAACAAGTTCATTGTTCTGCCAGTACTCGACCCACCGAGTTGTCTCGTTCTCAGTATCAATTATCCCTTCTTTTTTCTCAAGTAGGGAGTCGTCGATTTCGCCTTTGGTCGTTGTGATTAGCATTTCTACCCCAGTGTTCTTGCACGTGCGGTCAGAGAGCCGCCCGATGTTGTGCTTCTATCATCTGCGAGTTGCAGTTGCTCAAGTCCAGCAAGGTACAGCGCAGACCAAACAGAGATACGCGCATCATCCTGTAGGTAAGGCGCGGCCTGTAAGAGTGCGCCATACAGATAGATGTCAGGGGATGATGTCAACAAAAAGTTTGTTGCGACTGAAGTTGATAACTTAGTTAACTTTGCGTAGTAGGTCAGTTCGCCCGTGTAGGTTGTATCAGGGGCTGGGACAACACGAATCTGACTCCCAACGATGCTGAAGTAGATCGGTTTGCCTGCTGCGCTTGTTCGTGATGCCAACACATCCAACGAGTCCATTGTCTCAAACTGCATCGGAGTCACTGGGTTTGTATTTAACTTAAACGCCCGTGTCTCAAGGAAGTTGTCAGGGACCGCGCTGTACTCGCTGTTGATGAACGCATCGGCGCGGACAATCATTTGACGTGTACGCAAGTTGCGTTCGATCTGAGCCTCTGCCAGAGAGATGAAGTCAGGGATTGCAGCCGTCAGGTCGGCACGGACGAGCCAATCCGCTACTGATGCCTTGAGTTCGGTGTATGTAGTTAGAGCCATTAGGTAGCCTTTTCCTTTTCCTCAAGGTCACGCATGACCCATGTGTGGTCGTGCTTGAATTCAAACGTCCCAATGTGGCCAATTTCTTTGGACACATCGTGGTCAATCCATATCTTAAACCCTGCGGCCTGCGCCTTGCGGCAAAAGAAAATATCCTCACCAATGTAGCCGCGTTTGTCGGTGCGCCAGGGAGTCTCAAACCAAGGCTCTGTCAACGCCTCAAAGACGTTGCGCTTGATGAGCATTACACCCATGCCGATGCTGCCAACTTCCTCAACGCCTGTAGATTCAGGCATTGTGTAGACCAACTCGCGCTCTCCGTCAGGGCCGTACTTCTGAGCCGTTGGACCTGTTGGCATCCTGCGACGTGCGCAGTTGGTGGCCACAATGTCAAGGTCGTGCTTTAGCAGCCTCTCAATCATGTCCTGCGGGAATGTCATGTCCGAGTCGATGAACAGAACGTGGGTGCAGTTCTCGCGCATTGCGTCAAGGCAAAGGTCTGCTCGTTGGTTTTGGATCAACGTACCCTGCATGATCTTCAGAGCAATTGCGTCTGTGGTGTTCAGCGTGTGATATGCCACCATGTTGACCATGCAATAGGTGTAGTTTGCGTGGACCATGTCACGCGCTGGGGTGCAGACTGCAATGTAATTCATACTTGTCCTGGGCGAGTTCTAAAGTAACGGTTTTCAGGGTCGTTTAACCAGCGTTTCATGTACGCATCATCGTCCAACTTGCCCTGCGCCTTGAGTTCAAAGTAGATACTCAGAGGGATACTCGCAACCTTATTCCACTCGCCGTACTTGGAGTGCTTTTCTTGCAGGTTGAAGTCCTGCTTGTTCTCTTCAATGATCGCAGTGATGTCCTGCTTGGTTTCAACGGTAGCCTCGTCGGTTTCCGAGTTGTAGTGCCATGTGCGATTGATGCCCAAGGCATCATTGCGATCAAAATGTTTGGATTCAATCATGTAAAAAAGAGCCAGGTTTCCCTGGCCCTTTCCCTTTACTTTTAAGAAGTAATCAAGTCAGCAGCAATGCCGTGGGCAGTTTCTGCCAACACCTTGTGGCCGAACTCAACGATCAACATACGCTTCTCAGCGTCACCGGTCTTAGCCAACTCAATTTGTTGGTAAGGACGGAGAACGGTCATCTTTGCGTAATCAGGATCGATCACGAAGGCATCACGCTCACGTTGGAAACGGTTGGGAACCACTTGCACGTTCCCGAAGTCGCTGACGTAAACATCTGCGGCCCCCACGATAGTTGCTGGCTTTGCACCACCATCAATGTTGAAACGAGAAGATGCAATGCCGGAGAAACCCGATACGCGCTGCTTGTTGACAGGACCAACCATCAAGATTTTTGGAGTGCCGCCAGAAGTCCATACTTGCTGGATGACGTTCTTCAAAATTGTCTCAGTGAAGGTACGGACGTTGCCGTCTGTACGTGCGCTGCTTGGCAGGGTTGTGTACGATGGGCTTGCACCGTTAGTCTGCATATCAACGTTGGTCTTCAGGAACGCTTGCAAGGATGCAGTAGTACGAGCGACAGTAGTGCTACCAGCGGCAGCAACTTGGCTGTTCAGCATACTGAACTCTTGGTCGCGACGAAGTTCAGAACCACGCTTTGCGATTTGGTAGGCCAGTTCAGAGCGTCTGCCTGCTTTATTTACAGTCTCTTCAGTCGCGGACAAGATGATTGTCTTGCGAGAGATTTGAGCGTAGTTTTGCAGACGGACAGTGGCAGTCACTGCGTCAAACGAAGTAACGTCGTCACCCTCCAACTGTGCATTGGCGGCGGCTGCGGCCAAGACGTCGGTTTGGTATTCAAACAAACTGTTAGAAACATTTTCACGTCCAATATTGGAAATGTACGGTGTTTCTTCCGGTGAGATGTTCGTAATAATATTCGAAAGATCTTCCCGAATACCCTTGGCAGAGTAGGTGGTGAAGGTGTTAGCAACAATAGCCATTTAAGTGCCTCATTTCAGTAAAAGTTCAATTGCGGAGGCCGCGTCTTGAACGCGACCAGTTTTTGCAAGACGCTTTTGTGCGAGAGTACTTCCAGTTGACTGAGAGACGCGACCTGCTGCACCAGGCTTGGCAGGGCGAGGGCCGTTGTTGACTACCGGTTTGATGTTGCCCCTTTTGGACATCATCTGCTCGTACAGGGCTGCTTTACGCAGTACCGATACGACTCGGTGGTCGAATATGTTCTTCAGTTCATCAGGTGCAAATCCAGCCTTTTGGCCGAACTCGATCAGCATGGACTTCTCGGCTTTTGCCTTCTCTGGATCGCTCCATTGAGGCAGTGCCTTCAGCAACAAATCCTGCTCTTGAGCGAGAAACTGCTGCATCGTCTGTGCTTGCTCCTGCTGTGAAATCTGATTGAGCCGTTGCTGTTCGGATTGAATAGCACGTGCCTTCTCTTGGTTTTCACGCATCACCTCTTTCTGCCGTACCCATTCGATGGGGTCCTCTTGGTAGAGACGGTCCCAGTCGATCTGTGGCTCGGCTGCTTGCTGAACTTGAACTTGCAACGCTCCAAGTAACTGAGCGTACTGACTACGCTCGGCACGGATTGCTTCAGCCTCCTGCTCGACTTGCTTGCGCACTTCGGCAATTTGCTGCGTCTTCCGTGTGTAGTCCTGTGTTCGTGAGTAACCCTTCTGAAGTTCGTCCAACGTCACTGATACTTCTTGTCCGTCAACTTTGACGGTGAAGGTCTGTGGCTGGGTTTCCTCCTCGGATTCCTCATTCTCTTCAGACTGTTCGTCGTTCGTTTCGTCATCGGCTGCGTCTGCACTCTCCGATAATTCTTCGTCCAACGCCGCAGAGTCGGATTGCTCCTCCTCTATTTGCGCCTCGTCAATTGACTGTTCTCCCTCATCGGGCAGTATTGAAGAGATTGCATTCACCGCTTCGGTGATACTCATTGGCCCTGCTGGGACACTTCCTTGTGGGGTTGGTGTTGTTGACATGGCTGCTTTCTAATTACTTACTGACACGCTCGATGGCACGTTGTGCCACCTTTGCGTTGTCCATCATTTTTGATAATTCTATTTTTAGATTCTCAATTGCCTTGAGCATAGACCAAGCGATCTCACGTTTGGCTGACTCCTCCGGCTTGGTAGACCTGAAAACCCAGACCTGATCTGCCTCCATCTTGTTGATGGCAGTGTTGAAGGATTCATCCTCCAAGAACTGTTTGGCTTTCAAGCCTTTGCGAACTATTTCTTCGTCATTCATTTACGCCATTCCTGTAGGGTTGATGGGCGCAGCCATAGGTTGCATCGCCTGATTGACGATATTTGCCTGTTGCTGCAATACTTCTCGATCCATGTCCTGCGCAGCCTTAATCTCCGCAGTGCTGATCTGTGTGTTGTACTTTAACTCAAGTTCGTATTTCTTTAGTAGTCCATCTTGTGCCATTTGGTCACGACGGAAGTCATCATCACGAATCATCTGATCGCGCTTGAGTTCCAACTCAGCCGCCTTCTTCTGAATGTCAGCCTCGATTGACTTGGCCTGTACCTGCGCAAGAACCTCTTCTGGGGTCGGTTTTGGTGCTGGGGCTGGTGGTGGCTGGTAGTCGGCAGGGATCGCGTTGAAGTACTGGCTGGTGTCGGCAAAGCCAGACATCTCCACGATCTTGCGCAACGTGTAGGCGTACTGGGACGGTGTCACTAATGGGTTCTGTGGTCCGAGTTGGGTCAGAGCCTCCTGCTGCTTTGCGGAGATCATCATCAGTGCCTGCATACGCTCGTTGGTGTCGCCGTTGCCAAGTCCAATGTTGATGTTCACGTCCATGTTGGTGTTCCACGCACGGGGGTCGATCTCCACAAACTCGTTTCGCAGGCGAATCATCCGAGGCTTGTCCTGGTGCGTTGTCATCAGGAACAGGATTCCCTTGAAGAGTTTCTTCATGCCCTCGGCCATCAGTCGAGCCGTCAGTTCGATCCGACCTTGGCTTGCGCTGATGGTGGCTGCAACCGCAGCCTTGGTGCTGGACTGCAACGCGTCAGCGTTCAGACCCATCGCTGCCTTGCTCATGCCAGTGCGGTCTTCCTTAATCTGGTCCATGTAGTCCAGCATCGGGAAGGCTGCCTGTCCAACAAATGGGGTGGAGAACGGCTGCACCATGCCAGGCGCGCGCATACGGATGACGGCTCCAGTCTCGTTGTTCAGCACGTCGTCCATGTTGACCTGGCCCTCGACCACCGCAGTGCGGGGGTGGATAGACTGCGCCAATGAGTCGAGAGTGTTGCGCAGAATCTCGGACTTAATCTCTTGCAGGTCGTGCGTAATGTCAAAGATGGACATCGCCTCAAGTGGAGATGTGTGTGGCTCTGGGTCGCAAGGGAAGTCCACAAACGGGTTGTAAGACGCGGGTAAGTTGCGGACAACTTTGTAGCCGGCTCCGATACAACAAATCTTGCGCAACTCAGGGATTCCGTCGCCGTCATAATCAATCCGTGCATATGCCTCGATGTACAGGACGCGACGCTGCATTGGGTTGGCAGAGTCGTTGGTTCCAAAGGTAGTGGACAGCGGCTGGCGAGCCAAGTACTCCTCGTTGTTGTCCAAGTCGGTGGAACTGATGTTCTCCTCGATCTCGTCCTCGTCGTAGCCCATTGCCATCAACTCAGCGACTGTGGCCATCTTGCGGTGGGCGATGATGCCCGCGTCGTCAAAGGAACGTGCGCGTCGATCAAGCAATAACTCTTCGGGTGGGACGGCCATGATCTTGATTCGGCCATCCTTCATCACGCGCTTGATCTGCACGTCGTGCAGCATCGGGGGTGGCGGCATTGGGACGGGCTGGCCGGTCATCGGGTCAATCTGTGGCTGCATCTGCTGCATCTGCATCTCAAATGCAGGGTCAGGGTAAGAGACAACGATTTTGACCTCGGCGGCCTCGTCTTCTAAAAGTTGCAGGGTCTGGTCATCGAGTCCGCTGTACTCTTCGATTCGGACGCTTTCGACCTCTTCCCACCAGTATTTTGCAATTCCGCACTTACGCACCAGCGCGTCTTTAAAGATTGCGTAGGTGGTCATGAAACCGTTGTTGTCCTTGGTAAAGATGAAGTTGGCGTAGTCGGTTGCTTGCTTAGAACCCTCTACATCTTCAGGACCCTCTGGGGTGTACTCGACAACATTCTCTGTGCTGAAAAACACGCGCATCAGGCTGGGCAGCATCGCGCTGACTGTGTCGCGGACTTCCATTGCCACGACCTGGGAACGACCTTCCTCCTCATTACCGAAGGGATCGCCACGGTAGTACTCAGTGCCACGGGCGCGGGTTGGAGAGATGTCGGTGTCGATATAACTAATTGCGTCGGTGATGTCCTGCGTGATGATCGCTTGCAACTCGTCATCGTCCATCGGCTCCTGCGCTGAGATGTCGGTGCTGATTGGGAGTTCGTTCATGTTCATATCGGTACTTTCTAGTTAAACCAGTCTTCTGCGTATTTTGGCCTGTTTTCAACGATCCAAGGCTTGGCTTGGGCAGTAAGTTTTTCTCCGTCAAGGCCAATAGTTTGTGAACCAAGGTGGTGAACGTAGGATCGGGATAAGTAATGCTGGAACCCAGCGGCTCGCAGGTCTTCGCAGTGGACATCATCAGAGTACCAGTTCAGGGGTGGGAACTTGAACGTGTTCCACGCCTCGTCGCTGATCCACCCGAATATCGGGGAGAGGCATTCCATCGGAATGATGGAGTCCTCGTAGGGGTATTTAAAGTAGTTCAGTTTCTCATTGAACGGGTTCGACCTGATGTTCTGCACAGGTCGGGCTGCATCGCATCGTGCCGACACCCAGCCCAAGGGTTCCTTAATCTGTTTCTTGAGTTGCATCACGTCTTCAAGCAGGTACTTGTAACTGGTGGGGGTTAGGACGATGTCGTCGTTTGCCACCACCACAGAACTAAAACCATCGGAGAACGCCTTGTCGATGATGGCGTTGTACGCATCACCGAAGTTGCTCTTGTCGCCCTCCATCTTGTAGTCAGCCTCGAAGTGGCTGATGACGTGCAAAGGTCCGCGCAGGTAAACGGGAGCCTCTGGGCAGTATTCGTTAATGCTTGCCAGCATCACAGCAAGACCCTTGCCGGTGACGGTTGATATGCAAATCGGAGAAATCATTTCAATTTGTTTCTCGCTGAGATTGCCTTTGCCTTTGACTTTGCGTCTGCCTTGCTGGACGCGCCCCAAGCGTTAAGGCTGAGTAGCAACCGCGTTGGCTTGCCGTCCTTGTACTCAGGTCCAGCGTTACCCGCCATCCGTGAAAGAAAACTCGCACGGCGCGGGTTGTCGCCTGACTTGACTGGCGGCTTTATGTCTTGGCCTGCCGCCTTTAGGCTGGCGCGACCCTTGGCATTCAGGCCGCCTGCGGGGTTCTTACCCTCCTTGCGTTGCCAGGCTGCTGTCATTTCTTCTTCATTGGCTTTTTGGCTGTCTTGGCAGACTTCTTGAAGTCGGCTGCGCTGGGTGCTGCCTTGCTGCCGACCTTGTTCATCTTCTCGCCGCTGCCTGCTTTGATACGGGCTTGCTTGGCATTGATATTTGCGTAGAGTCCTGCTTTCATTCGTCTTCTCCTTCGGTTTGTGAATCCATCTCTTCGTCTTTGGCCTCGCCGGTGTTGGGGCCACCAACAACCCACGCACGGCAACTACGGCTGGCCGCGCACTTGAAGTCAAAGATTTCGCAGTAGCCAAGGTCGGCCAACTTGATAACGTCAGCGGGATCAGCGTCGTTGCCGATGCCATCAGCAATGCACTGCTTGATTGAGTCGGAGACGTTGAACGCCGCGCAGTTACCGCAACGGCTTTGCTTTGCTTCCTCGGCAGACACGTCCCACTCGTCGCCCATGCGCTTCCAGTAAGCCTCGTTTGGCAGTTTGGGGTTCTCAGGACCGTAGGCTGCGGTGGTGATCGCCTTGGCTCGGTTCTTGAGATTTAGGGTAATGTCTTGCGTGGGAAGTGGACAGTTTGATGTGTCTGTGTCTTCCTTCATCATCTGATCCATCGCGCCTTGGTAGCGTGACGGGACGCTACGGCTTGTCTGTGTGGCCATTACCTATCCTTTCAAAAACTGAATGCCCAATTATGCAACTCTTGGAATATTTCGGCGCAGGGGCTTGTTCCAAACGGAACTCGCCGCCGATCCGTACATTCCCATGATTGCGTCGCTTGCGAATGTGAGACAGAATGCATCACCGCGATCTGGGGAGGCCAAACCACGCTTGCGAATCTCGTCTTTTCCCTCAATCTGTATTTTCCCCGAACTCGTGAACGAGTACCGCACGGCCGCCAACTCAGCGATTAGGGACTCATCTCTGGGCATCTTGCAGTCCCTTTGCTCCAACCAAGCCTTAGCCTTGTGCCACAACTCAGCCTTCAGGTTCCGATAGGTCGCACCCATCGCCGGTGACTCGGAGACGTTGATTCCTCGCGCAGGAAGTTTGAGTTCCCGCAGCCTGTCAACTACGCCAGCACCCAATCCGATGCTGTCCACAAGAATCTCATGGGGTCGCTGGCTCGGTTGGAGTGCCTCGTACTCTGCCACGACTGCGCCGGTGAGTTGCATCAGGTCGAGGTTCTTCCACGTCTTGACGGGTTCCAACACAGCATTCCCCTGACGCTTACACAGGGCTGACCTGTCGGAACCAAACCGCGCAACGTCCAATCCCCACACCAGTCGAGCGTGTGCGGAGGGTTCAACGTCACGATTCATGGCCATTTCTAGCAATTCCATCGGGATAACGGTGTCGTCGTCTGACCTGGGGAACTCTCCAAGTACGCGGATTCGGAAGGCGTTTGACTCCTCGCCGTACCTTGAACGCATCTCATCGACATAAGCCTCTGACACCCGTGGGGAGTCGGTGCAGTTGACCCGCATCGTGATCCAGTCATCCTTGAGCCTGTTGTGGGTGTCGTAAAAGAACCCCGAACTGCGCACAGGGTTGCCCAGCAACAGGGTCACGGCAGAGTGTCCCGACATGGAGCCGGCTGCTGCCTCGAATACCTGTTCAGGGATACCCGATGCCTCGTCAGCCACCAGCATCACGTGTTCTGAGTGGACACCCTGTAGGGCTTCGGGCTGCTCGGCGCGTGATGTCCTGGCTGAGATAAACGCCTCGTTCGGAGCCTCTTTGACCTCGATGCGGTCCTGCTTGACCTCCAATTGATCTCTCAGGGTTTCGGGTAGTGCCTTCACCCAGCGTTTCAACTCAGCGAATAGTGCGTCGTACAGTTGGCTAGATGTGGGAGCCGTTAAGACAATTTTTACTGGGAAGCGTAGGAACAGATACCAAAGAATTGCCCATGACGCTGCTGTGGACTTTCCGACTCCGTGGCCTGACCTGACGCTGATTCGTCGGTTGCCGTCCGCGATGTGGGCAAGGAACTCCTTCTGCCAATCATCGGGCTGTGTGTTGAGTACCTCCTGGACAAACAGGGTCGGGTTGTGCTTGTAGCGTTTCACGAACGCAATGAACGGATTCTTGTCTTCGGCTGCGGACATGGCCGCAATCTGTTCTATTGCTTGAGTAGTCAATTCCACATTTTTTTTATTTTTTTTTGGGAGAGGGGCGAGTTCCATAGTGGGGGTGGGGGGTGTGGTCATTGGCTGCTTTCTATGGGTTGTGGTCGGTATTTCTTAGGGGCAGCATCAGTCCCGCCCCCGCCGCTGGCGCGAAGGGGGGGGTCAGCCGCCCGACGGCCAGAACCCAGCCCCAGACGGGCAGGATTCCACGATGCGGAACTGTAATTGATACAGTGTTCATTATGTTAATAGGATTGCCACTTACGCACAGGTTATACATGGAATGTGTGTCTGTTTGGTACTTATGCACAGGTTAATGTGACTAAGTGGACAATTTGGGTGTGGATAAGTCCTCGAGTACCTCGACATGGCGCAACGCGTCCATGCGCATACCCTGAATGTTGATGCTGACCTGTTGACCCTTCTGCTGCGCGTAAGCAGGCGCATTCCAGCGTTCAGCCGTCCAGTGGCGCGTTTGGATGCGTAGTTTGGCCAGGTTGACCTCCTCGATGGTCGCTGAGTCCGCGATGTCCAGCGCATCGGAAACCATCAGATCGGCGGCTCTTACACGCGCACGCGAGACCGATTCTACGTTATCGGGCTTGCTTAACCATGCATTCATAGCCGCTCGACCCACTCCCAAGTCGGTACATATCCGCGTAATCGACTTGCCCTGCTCCAACATCACGATGATCTGTTCCTGCGGAACCTGATCCAATTTAATCAAGTCCTCCTTACGTTTCGGTCTACCAGCCATTTCTAAGCCCTTTCTAAGCGTTTTAGTCTATCCAAGCACCCAACCTATCAACCTACCCATTTTCTCGTCAAATTGAGGCGTTCCTGCCAGCCTCTGCCAGTTCCGTGTTGAACTTCTTTGGCAGCGTTGACGGCTTGCTAAAGTCCAAGTCACTTTCCATGTCATCAAACCCGCTGTCACCGCCCACCTTCACCATCGTGGCTCCAGCGTCCAACTGCTTAATCTTGATGACCTCTCGCATCACCGCGCCAGCCATCATCGTCTCGATCTCCTCCATGTTCCAAACGTGCCGTCCTTGCACATCAGGTCGGAACTGGCTGTACAGCAACGCATCACCCTTCGTCTTGACAATAACCATCACCGAACCGTCAGCCATCTCATGCTCAATCGCCGCAATGTCAGGCATCGGGTCTATCCCGTTCGCAACCGCGTACCGTTCCAAAGCGTCATACCCCGCAATCATTCCCTTGACCGCTTTCTCCAATCTTTCCTCGTCCCGATTATCTTGAGCCGTCCAAACCCGTTCCATCTGATTCCAGAATTTAGTCCGCAACTCAGAATCCACCAGCCCAATCAATCTATCAATACCCCACACAGCCTCATGGTCTTTCTTCCGATTACTTATCGACAACAGCAACGAGTTCAACTTGACCTTGAACGGGTCTGCTGGAAAACTCGGCTGCTCAACCTTTACTGCTAATCCACGTTTCTTCGTTGCCATTTCAAACCTTTCTAATTTCTTACGGGTTCTTCCATATCTTCCTACAAATGGTGCGGCATCCCTAAAGGGATTTGCCCGCATTTGTAGGAAGATTTATCCTACAAATGGACTCCATTTGTCTACCATTTGTCTACCATTTGTAGGACAGATTACTTCTTTTTTGCTTAAATAATTAGCAGTTTTCTCATTTCTGCTCGTCCATTTGCGTACCATTTGTAGGATTTTCTGCATCAAAACTGCTCTTTTGGATCATTCTTGAACACAACCCAAACGTAATCCTTGAAGATTTCCACTCCATTTGCGTACAGAAATTCGCGTTTATGGCGGCTGAATTCGTTTGAAATTTGTTTAGAAGTCTTACCGTGACCCCACACTTCTGAGAATTTTTCAAACCAATGATCTATCTTTACTGCCTTGTTTCTCTTGCCATCCAAGTCCCGCATCTCGCCAAATTCTTTAATTGCTTTGTGCAAAGAATCAAGACATATTTGCTGGTTCTTACCGACACCGGACCTACTTGGAGGCTTTTTCTCCTTCTTTTTCGTGTCAGCCATGGCCCTCGTTGCCTCATCCGAAGGGTTAACGGCAAGGCTGATGACAGGTTCCAGACCCAGGTTTGACGCAGCCAGTTCCACCTCAACCATCTCAAATCCGATCTTGATGTTGTCCGCGCCGTCCTTTTGCTTGCTAATAGTTAGGAGTCCCGAACCGGCTATCCCGTCGCGCCGGCCGCCTTCCATCTTCAGCAGTTCCAGTTGCGTGTCCACGGCTCCTAATAGGGAAGAGTGTCCGCGCAGCCCTCTTGTGGCATCCTTTCCACTGTGGTGCAAGATCATGATGGTGCAGTCCAGCATCCTTTGGACTCGTCCAATGTTGGTGATGAACGCGCCCATGTCTTGGCTGTCGTTCTCGTTGCCGCCGCCGAAGGCTCGTGCCAAGGTATCTATTTGCAGCAGGCTGAACTCCACGCCCGTGTCGTTGATGAGTTGCTGGATGGACAGCATCAATAGGTTGAAGTCCTCCTCACTCGATCTCAGGTTGAGTTGGTGTCTGATGACGTAGATTTCCGCGCCCTGCTGGGTGTTGTTGTGGAGTTTGCAGGCTCTGATCCTTGCCCCGATACCGCCATGACCCTCCCCGCAGATGTACAGCACTGCGCCTGGTGTCCTGATCTCGTTACCCATCCACATCCTGCCCGTCGCCACCGCCTCGGCAATATCGAGGGCTATGAATGACTTATATGAGCCAGGTGGACCAAACAGGGCTACAAAGGACTTCTTGGGTATGACCTTCTCAATCAGCCACTCGACTGGCTCGTCCTGAATCGTGTCCCATGACTCAATGTTCAGGAACAGAGGCTTGGCCTTGGTTGACTCCTCATGCATAGGCGCGTTGGAGTCGTAGTCATCCTGTGATGTATTTTCGCTGTGCGAGTCATACTGTTCGCTGTTCGTTGCAGTATCGTTCGACTCGATCGCTGGTAGGTTCTTTGCGAGTACCGCGAGTTCAGCCCTCGTGCCTCCCATCTTCACCCACTCGAAGGCATCATCGCCAGGGAACGGAAGATCAAGGTCTAAGTACCTGACAGACTTAGCCACCGGCAGCAGGTTCTTGATTACCTTCTTGGCGTACTCCTGCCCCGCCTTGTCGTTGTCGGGAACCACCACCACGTTCGCCCCTGCGAAGTACTGGGTAATCTCAGCAGGCCAATGCCCAGCCCCAGCGTGTGACGTTGTGGCAATGGCTCCGATAGATACCAGCGCATCCGCTGCCTTCTCACCCTCCACTAAGTAGATGGCTCGGCCGGCTGTCTTTGCGTCCAAGAGTTCGGGGAATCGGTAAGGAACAATCCTTACATCTCCAAGCCGCGAGTGCCGTCTACCGAGTGCGTCAACTCGGACCAGCCTGTAGTCCTTGCCCTTCTCCGTGTTTGTCTTGAACCTTTGCTTGATGAACAGGGTGTTCCTGTCCTCGTCCATGTACTCCCACTCCTGCTCCAAGGTCATCGGCTGCGGAGCGAGTGTGGCCATCGTGCTAAATATCTCAGTGCGTTGAGGTATTTCCGGCAAAAGACCCCGATCCCTGATTGCGCCGAATACATCGTTCTGATCGCACCCGCCGTGGCAGTGGAATAAGTATTTGCCGTCCTGAGTCTCCGTGATGGATAGGCTTGGGTTCTTGTCTCCGTTGCCCTTACCGTGCGATTGGACTGGGCAAGATGCCAGCCACGATCCGTTTGCTTGCTTTGCGTTGCCTAGTGCCTGCGCTATTTGTTCGGCTTGCATAGTTCTTCTACCTCGTTTATTCTTTTTCCGATCCACGCCATCACAGGCACAGCCATTGAATTACCTAAAGCCTTGTACCTCGGACCGTCAGGGGTTGCCTTGCCCTTTGACTTGATGTCCGTGTAAGTATCGGGAAAGCCCTGGAGACGTTCGCATTCCACTGGTGTGAGTCTGCGCACTGCCATTGATTGCATAACTGTCGGGCCACTAGCGTTGCTACTGCTGCCAGGCGTCCCCATGGTTGCCGCCACATCCCCTGTGATATTGCCGTTATACAAGTCTGTGCCTACTGCCTGCACCATGACATTTTCACCACCGTTGTTTCTGCCTTGGGCAAAAGCAATGTCTGACACGCATGGGTCTTGGGTTCCGTGGACAACCATTGGCTGCGCCACATTCGTACCAATACCAGCCTTTGTCATCGTGCTTGATACATCAGTCTCGCTGACATACAAACCACCATTGGGGCGATCAGCCCTTGTTCCATTGGCATCGCAGAATGTGATGTTGTAGGCAATGGGCTGCAATATTGCCGCACCGCCTTGATGCATTGCTGGATTGCTTCCTGATGCATCCAATGTTTTTGTGGCATCAGCAGTAGTTACATGGATGTCATCTTTCAATGCGCCTTTACCCGGCGCAATGTTGTAAGCAATGGGTTGCACAACATAAGCCTTGGTGTCAGGCGCATGGTTTGCACCGCTTTGAGTATTAAGCGCAGGTGAAAGCACTGGAACAATGTGTTCGTGGTCATGCGACATCCCACCCTCACCAGGTCTTCTTGCTCTAAATGTTTGCACTGTTGTCACTTCGGCTGGCACAAACATGGGACAACCAGCATTAACGTGCTGATTTTCTAAACCCATCTTTGTGCCAAAGGTGGTGTCTAAAGAACTACTAATATCAGCCGGCCATTGTTTATCAACCAAAAGATTCTCAGACCCGCCACCAAGATCACCGCCGTTTGCTCTTAAAGTTCCTGATTCTTGGCTATACCCTCTAAAGCCGCTTGGAGTGTAGGAGGCAACACCTTCCCTCTTTTGTCTGCTCGGCGCAGGATTCCCGCACAGGCTGTCTCGCTCAAAAAGAACCGCTGCGGCACGCTGCCAGTCTCCAAGGTATCCGACAACGAACACACGTCTGCGTCTTTGGGCCACTCCGAAGTACTGAGCGTCAAGAACCCTGTATGCGAACCCATACCCGAGTTCGCCCAACCCTCGAAGGAAGGAGGCAAAGTCGTGTCCTCCGTTAGAGGATAGAACGCCGGGGACGTTCTCCCAAACCAACCACTTGGGCCGATATTTGTCAGCAATGGCAAGATAGGTAAGCATGAGGTTGCCACGAGGGTCATCCAGTCCCTTTCGGAGTCCGGCGACTGAGAAGGATTGGCAGGGAGTTCCTCCAACGAGAAGATCGACATTTGGTTCAATTGACCACTCCTTAAATTTTGTCATGTCGCCCAAGTTGGGCGTGTTTGGGTAGTGATGTGCAAGCACCTCGGATGGGAATCTTTCGATCTCGGAGTAGGCCACTGCCTCCCATCCAAGTGGATGCCACGCTACTGTTGCCGCTTCAATACCACTGCAAAGTGAGAGATATTTCATAGTTATATTTTTTAGAGGAAAAAAAAGCCGAGGCTGTTACACCTCGGCGTTCGGGACTACGGCTTAAAACATCTCGTCTTCGTCTTCCACCACCGCAGCCTTGGCCGGTGCTGTACGCACTGGCTGCGGTGCTTGCTCAACAGGAGCCGCCACAGCATCCATTCCTTCAGGACGCGCAACCCAGTTCACCAACTCGAAGTTAGGAATGCGAGTCGTACCCTTACCGATCTTCTCCAACTTGGAACCCTTGTACTCAACCACCGGCAACTTGCCAGGGTTTGCAGCGCGTTGCGCGTCGCAGGTCTTGTACAACTGCTCCAAGCCCATGTTCGGACCGACACCGTTGCTAGACCACTCGGCTGCGCCGATCTCCTTGTTGTACAGGGTGACCATGAACCCACGCTTGTGTTCAGGCGTTGGCTGCGGACCCTTCTTTCCAAGAGACACGTCAGGGTTCCACTCGCGCTGACCAACGGCTAGCAGGAGCCAGCCTGTCTGCACGTTGTCGATGTCGAAGACCACCTTCTTGAGTTGGATTTCCTCGTTGTTGGAGTTTGTCCAAGCGTTAGCCTGGGGAGAGAAACGGATGTAGTTACCAGAGCCGCCAGAGGATGAGAGATTTAGCATTTAGCGTTTTGCTTTCAAGGTTATGTGACTAAGTAGTCACGGGGAGGTGATTATTGTCCAAGTCCAACTGCTTTGGCAAGCGTTAATCCTGAACTTTCTTTTTTCGTGATGTC
>Ga0209134_10000115_pt1 | contig 22020 bp, 15 predicted proteins | sample LauGreSp1BDMLBSN_2_FD_187566 | JGI IMG/M metagenome (GOLD analysis project Ga0209134, IMG submission 187566) | Freshwater lake microbial communities from Lake Michigan, USA - Sp13.BD.MLB.SN (SPAdes) (version 2) | ecosystem: Environmental > Aquatic > Freshwater > Lake | place: Lake Michigan, USA... | reverse complement strand
AATCTCGCGTACCCAGAACCACAGCGATGCCACCGCTCGCCGCATCGACGAAGCCATCTCCACTATCGTGCAGGAGCAGTATGTCCGCGCCGAGAAGCTCATCGCCGATAACGCCGAGGCCCATCGTAAAATCGCCGAGGCGCTTCTGCTGTACGAGACCCTCGACGGCATCCATGTGATGGAAATCCTCAAGACCGGGTCCATCCAGACACCCATCGCCGGGCCAGCCGTCGTAGCTAATCCCGCCTCTGAATCGTCTCCGGCGGCCGTTAATCCCTCCGCCGAAGCCGGCCCCGGCCTTCAGTCTTCCCCTAGCCCCGCTTGAGGTTTGCCCTCGGCGCAGCGGGAAGGTAGGGTAGGGCATGGTCATCGGACTCACGGGTGGCATCGGGTGCGGCAAGTCTGCCGCGGCCGCCTGCTTTGCGAAGGAGGGCTTCCTTGTCGTCGATACCGATCGGCTCGCCCGCCAGGTCTTAGAATCGCCGGACGTTGTCCCCCAGTTGCAAGCACGCTGGGGTAAGGCCTGCATGGCGCAGGATGGGCGCCCAGATCGCCGTTGGATTGCGACCAAGGTCTTTCAGGACTTAGGCGAACTCGCCTTTCTGGAAGGATTGATTCATCCCGAGGTCGCCCGGCTCCGCCGTCTGGCGGTCGCGGATCAAACTCGCCATCATGTGGTCGAAATTCCGCTCCTTTTCGAAAAGAAGCTTACCGATGGTTTTGACGCCATCGTCTGCGTCGGTTCTTCCGAGGAGACGCGGCGAGCACGGTTGCTGGACCGTGGCCTTTCGGTTGAAGATATCAACCGGAGGACTAATTCGCAACTTCCTCTCTCGGAGAAGGTTAAGCGTTCCGAATTCGTGCTTTGGAATGATGGCGAGCTGGATTTCTTGCAGGCACAGGTTGCGCAGTTGATCGCACGCCTGACAAGTCGCTGAACTCGTCAATCTTAGGTTAATTTGCGATTGCGGGCAAGGTGGCTGGATTTAGCGTATTTTTCCCCGTTGTTCTCCTCTCTGAGGAGCAACCTTCCTACCCCCATCTTCCGCTCCGGATTTCCCCACTGTGACGACCGCCGACGACTACGTCATTCAATTCATTCAGGATAAGGGACTGGTGTCCCCTGCCGACGTGAACGAGGCCCGTGTCGCCGTCGGGGCCGCCGCTGAGGGCCAGAATGTCGACACCCTCACCCTCGCCAAACTGGTGGACGGCGGCAAGGTGAGCTGGTCCAAAATTACCGGGGCGCTCAGCCTGGAGTTCGACATGGAACTCGTCGATGTGACGCAGGTCGCTCCTTCCGAGGATATTCTCAAACTGATTAGCCGAGAGCAGGCCGAAACCCGCAACATCCTGCCGCTGCAGATGGATGGCGTGGAGCTTCTCGTCGCCATCTCCGACCCCCTTGATACCGAGACGATTGATTCGATCTCCCGCGTGCTGAAGCTCGCCATCAACCCGAAGCTCGCCCCACCGGACCTCCTCAAGGAAGCCATCTCGCGTTGCTATGTTGGTGGTCCGATCGGCGGAGGATCTTCGTACGATGATATCCTTGGTAAGGGCGGCGACGATGGCCTGGCTGTCGAACTCCCCCAGGGTGGCGACGTCAAGGAAGACGACGCGCCGATCATCCGCTACGTTAACTCGCTCATCGTCGACGCTATCCGTCGCAAGGCTTCGGACATCCACCTCGAGCCCTTGGAGAAGCGTTTCCGTGTCCGCTTCCGCGTCGACGGCGTGCTGCAGGAGATGAAAGGTCCGCCCAAGCGCCTCCAGCCCTCCATCATCTCGCGACTTAAGCTCATGGCGGAAGTCTCGCTCGCTGAAAAGCGCATCCCGCAGGACGGACGCATCCAAGCCCGCACCGGTGGGCGCGATATCGATTTGCGCGTCTCCGTCCTCCCGACCGTCTACGGCGAGTCCATCGTCATGCGAATCCTCGACAAGGAAGGCCTCAAGCTCGGCCTGCCTGAGCTAGGTTTCTTCGCCGATGACCAAGCTAAGTTCCAGGGGCTAATCTCTGGCTCCGATGGCGTCTTCCTCGTTACCGGACCGACCGGCTCCGGCAAGTCGACTACGCTTTATTCCGCACTGAATTACATCAACAAGCCCGACCGGAAAATCATCACCGTCGAGGACCCAGTCGAATACCAGATGGCCGGCATCAACCAGGTGCAGGTGAAGCGCGATGTCGGGATGACTTTCGCCGCCGCGCTCCGCGCGATGCTCCGTCAGGCTCCGAATATCGTGATGATTGGTGAAATCCGAGATCTGGAGACCGCCGAAATCGCGATCAACGCCGCGCTCACGGGCCATATGGTGTTCTCGACCCTCCACACCAACGATTCCGTCAGCGCCGTCACCCGTCTCGTCGACATCGGCGTGAAGCCGTTCCTCGTGTCCGCCGCTCTTCGCGGCGCTCTCGCCCAGCGCCTCGTACGCCGTAATTGCCAGGCCTGTGCCGCCCCGTACAAGCCAACCGCCAAGGAGCTCTATTCTATCGGCATGTCCGAACAGGACCTCGCCAGCGCCACCCCCATGAAGGGCGCGGGTTGCCCCAAGTGCGGCGATCGCGGCTACAAGGGACGCCGCGGCGTCTTCGAGATGTTTGTTATTACCGAGGAAATCCAAGAGATGATCTACGGCGGCGCCAATCTCGTCGACCTTCGACGCAAGGCTCGCGAGGCCGGCATGCGCACGATGCGCGAGGACGGCCAGCGCAAGGTAGCCTCTGGTATGACCACCATCGAGGAAGTCCTCGGCGCCACCGTCGCGGACGACGTCATCTGATCCCATGGCCTACGATATGAACCAGTTGCTGGAGGCCATGATGGAGAATGGCGCTTCCGACCTGCATGTCCACGTGGGTCGCTCGCCTAGCCTCCGCGTCAACGGAACGATTGTCTCGATCGACGGCACCCCTCTCACCGTCGAGGATGCCAAGGCCCTTGTGCTCGGCGTCGTCCCGGCGTCCCAGCTTGGCCGTCTCGACGCCGATGGCGGCTGCGACTTCGCCTTTTCGTTCCGCCAGAAGACGCGCCTGCGCGTGAACGCCTTCCGCAGTCATGCCGGCTACGGCATGGTCCTGCGCCTCCTTCCGTCGAAGATGTTTACGCTCGAGCAGTTGCGTCTACCCGCGGTCATCAAGGACATGCTCAAGCGTGCCCGCGGCCTCATCCTCGTGACCGGACCTACCGGCTCTGGCAAATCGACCACCCTCGCCTCGATGATCAATTGGATCAACGAGAACGAGCAGGGGCACATCATTACCATCGAGGACCCGATCGAGTATACGCACGCACACAAGAATAGCCTTATCACCCAGCGCGAGGTCGGCGTCGATCTGCCATCGTTCGCGGAAGGCGTCCGCTCGGCGCTCCGCCAGGATCCAGACGTCATCCTCATCGGCGAAATGCGCGACCTCGAGACCATCGAAGCCGCCGTCACCGCGGCGGAGACGGGCCACCTCGTCCTCGGCACGCTGCACACCTCCGGTGCCGCGCGTACGGTTGACCGCATCATCGACGCCTTTCCAGCAGGATCCCGCGACCAGATTCGGGCCCAGCTATCCACCTCGCTTTCAGCGGTCATCTCTCAGTGCCTATTGCACACCACCGACGACCGTCGCGTCGCGGCCTTCGAGATTATGATCCGGACCGACGGGGTCGCTGCCAAGATTCGCGAAGGTAAGACCTACCAGCTCCTTACCGACATCGAGACGGGCGGCGCCCGCGGCATGCGGACGCTGGACAGCGACTTGCTTGCGCTCTTCTTCCAGGGGATTGTCTCCGAGGAAGAGATCTTCAACTACTGCCAGAACCCCGAAGCCATGCGCGAGCGCATGCGTGCCGGTGCGCAGTCCCGCTGATCTACCGCATCACTCTAATAAACCATTCCCATGTTCGACGACCATAGTGACGTGATCCGCGATATCGCCCTCGAGGCGGGCCTCGTGACCCCAGCCCAAGCCGAGGAGATCTGGGAATCCCACGCCACCACGGGAAAATCCTTCAGCGAAAGCCTCATGGATGCCGGGCTCGCCGATCGTGCGACCATCCTTCAAGCGATCGCCGACCATCTTAACGTTCAGTATTACTCCGCCGTACCCGCCGATCCGGGTGATGCGCTGGTCAAGCTCCTCAAGGCGCCACAGGCCCATAAGTATGTCGTTTTGCCAGTCGCGGACGAAGCCGGCAAACTGACGTTGCTCGCCAAGGACCCCTTCAATTCTTCCGTTATTAACGAGCTGGGCTTCATCCTCCAGCGCGACATTGAGCTCGCGGTCGCGGATCCCGCTCAGGTCGAGGCCGCGGTTACGCGTGTTTACGGCGAGGCCACTTCGGCCTCGATGGAAGAGTTGCTCGGCGAGTTCGATCAGGTCGAGGGTGCGGCCGCCGTGACTGATGAGGATGTCACCAAGCAGGCCAGCCAGGCCCCCATTATCCGCTTCGTCGACCTAGTACTCCAGGAAGGCGTCAAGGCGAAGGCGTCGGACATCCACTTCGAGCCTTTCGAGCACGAGTTCCGCATTCGCCTCCGCATCGACGGATCCCTCTACGAGATGGCGCCGCCGCCCAAGAATCTCGCCTCGGCCGTCATCGCCCGCGTCAAGGTGCTTTCTTCCCTGAACATCGCCGAACGTCGCGTGCCGCAGGATGGTCGCATCAAGACCACTATCAGCGGACGTCAGATCGACCTCCGCGTCTCGACCTTACCCACGCAGTTCGGCGAATCCGTCGTGCTCCGAATCCTCGACAAGACGGTCGTCAACCTGAGCCTCGAGGCTCTTTCGATGCAGGATGATATCAAGGAAGGTATCCGCGCGATGGTTGGTCGTCCGAACGGCATCTTCATTGTCACGGGTCCGACCGGCTCTGGTAAGACGACCACCCTCTATTCCGCGCTGCGCGAGGTGAACACGGAAGACGTCAAAATCCTTACCGCCGAGGACCCAGTCGAATACGAGGTCGAAGGCATCATGCAGGTACCGATTAACCACCAGGTTGGCCTAACCTTCGCGGCCGCCTTGCGTTCCTTCCTCCGACAGGATCCGGACACCATCATGGTGGGTGAAATCCGAGATCTCGAGACCGCCCAAATTGCCGTGCAGGCTTCGCTGACTGGCCACGTCGTGCTTTCAACCCTGCACACTAACGATGCCCCGGGTGCCGTCACTCGTCTCATCGACATGGGCCTAGAGCCGTTCCTGATCTCAGCTTCACTCGAAGGTGTGCTCGCCCAGCGACTCCTTCGCCGCATCTGTAAGACCTGCCGCACGCCTTACGAACCCGATAAGGATGTCGTCAATATGCTCGGCGTCGACGCCTTGGAAATCGCCAACAAGAAGTTCTATTACGGCAAAGGTTGCCCGGACTGTAACCGTTCCGGCTACAAGAGCCGCCAAGGACTCTTCGAACTCATGACGATTTCGGACCAGATGCGCACGCTGATTACGCAGCGAGCGCCAACCCTCGTCCTCAAGCAGAAAGCAATCGAGGGGGGCATGCGCCCGCTGCGTGAGGACGGCCTGCGCTGCATCTTCGATGGCCTCACCTCGATCGAGGAAGTGCTCAAGTACACCTAATTTTCATAACACCCCACCACTCCCATGCCCGACTACAAGTACACAGCGATTGACCGGACCGGTTCCCAGACTTCCGGCCGTATCGAGGCCGCTAACGATGAGCAGGCCCGCCAGAAGCTCATGGCTAAAGGCCTGATGGTCACCACGCTCGCAAGCGACGCTGGGGCGGCCAAGTCCGCCGCGGCGCCCGCGGCGCCCGCCAAGCGTGGTATCACCTTCGGTGCGAAGGTGACGCAGAACGACGTGACGCTCATGACGCGCCAGCTGGCGACGCTGATCACGGCCGGGTTGCCCCTCCTGCGTGCCCTCGAGCTTATCACGAAGCAGGAACGTAATCCGACCTTCAAGACGATCCTCGGCAACATCGCCGAAAGCGTCTCGCAAGGTAACAACCTTTCCGAGGCCCTCCAGGCTCATCCCAAGGTCTTCGACCGGCTCTTCGTCAATATGATCCGTGCTGGTGAGGCGGGCGGCGTGCTCGACAAGGTCCTCGACCGACTCGCGAAATTCCGTGAAAAGGCCGAGCGCATCCAGAAGAAGGTCAAGTCCGCGATGGTGTACCCTGGAGTCGTTATGTCCGTCGCCATCATCATCGTCTACATCCTGATGGTGAAGGTCGTGCCTTCCTTCCAGAAGCTGCTCAGTGCCCAGAAGACGGAAATGCCGCCGCTGACGAAGTTCGTCGTTAGCATCTCCACGTTCCTAACGGAATATTGGTGGGCCACCCCGATCTTGATCTTCGGAGTCTACTTCGGCCTGAAGACCTGGCTGGCGACGGAGAAGGGCAAGGAACTCTTCGACCGCATCATCTTCCGCCTGCCCAAGGTCGGCACCTTTATCCAGATTGTCTCGGTCTCGCGTTTTGCCCGCACCTTCGGGACGCTCATGGCGTCCGGCGTACCGATCTTGCAGTCGATTACGATCACCCGCGACACCCTCGATAACGTAGTCATCGCCAAGTCTTTGGAGCGCGTGCATGACCGCGTCCGCGATGGCGAACCCTTGTCGGTGCCGCTCGAACAATCGGGCGTGTTTCCGCAGATGGTGACCTCGATGATCCAGGTCGGCGAAGAGACCGGCCAGTTGCCCGAGATGCTCAACCGTGTCGCTGATATCTATGACGAAGAAGTCGACAACGCCGTGACGGCGCTGACCTCGATCATCGAGCCGGTGCTCATTGTGTTCCTCGCAGTGGTTGTCGGCGCTATCGTCTTGGCGATGTTCCTCCCGCTCATCGCGCTGATCACCAAGATGACCGGAGGTTGAGCGATTCCTGAGCTAACATCTAAGCCCGGTCCGCAAGGAGCCGGGCTTTTTTATGCCTGGAGACAGATACCATCTGGGCAAAAAGGAGGCGGCTTGCATACCCCTATGCAAGCCGCCTGTTTTTTACTGCTTTATCTTACTTACCCCATTGTCCCGTAGGACAAATTTAATACCTGATACCGTGCATTTAGTTCTGATCGGTTCAAGCCTAATCAAAATGTTTTTGGTCACTTTCTTAAGTGACTGACCTCCATGGCCTTAAAATTGGGTGCAGGGGTAGGATTTGAACCTACGACCTTCAGGTTATGAGCCTGACGAGCTAACCGGGCTGCTCCACCCTGCAATAAGTGGGAGGTCGAACACAAAGGGGTGGGGACTGGGTCGCAAGCCATTTCTTGCGGTAGTTCGACCTGGCTCGGCGGGCAAAAAGGGTTGAAGCAGTCGAGACAGAGGGGAAGATTGCCTACCCCCCTTAAGCGATGAGCGAAGAAACCCCTCCCCCTCAGCCCAACGATCTTCCTTCTGAAGAGATCAAGAATGTCTCAGAGGACTCCCTCGTCTCTAAGCGCGTGGCTCCCAAATTCTGGCAGCGCATCGGTGCCAGCGGTCTATCCGTCTCCCTCGCAATTCACGTTGTCCTCGTCTTCATCGCGGCGGCTTTCGTCGTCTCGACCGTCACGGATAACGCCAAAAAAGATCCGAACACCTTTGCTACCGGCGCGGGCGGCGGCTCCGGCGGCGAACGCGTGAAGAGCACCGAGCGCAAGGTGCAGCCGAAGAACGTCAAGTCCCTTGCCAAGACGACCACTCGCATCACCTCCAAGAGTGCCACGGCCTCCATGGCTTTGCCGGATATGCCGAGCTCGGCGTCCGCTTCTTCGATGATCTCCGGCGCCACGGCGGGCGGTGCCTCCAAGGGCTTTGGTGGCGGTGCGGGCGGCGGTATCGGCTCCGGTAAAGGTATGGGTTCCGGTGGCGGCAAGAACTTCGTCGCGAGGCCGGTCATGGGGGCGAGCATCTTCTCGCAGCGCCTAGCGGTCTATTTCGACGCTTCGGCCTCCATGTTGCCCTATCTCGATCGCGTCGAAGCCGAAATCCGCGATAAATTTCCCGACGCCGACGTTTTCCTGAGCAATGGCGTGTTCATCGACGTCCATGATACGGAAATAGTCGGAGGAGATAAGTTCAAGGGACAGCCGTTCCTCAACCGGCCTACAGGCCCTGGTACCAAGAAGAACGCCAAGGGAGAAATGGTCGCGACCGAGACCAACCCGGCCAAGCTGACCAGCCAAGGTCGAGCCATTCTCAAGAAATACGGTAATAACTTCAAGGTGGGCTCCGTCGGCGGTTGGATCGACATCCTGAAGGATGAGCGTGCCTACGATGCATTGGTGATTTTCTCTGACTTCCAAGATGGTATCCGCCAGATCCGCTCAAAGGGCTACAAGCCCGACAAGGGCATGCGGCCGGACCCACCCACGGTTTTCTCCGACCGGGGAGGGGGCGGAGGCTTTGCCCTTACGGTCACCTTGATCGCCAACGGTGGCGCCTCCGGTCAGCCGGTCGTCCTGTGTAAGGACACCACGGGTTTGATTGTCGGCATGATTGCTATCGGCCAAGGCATCCCTGTCGGCGCCACCGTGACCGAGATCAAGCCCAACCTCAGCTTCACCCTCAGCAAGCCGCTCACGGCGCTCGCCTCCGGTCGTATCTCTTGCAATAATGGCGGAGATAGGCGTACCCCTGAAGAGAAGAAGTGGGAAGACGAGTGGGTTCAGGCCTTTGCCGGTGCTCGCGAAAACAAAGGGCCTCGCCTCTACTTGATCAGCACCTCGCGCTCCTATGGCAATAAGCCTGGCACGATTTTCCAGCGCTGCGTCGCCGCCTCCGAAGGTAGCGCCATCATGGTGAAGTTTGGTAACGCCAAGAAAGGCACCAGTACGCTGACTGACCTCCATAACTACGACGACCTCTACGTCGGCATGCCGGCCAGCGGTCGCGGTATTCCTGATGGTGCCACGCTGATTTCGATGCCGACCTACAAGGAGATCATCGACCCAGAGGATCCCGAGAAGAAACGCAAGAAGCGCGTCGTCGATAAGGAGCTGACACTCTCGGCTCCGCTCACCGAAGACACAACTAATGGTGTCTTCGGCTTCATCCCCCTTATCCAGGCCGTGGGTACTCTCACCAAGGATTCCAAGTCCATCACCGACGTTTCCGGATCCATTGACCTCAAGCCAGGTATGCTGATCCTCGACGCGCGCTTCCCGGCTGGCACCAAGGTCGCCACGGTCGTGCCGAACAAGGCCTCAATCGGCTTCTTCACCGTCGAGATGTCCGCTCCGGCGACCGGCGCCGGCGCTAATGCCATCCTGCGTTTCCGGCCTGCCCAGACCGGTTCAGGCAGTACGCGCGGCGCCGCTCCGACCCGCTGATCGGAATTCGGGATGTTACTTAAAAAGGCGAAGCCAGCAGGCTTCGCCTTTTTGTTGGGGACTTTGCCTCATGTCTGGACAATCGGCTGTTCGTGTAAGCCATTTTCGCCGATGATGTTCTTACCCCGCCATGAGAAGCCTTCGATTTTTCGCTGCTGCCTGTTTCGCCTTACTGTCAATGCTGGCCCATGCGGCGACGACGGTCGTCGTCACCGAGCCGCGCGTCGTCACCAATCCGTCTGGGCCCCGTATCGCCGTCTATCTGGATTGCTCCAGCTCGATGGAGTCATACCTCGCTGGCGTCGAAGCCGAGATCCGTAAGCAGTTCCCAGACGCCGATGTCTTCATGGTGCCTGCAATCAAAATCTGGGCCGATGGCGCTACGATTCGCGGGGGCGTGGCTTCGGTGCTTCCGCATAAGCCGGCGTCTGCCGGTCCGACGGTCAGCTTGGATGCGAGCCGCCTTAGTCCGACGGGCAAGGCGATCCTCGCCCGCTATGCAGGTAATTTCGAAGTAGGCTCCGTCGGGGCGTGGGTCGACATCCTCCGGACAGAAAAGCGCTACGATGCCCTGGTGATCTTCTCTGACTTCAACGATCAGGTCCTACAGGTTCGTGTCGGCAAGACACCTGTGCAGACTTATGTCGACGACGCGTCCCAACGTCTCGTGCCGGAAATGCAGCTCCAGGACGACCGCACCGTTGCCGAGAAGGCGTGGGAAGACGCTTGGGTTGGCTCCTTTGACCTGGCCAATGCCGGCAAAGGCCCGGTCCTTTATCTTTTCTCTACGCGGCATCCCGCCAGTCGCATCTTGCAGAAATCGGCCGACGTCTCGGGGGGTAAGTTCACGCTGGTCGATTGGTTGCGTCCAGACGGTCCTCCGCGCCCAGGCAATTAAGAGGTTTGGCTGGGTAGGACTACAGGGTTGAGCCGAGGGGATACATCCTCGGGCTCGTTGCTTGTGCCAAGGCGTAGTCAGTTAGCCTACGTCACATGGCATTCCCCGAACTGGTAATCGCACGTCGGCCTGTACGACGATCCTGGCTCAGCTTGCTGCTTTCCTTGTCGTTGCATGGCCTGCTGGTCGTCGGGGCTTGTTGGATTGTTTTCCGTTCACCGCCCCCCGCGACCAAGCGTGAATTCACTTCACATGCTGTTGCCGGCGGTCGTGCTGGCGGCCCGGCGGCGACTCACCCGGTCCAGCGTAAACCGAGAGTACCGACGCCGCAGATGCGTCTGACGTCAAAATCGGCCAGTGCGACCTTGGCGCTTCCGCCGATGAAGGCCATGACGCCAGAGATGGGAATGGCGGGACTGTCTGCCGGACAAGGGAAGGGCGGTTTCGGGCGCGGGCTGGGTGCCTTCGGCGGCAAGGGTCTCGGTGCCGGGTTGGGTAACCGCGCTGGGTTCGTGGGTCGTCCGGTGATGGGCGCTTTCATCCGAGCGAAGCGGGTTGCGGTCTACCTTGATTGCTCCGGTTCGATGCGCTCCTATTTACCGCGAGTCGAGGCGGAGATCCGGAAGGAATTCCCCGACGCCGACGTCTTCCGTTTCGACGGAGCCCGAGTCGTGGGGCTGGGCGACGTGGTCGTCTTTGGAAGACGTTTCCGTGGGGTCGCCCCACGCCTGCGTGAAGGCCCGACGCAGACTTTGGTCGAGACGCTGACACCTAATGGACGGGCCGTGCAGGCCAAGGTCCGTTCGGCTTGCGAGAAGGGATCGCTCGGCGCGTGGATGGACCGCCTGCTGGCGGAGTCTTACGACGCCTTGGTGGTCTTCTCCGATTTCCAGGATGGCGTCAGGCTCTATGAATCAAAGAAAGGCGAACCCAAGATGGTCTATTCGGATAGCTCCTATCATAAGGTCGGCGGGGCCCCGAAGACGCATACCCGTTGGCAACGGGAGTGGCTGGAGGTCTTCGCTAAGGCACCGCAAGGCTCCGGTCCTCGGCTATACCTCTTCACCGTCCAGCAGCAGCCTCAGGCTTTCCTGGAGGCCTGTGTGGCGGCCTCCGGCGGAGCCTCAATCTCGGTGTCTTGGCTGAAAAAAGGCGGACGCAAGGCGTCGCCTTGACGGTTGCACCCTTGGGCAGGGCGGCTTGGATAGTCGCATGGCCTCTTTCACGGTAGATTACCGCGCCAACTTCTCCGATACCGACGCCGCGGGTATCGTGCATTTCTCGACGATCTTCTTCTGGGTGGAGGCGACCGAAGAGGCGCTCTTCCGCCAGCTCAAGCTGCCGTTCCTTCGCACCGAGGGCGCTAAGATCACGGGCTTCCCGCGCGTCCGCGTCGAGTGCGACTTCCTTTCGCCAATCTACCGTGAGGACATCGTGACCGTCGCGCTGACGCCGATCGAGATCGGTGACAAGAAGCTCGTCTGGGGCTTCACCGCCGCCGTCGGCGAACGCGCCGTTGCCAAGGGGGCCTTGACGACCGTCTACGCCTGGCGCGAAGGGCAGGGCCCGATGTCCGCCGCCCTCGTGCCGCTCGACATCAAGACAGCCCTGCAGAAACACTTCGGCGTGTGATGGGTGACGCGGCGAACCAGTCGGGTAAGGTCTCCCGTATCGTCTTGGCGGCCGTGGTCCTCGCCGCCTTGTTTTGGTCTGCAATCAGTTTCCTTCCTCCGGGGCCTTTGCATGCGGATGAGGCTGTCCAATGGTCCCTCGCCAAGGAGCTTTCCGAAGGGACGCCCTACAGCTCGCATCAGGATAAGTTCCATGGCCCGACGCTGGCCACGGTCCTGCTCATCTCCGCCAAACTAACGGGTACCGCGCCGACAGACATGTCCGAGCATTATCTCCGTAGCGTCGTCTCGATCTTCCTCGGACTCATGGCGGCAGCGGTCTTGATTCTGCCGGGCGTCGGTCGGTCGGCCCGTTATGCCACCGCGGCTTTTGTCGTGCTGACGGGCGGGTGCACCCCGTTCAGCTATTATTACGTTCAAGAGATGCTCTTGGTAACGGGCTTCGTCTGGGGTGTCGCCCTGTGGATGCGAGCCGAAGGGTCGCCGCCTTCTTCTCGCTGGTGGCTTCTCTCGGGCGCGGCTTTCGGTTTTGCCCTCGCGTGTAAAGTCACCGCGGCGGCTTACCTGGTCCTATTTCTCGTTGCATTGTATTTGCTGCGTCGGTTCGGCCTCGATCGGCGTTGGCTTCGTTTCGGCTTCGGCTTAGTTGCTTCCTGGGCGTGTTTCCAGTCCGTCGGCTTCACGGATTTCCCTGGGCTGGCGACCTGGTGGCTTCAGTTGGCAAGGTCCTTAGGCGTAGCCAGCGGCCAATCTGAAGACACCTTGCTTGCCGTCAGTCTGGCGCCGTGGGGCTGGGCGGCGGCTTGGTTGGTAATTTTCGCACTGGCCCGGTCCGGACTTACGCCCGCCGGTTGGCGGATTCGGCATGAAGCCGACATCCCTTGCCTGCTGGCCGGTCTCGTATTCCTGTTTCATCTCGCGTTGCCCTACAAGACGCCGTGGCTCCTGTTGCTGGTCTTCTCGCTGCCCCTGACGCTCGCCTTGCCCTATCTCCTCGTCGGACGTGTCGTTCGGGCGGTGGTGCTTGCCCCCGCATTAGTAACGGTCGCCCTGATGGCCCAGTCTTCGCTGTCTTCTCATTCGCGGACGAGTTCGGACGTCGTTCACTTTCAGAGCAGGGTCGCGAACCTTGCCAAGGCTAATGGCGATAAGTTCTATATCGCCGTGGAGGGGGGGCATTATTGGCCGCTCCCTTATTACCTGAGGAAATATCGCGTCGGCTTCGGCGACTTCCCTGGGGCCGCCAAGGCCCCCCTTCGCCTGATCCCGGCCACTGACGCCAGCGAGCCGGTCGTCCCGGGTTATGTAGTCTCAAGGCTGACTCTCCGCGAAGGCGGGGATCGTTATTGGGTGTTAGTTGCCAAAGGCTACGAAAGCGTTTTTATCGCAAAATAACCCCATGGAAGACACGCCCATCATCCACAGCTTCTCGCATGAGGCCTTCGGCTCCCGCTTCTGGGTGCGGATCGCTTCGGAGGACGGTATCTACGCCCGCAATGCGGCCGAAGCGCTCTTCCAGCTCCTGGACGACCTCGATTTCCAGACGGACCGTCGCCATGACAGTGGCCCAGTTGCATCAATCAACCAGATGCCGGAGGGGGCGATGATCGCCGCCTCGGAGCATGTGCAGACGCTATGGAATTTCTCAAAGGATGTCAGCGCCGAGACGGGTAAGGCATTCGACGCCACCGCGGGGGCCTTATTTAGTTATTGGAAGAATCGCGGCGAGATGCCCCTCAACCCCGATGATGCCGCCTGGAACCAGATAATCTCAGCTTATCGCGATGGCGAATTCAAGCTCGAGGGCTGCGAGCTACATTGCGTGAAGTTCGGGGGTGCCATCGACTTTGGAGCCGTCGTGCGGGGTTATGCCCTCGATCGTATGGCCGACATGCTCGAAAGCAGCTGGGGTATCCACCGTGCCTTACTGATGGCCTCGGGTAGCGTGACCTTGGCCCTCGACCCACCTGGAGATTCTACCGGCTGGCGTATCGGCGTCGGGCCCCGCTCGGAGATCAAGCTTTGCCGTTTTGCAATCGCTAGCAAGACGGCCGATACGGTCCACGGTAATCTCATCGACCCGCGCACCGGTCAGGTGGTCTCCTTGTCTGGTCCCGTTCGCGCCATCGCGACCTCCGCTTTGGAGGCCGAAGGCCTGGCGATGGCCGCCGCGGTTTTATCGGCGGCCGAAGCGGAGGAGTTTGTTAATCGCGGCTGCAGTCGCGGGCTCTGGCTGCCGGACGGTACTAAACTGGGTTCGGTGACTTACTTCGAAGTGACCGAGCGGCCGGAGCCGGAAGCGGCTACCTAATCTTAGCTTCGATATCCCGGAGTAGGCTCTCGCGGTCGCCCGAGAAGAGATAGGTGTCAGAGCCAAGCTTGCGGAGTGCCGCGCCTAGAACCTCCTTGGAGGGACGACGATTCTGCATGAGCCGGCGGAGATAGGTTTCGAGGTCCGCGGCGATACGGGGGTGGTCCAACTTCAGCTGGACGATGTGCATGAGCACCGCTTGGTTTGATTCGTTCTGCAGATGGGCCTGACTGAGGACGTCATTGGCCTCGTCGTATCGTTTAGCGGCAATGAGCTTACGGCTAGCTGCGATCAGGACCTGCGGAGGAACCCCGCGGTTCTGCATGAGTCGCTGGAGGTTGATCGAGCCAATCTCCGTTTGGCCGTCAGCGAAATAGGCGATGGTGCGGAGGGCCTCGAAGGCCATCCGGGTCTCGGCGACCCACTGGTCACGCTCGGCCTGCTTGTAGAGTTCGTCGACGAGTAGGATAGTCTCGCGGGCGCGGCCGGCATTGAGCAGGCATTCGACATGGACGAGGTCGAAGCGTACGCGGTTGGTGAAGCGCCGCTCCTTGGCCAGTTTCGCTAGGCGGGAGGTGAGGGCTACTTCTATCGTGTCGTTGCCGAAGCGGGCTAGATCGAGCATCGCTTGCTCGACGTTGCCGAAGCGGGTGATGGCTTTTTCAACCAAGGCCTCCCGGCGGCTACGATCGGCTTCACCGGGTAGGAGGTAAAGGGACTGAATCAGCGGGCCGGGCTTATCGGGCTGGCTAATCGCGAGCAGGTCGAGGCTATCCTTGGCGCCAGCGAGGTTGCCGAGGTCCTTGAGCCAACGGGTCTTGATCTCCAGTAGCCGGACCGTGCCGGGGTAGGCGGCGAGGGCCGCGTCTAATTCGGCCAACGCGCCGGTTCGATCGCCGCTTTCCCAAAGGATCTGGCAGTTGAGTAGATAGCCTTCCGCAGCTTGGTCCAAGCGGTGATCCTTGATGAGCTTGGCGGCTTCGGTGAAGTTGCCCCGGAGAAAATGGGCCTGGGCGGAGGCGAGCAGGAGGTCGGCGCGAATCTCAGATGAAAGCTGGGGGTCGCCCACGTATTTAGCGGCGGTGGCGATCAGCCGCGCATCCTGGTCGAGCATGAAGCAGCGGTAGACGTACTGGCGGAAATATTCCTGGTCTTTTTTTGCGAAAACTAGCGATTCCTCAAGCAGCTGGTAGCCGTCCAGCGGTCGCTGGAATGCGAAGAACAGGTCGGCGCAAAGGCGTTGCGCCTCCAGGTTGGCGGGCGTGAGCTGCGCACCTGTGCCGATGTATTTCGCAAATTCGGCGTAGTCCTGCCGGACCAGGGCGGCTTTGGCGACGCTGACATAATATTCGCCTTTGCGATAGAGGTGGGCCGAGCGACCATACGAATCCTTAACGCTCAGCAGTTTCTGCCGTTCCCTCAGGCGCGCCTCTTCCTTACTCAAGAAGAGGTTGGCCGCCGAATTGGCCAAGGTGTCCGGCAGATAGAGGTACATGTCAGCCCGGCGGGTTGTCGGGATGCCGTTCATATACTTTTCCTTGAAGAGGTTCATCTCCGACAGGCCGACCCAGAGGATTAGCAGGAAGACCGGGAACAAGAGGGCGATTCGCTTCCAGCTCGGGCGATACTTCCGTTCTTTATAGCCGATGGCCTCGACGATGACCATCCCCAGCAGGATAGGGTAGCTCGAGCGTGAACTCTGCCCTTGGCCGTAGACGTAATGGGGGTCGGCTGACATGCCTGCCACGATGTTCCCGCTCCCCTCGGGGCGGGCAAGAGCGGATTCCCGTTAGAGGCTCGCCGCCGCCTCTTGGGCGGTCTGGACGGGCGCGAGGCAGGTCTGGCCTGCGCAGATGGCGAAGCCGTCAGCAGAGGGCTCGGTAATCAGGAAGACGGACCGATAGGGCCGCGCGTGCGGCGCGGTCTTGTCGTCACCATTGAGGGCGGACCGCAGTTCATCCCATCTGCTGGATGATTTCACGGTCGCATGGCCGATGGCGAAGCGCGCGATGCCGTCCAAGGCGTGGGCGACGCCGTTGGGGACATTCTTACAAAGGCCTCCATAGGCGGACGTGAGGTCGGCGAATTCGCGAGCCCAGCGCTCATCCGTTGAAAGCATCTGAATCTGGCCGAAGCCGTGGAGGAGCGAGGAGTTTCCGGCAGGCACGGCATTGTCGAACCAATCCTTCTGGCGGACGGAAAGGTCGTCGCGATCGGCCGGTACTACGAACGAACCAATCGAATGGGAGTCGCCGAAGAGCGTCTGCGCGGCAAGTAGGAGGCCTTCGGCCCGAGCGGCGTAAGGGTGTGCTTGGCCAGGGCGGGCCCAGTCGGCGTAAGCCGCAAGGGCGAGTTCGGCTTCGGCGAGCCAAGCGTAGTCGCTGAGGTTGCCAGCAAGGGATACCTTATCGCCGTGCGCGACGGAGCGGAGGCGGACCGTTTCCTTCTCTGTAGCGAAGTGTTGCCAAAGCTTGGCTTCGGTTGCGATGGCGAGGTCGAGCCAATCCTTGCGATCCAAGATCCATCCGGCCTTGGCCAGATTGCCGATGAGTAGGGCGTTCCAGCTGAGCAGGTTCTTGTCGTCGCGGGCGGGCTGGGGACGGCGGTCGCGGATTGCCAGCAACTTGGCCCGCGCCTCCGTGAAGCGCTGCCGCGCGACGTGGTCACCTTTGAGCTTAGGGATGTTCTTCCCTTCGAAGTTTCCTTTGTCCGAAAGTCCGTAGGCCTGCGCGAAGGCGAAGGCTTCGTCTCCGAGGGCTGCCGCGACTTCCGGCGCGGTCCACACATAGGTGGTTCCTTCATGGTGGTCGGTGTCAGCGTCGAGCGAAGCGGCGAACAGTCCGTTCGCGATACGCATCTCGCGGAGGAGCCAGCCGACCGTCTCGACGCAGACATCGAGATAGAGCGGGTCGCGGTAGCGAGCCCAAGCTTCGGCGTAGGTGCCGATTAGCTGGGCGTTATCGTAGAGCATCTTCTCGAAGTGCGGCACAGTCCAGTCACGGTCGACGCAGTAGCGATGGAAGCCGCCGCCGACCTGATCGAATAGACCGCCGCGGGCCATGGAGCCGAGGGTTATCGTGAGCACCGCGTCGACGCGCGAAGCGAGGGCGCGGTCGGCTTCGATCGAGGCTGAGCCGCGGAGGCCAAGCAGGAAGTTTAGGGTATGCGACGCGGGGAATTTGGGCGCGGCGCCGAAGCCGCCGAAGGTGTCGTCGTGCTGCTCGCAGATGCGGCGCGCGGCGGCGACGAGGTCGTCGGGCGTGGGGGCGCTGCCATCGGCGTCTGGCGCCCGCGTGAGGTGTGTGAGATTCTGGGCGATGGCATCGGCGTTGGCGGCGAGCTCGGCCTTGTTGCGATGATAGAAATCCGATACCCGCATCAGCAGCTGTGGCCAAGGGACCTGGCCGTGTCCGCGATCCTCGGGCGGGAAGTAAGTGCCGCCGAAGAAGGGACGTCCGTCCGGCAGGCAGAAGCAGTTGAGCGGCCAGCCGCCGTGGCCTTGGATCATTTGCACTGCATCCATCATCAGCTTGTCGACCTCAGGCCGTTCCTCGCGGTCAACCTTGATGCAGACGAAATGCTGGTTCATCAGGTCGGCGATCCAGGGCTGCTCAAAGGACTCGCGCGCCATGACGTGGCACCAGTGGCAGGAGGAGTAACCGACTGACACCAGCACGGGCTTATTCTTCGACTTGGCCTCCGCGAAGGCCTCGGCGCACCACGGCCACCAGTGGACAGGGTTGGCCTCGTGTTGACGGAGGTAGAGCGAGCTTTCGTGGGCCAGGCGGTTCGACACCTCACGAAGGTTGGCATCCTTCGGCAGGGTGCAACAAAGACCGTTTCTCAGCCGTTCGACTTGCAGGGGAGGGCGTGAAGGGCAAAGGTCTGCAGGTGCCTTCCGCCCGCCCCAACCGCGTCACCGGTCGTCCTTCCGGATGGTCCGCGGCCAAGCCTACCTGACCATGTCAACGATCCGCATCCTTGAGCCTACGGTGGCCAATCAGATCGCCGCTGGCGAAGTGGTGGAACGCCCGGCCGCGGTCATCAAGGAACTGCTGGAGAACTCCCTCGATGCCGAGGCACGCCGCGTGACGGTCGACTTCTCCCGGGGCGGTAAGGCCCAGATGATTGTCGAGGACGACGGCAAGGGTATGACGGGAGACGAAGCGCTACTGAGCCTTGAACGTCATGCGACCAGCAAGATCCAGTTGGCGTCCGACCTCGACCGCATTGCGACCTTCGGGTTCCGCGGCGAAGCGCTCCCCTCCATCGCTAGCGTTGCGCGTTTCACGATGCAGACCCGTCCGGCCTCCGCGCCTTCGGGTACCGAAATCTCAATCAACGGCGGCAAGCTCGTCCACCGCCGCGACCATGGTATGGCGCCAGGTACGCGTATCGAGGTCTCCAACCTTTTCCATCCGGTCCCGGCTCGGTTGAAGTTCCTGAAGTCCGACGAGACTGAGGCCGCTCATATCGTACGTCTGGTCCGCCTCTACGCCATCGCTCACCCGGAAGTCGGTTTCCTGCTACGCGAAGATGGCCGCGAAATTTTCCGTTCGCCAGGCAATGCGCCGCTGCTGGATCGCGTCCGCGAAATCTGGGGCCGGCAGGTGGCCGAAGAGGTCACAATCATGCCTTCCTTCGCGCGACCGGGCATGCGTCTCAGTGGCTTGCTGGGCAAGCCCGGCGTGAGCCGCGGTACCCGCCAGGACCTCGTGACCGTGGTCAATGGTCGGCCGGTCGATAGCCGCACGATGGCCTTCGCGCTGACCGAAAGTTATCACACGCTCATTCCCAAGGGTCGTTACCCGCTGGCGTTCGTCTTCTTGGAGATGGATCCGGCGTGGGTCGACGTGAACGTTCATCCGGCCAAGCGTGAGATACGTTTCCGCGATGAGGCCAAGGTCCGCAACTTCCTAATTGAATCCGTGCTCGCGGTGTTGCGCGCCCGGAGCGACGAAGGTCTGCCTACCGAGACGATTCCGACCGTGCCTGCCGCAGTGCCGCTGACCTCTGCCGCCCCTAGCGTAAGCGTCGCCATACCTCCGTCATCGGCTCCATCCGCTGGCTTCCCGCCGTCAGCTCCGGCCGTATCAGCGCATGCACCGGCGATCCGACTTGGCTGGCGCCTGCTTTCCCGTCTGCGCGAAGAGCGGGCTGTCTTCGAGACGCCCACCGGCCTAGCCATCCTCGATATCGGGGCAGCACACCAGCGCGTGCTTTACGAATCCATCCTCGCCCAGTTTACCGCACAGAAACCCGTCAGTCAGCCGATGCTCGTGCCGCTGAGTATCGAGCTCGAACCATTGCCCGCTGCGGTGCTCAAGGAGCGCATGCCGCTGCTCGCGTCCGCCGGTTTCGACTTCGAGGAGTATGGCCGCAACTTCTGGCGTATTCAGGCCTTGCCCGCCTGGCTCGAGCCCGAGGAAGCCTTGGCTTTCGTGCGCGACCTGCTGGCCGAGATGGCTCGCCGCGAAGGGGACTTTGGTCGCCCTTCGCTGGCTTACGATGCTCTGGCCAAGATCGCCGTCATCAAAGCCCGTCGCAAGGGCGACAGCCTGTCGGACGCCGAACTGATGGAGCTCGTGCAGTCGCTGTTTCGCACCGTACAGCCGGGCACCTGCCCACGTGGACGTCGGACTTATGTTGAGTGGACGGACGCCGACCTGACTCGCCGCTTCGGCTGATTAGCGTCGGCCCTTGTGACGCTTCGGTGAAGCCGGTTTGCCGGTGCGCAATGCTTCGATCTGGTCGCGTAGGTTTGCCGCACGTTCGAATTGCAGTTCGTCCGCGGCCGCGAGCATCTCCGTTTCCATGTCGGACAGGACGCGCGCGATGTCGCGATCATCGGTGCCTTCGGCCACCGCGAGGACTTCGTCGGCTTCCAGGTCCACAAGGCTTTCCTCAATCTTTCGGCTCGTACTCTTCGGCGTGATGCCGTGCTTCGTATTATGGGCTTCCTGGCGCTTGCGGCGGTCGCCGCAGATGGTGAGGGCCCGCGTGAGCGACTTCGTCATCACGTCGGCATAGAGTAGTACCTTGCCTTCAAGGTGACGCGCCGCGCGACCGGAGGTCTGAATGAGGCTCGTCTCACTGCGGAGGAAGCCTTCCTTGTCGGCATCGAGAATACCGACCAGCGCGACTTCGGGAAGGTCGAGACCTTCGCGGAGGAGATTGACGCCGACGAGGACATCGAAGGAGCCGGCGCGCAGGCGGCGGAGGATTTCGACGCGTTCGATGGCATCGATGTCAGAGTGCAGGTATTCAACCTTCAGGCCGCTATCTCGCATGAAGTTGGCGAGGTCTTCGGACATCCGCTTCGTGAGTGTGGTGACGAGCGTACGGAACCCACGAGCGGCAACGGCCTTGGCTTCGCCGATGATGTCCTCAACTTGGCCGGCAATCGGGCGGACTTCCATGACTGGGTCGAGTAGGCCCGTCGGTCGGATGACCTGCTCGGCGATGACGGACGAAACCTTGTATTCGTGGGGCGCAGGCGTAGCGGAGACGTAGACCGCTTGGTCGACAATCACGTCGAACTCTTCCGGGCGCAGCGGTCGGTTCTCCAGCGCAGAGGGCAGCCGGAAGCCGAATTCGACGAGACGTTCCTTGCGGGCACGGTCGCCGTGATACATCCCGCCAATCTGCGAGACCGAGACGTGGCTCTCGTCGATGAACACCAGTTTATCCTTCGGGAAGAAGTCGAGGAGGCAGTGCGGACGTTCGCCAGGACGGCGGCCGGACATGTGCATCGAGTAGTTCTCGATGCCGGGGCAGAAGCCTGTCTCGCGGAGCATCTCGAGGTCGTGCTCGACACGCATGCGGATGCGCTGGGCCTCCACGAGCCGGTTGGTCTTCTCGAAATGGTCGACCCGTTCTTCGAGCTCGGCGCGGATGGCGGCGGCGGCGGCTTTCACGCGACCTGGGGCCATTACGTATTGGTTGGCTGGATAGAGGTCGAACTTCTGGAGCTGTTTGCCCGGTTTCACGCTGACTGGATCGAGCTCGCGGATGGCTTCGAGCGTGTCACCCCAGAATTCCAGACGGACGGCGGACTCCATGTAGGCCGGCCAGACGTCGATGGTCTCGCCGCGGGCGCGGAAATTGCAGCGCTCTAGGATGGCATCGTTGCGGACGTACTGGTTGGCGACGAGTTTCGCGAGGAGTTCGTCGCGGCGCATCGTCATGCCGGTCTTGAGCGCAATCATCGCGGCCAAGAAGTCTTCGGGCGAGCCGAGGCCGTAGATACAAGAGACCGAGGCGATGACGACGACGTCGCGGCGAGAGAGCAGGGCACTGCTGGCGCTGATGCGCAGGCGTTCGATGTCCTCGTTGATGGCCGAGTCCTTCTCAATGAAGGTATCCGTCGACGGCACGTAGGCCTCCGGCTGATAGTAGTCGTAGTAGCTGACGAAGTATTCGACGGCGTTCTCCGGGAAGAAGTTCTTGAATTCCGAGTAGAGCTGGGCGGCCAGCGTCTTGTTGTGCGAGATGATGAGCGCCGGGCGCTGCTGTTGCGCGATCAGGTTCGCCATCGTGAATGTCTTACCCGAGCCCGTGACGCCCAGGAGTGTCTGGCGGCCATTGCCGGCGCGCAGGGACGCGTCGAGCGCGGCAATCGCGGTCGGCTGGTCGCCCATCGGGCGGTAGTCGGATTTGAGACGAAATTCCATCTCAGCCTAGGTGGCCGCGGGCGAGCCACTGCGGGTCGACTTCAGAGAGGTCCTTCACGATACGGTGGACTCCGATGGGCTCCAGTTGCTCGAGGGTGTTGGTCGTTGCGAGCGCGATCGTGATGAAGCCGCCAGAAAGGCCGGCCTGTAGGCCCGAGAAGGAGTCCTCGAAAACGAAAGAGGTAGCGGGCTCGCCGCCGCCGAGCGCACAGGCCTTCA
>Ga0209134_10000114_pt1 | contig 22057 bp, 21 predicted proteins | sample LauGreSp1BDMLBSN_2_FD_187566 | JGI IMG/M metagenome (GOLD analysis project Ga0209134, IMG submission 187566) | Freshwater lake microbial communities from Lake Michigan, USA - Sp13.BD.MLB.SN (SPAdes) (version 2) | ecosystem: Environmental > Aquatic > Freshwater > Lake | place: Lake Michigan, USA... | reverse complement strand
CAAGGCATTCTTCGCACCAGTGCAAAGTCGTTACAAAATCTACATTATTGACGAAGCACATCAGCTCGGACCAGGTGCGGCGAATGCTTTACTGAAAGTTGTTGAAGAGCCACCAGCACATGTAATTTTTATTTTCGCTACAACAGAACCAGATAAGTTAATTGCAACTATCCGTTCTCGCACACACCACTATCCATTCCGTCTAGTTCCGCCAGGAACATTAGCTGCGCACTTAGAAAAGGTTTGCAACTCTGAAGGCGTAAAGGTTGATAAGGGCGTAATTCCCCTTGTAGTTCGTGCATCTGGTGGTTCTGTGCGTGATGCGTTATCTGTATTGGGGCAATTATTAGCTGGTGCAGGCAAAGATGGCGTTAGCTACGAAATTGCAATTCAGTTACTTGGATTCACAGATGGCGCGTTACTAGATGATGCAATCGATGCTATTGCTGCCCATGATGGCGCAACGTTGTTTAAGACAATCGATCGTGTTATTGAATCAGGACATGACCCACGCAGATTTACAAGCGACATGTTGGAACGTATTCGCGACTTGATGATTGTTGATGCGCTTAAAGATTCAACGGCAAATTCAATCTTGCGCGATATGCCAGATGATCAAATGGAGCGCATGCGCAATCAGGCAAATCGAATTGGTACGGCAAACCTTTCAAGGGCTGCAGATATTGCAGCAGAGGGATTAACCCAAATGCGCGGGGCCACCGCTCCTCGTTTGATCCTTGAGCTCATCTGTGGACGTATTTTGTTGCCAATTGGCGACAACACCGAAGCCGGGATGCTTTCTCGTATTGAACGTCTAGAACGTGCAGAAAACATTGCTCCTCTTACTACTGCAGCACCACAGGTAAAGGCAGCACCCGCAGTAACAGTGCAGGAAGAAAAGCCTGTTGTGAAAGAAAAAGAAGCAGCACCTGCTGCTGCACCAAAAGCACATGTGCCTGGCAACTTTGATATCACTGCACTTCGTAGAGCGTGGCCAGATGTAATTGAAGATGTGAAGAAGCGTCGTAGGCTTACTTGGTCACTACTTTCAGCAAGTGCACAAGTCTTGTCAGTTGATGAAAATGCAATCACTATTGGCATCGTTAATGCTGGCGCTAAGGAGAGCTTTGAGCGCTCTGAATCTGATGTGATCCTGCGCAACGCATTTATCGATGTTGTCGGATTAGATCGAAAGATTGCAGTTGTTGTTGATCCTTCGATCGACACAAACACCCCAGCAGCCCGTGAGACTAGAACTTCAGAAGCACCAAATGATCCTGTTCAGTTATCTGGTGCAGCGCTTTTGGCGAAAGAACTTGGCGCAAAAATAGTTGAAGGTAAGTAAGAGATGTCAGGAATGTATGAAGGGGCAATTCAAGATTTAATTGACGCGTTAGGTCGCTTGCCTGGCATTGGCCCAAAGAGCGCGCAACGAATTGCTTTTCATATTTTGCAATCCGATGCCGAGGTTGCATCAGCATTAGTAGATTCAATTCGGGTTGTTAAGGAACGAGTCAAGTTTTGCATAGTCTGCGGAAACGTCTCAGAAGAAGATGAATGTCGCATCTGTCGTGATCCTCGACGCGATAACACAATTATTTGCGTTGTTGAAGAAAGTAAAGATGTCATTGCAATTGAACGTACTCGCGAATTTCGTGGTAAGTACCACGTGTTGGGTGGGGCGATCAGCCCAATCGATGGCATCGGCCCAGAACAACTTCGAATTCGTGAATTAATGATTCGTTTGGAAGAAGTCGGCATTATTGAAGTTATCCTGGCAACTGATCCAAACCTTGAAGGTGAAGCAACAGCTACCTATCTATCCCGACTCATTAAGCCGATGGACATAAAGGTCTCTCGTTTAGCTAGTGGGCTTCCTGTTGGTGGAGATTTGGAATACGCCGATGAAGTTACTCTTGGACGTGCCTTTGAGGGCCGTAGGGATGTTTAATCTCATTAATTGAGATGCTTGCCGTCTCATAATTTGAGAAATGCAGGAAACTAGGTAGCCCCATTTAAATCTGTGCCTCATGATTGAGGCATGGGACTAATTGTTCAGAAATATGGCGGCTCATCTGTGGCAGATGCTGCAGGGCTAAAGCGCGTTGCCAACAGAATCGTGTCGGCCAAGCGGGACGGTAATCAAGTTGTTGTTGTGGTCTCTGCCATGGGAGATACCACTGATGAGTTGATTGATCTCGCAGAACAAATCACGCCAATTCCACAGGGCCGCGAACTAGATATGTTGCTAACCGCCGGTGAGCGAATTTCAATGGCACTTCTTGCAATGGCAATTAACAACTTAGGCCATGAAGCTCTTTCATTTACCGGCAGCCAAGCAGGCGTTATTACAACCTCTGCGCATGGTCGCGCTCGCATCATTGATGTGACACCTGGTCGAATTAAAGAAGCATTAGATAGTGGCGCAATTGCAATCGTTGCGGGCTTTCAAGGAATTTCGCAAGACACTAAAGATGTAACAACGTTGGGTCGCGGTGGTAGCGACACAACAGCTGTTGCCTTAGCAGCAGCGTTGGATGCGGATGTGTGTGAGATTTATACAGATGTTGATGGAGTTTTCAGTGCTGACCCACGCGTGGTTCCAACTGCCCGTAAGTTAAAGACAGTTACTTACGATGAAATGCTAGAACTTGCAGCCAGTGGAGCAAAGGTTCTTCACTTGCGTTGCGTTGAATATGCACGCCGTTACAACTTACCAATTCACGTACGTTCATCTTTTACAACTCACGAAGGAACATGGGTGGTTAAAGATCATCCAGAAGGAGGCAGCATGGAACAAGCAATCATCTCAGGAATAGCACACGATAAGAGTGAAGCAAAGATTACGATTGTTGGAGTACCTGACCGCACTGGTGTTGCTGCACGCATCTTCCAAGCTATTGCAGATGCAGACATCAACATCGACATGATCGTGCAGAATGTTTCTGCTGCTGCCACAGGACTCACAGATATTTCATTCACCTTGCCAAAGGCAGAAGGCGCTGCAGCAACTGCAATTTTGCAAAAGTTACAAGGTGAAGTTGGCTTTGCATCTATTCAATACGATGATCAAATCGGTAAATTGTCATTAGTTGGCGCCGGTATGCGCTCACACCCAGGCGTGACTGCAACATTCTTTGGTGCTTTATCAGATGCGGGAGTTAATATCGAAATGATTTCAACCTCTGAAATCCGTATCTCAATCATTTGCCGTGAGGCCGATCTAGAGCGAGGCGCAAAAGCTGCGCACACAGCTTTTCAACTAGACGCTGATCAAGGCGAAGCCGTTGTATATGGAGGCACAGGACGATGAGCAAAAAAGTGAAAAAGGTCGCAAAGAAGCCAACACTTGCAGTTGTCGGCGCAACGGGCGCTGTTGGCACCGTAATGCTGGGCATCTTGTCTGAGCGCAAAGATGTGTGGGGCGAAATCCGTCTGATTGCTTCTGCTCGCAGCGCTGGCAAAAAATTAATGTGCCGCGGAGAAGAATTAACGGTCGTTGCTCTCTCGCCAGAAGCATTTGATGGCATAGATGTCGCCATGTTTGATGTTCCAGATGAAGTCTCTGCCGAGTGGGCACCAATTGCAGTTTCACGTGGCGCAATTGTTGTTGATAACTCTGGTGCATTCCGAATGGATCCAAAAGTTCCTTTGGTTGTTCCTGAAGTAAATCCAAAAGACACAAAGAAGCGTCCAAAGGGAATTATTTCTAATCCAAACTGCACAACGCTTTCAATGATTGTTGCAATAGGTGCGCTAAACAAGAAGTATGAATTGAAGGAGCTAGTAGTTGCTTCATATCAAGCGGCATCAGGTGCTGGACAACCTGGTATTGATGCCTTGCGTGCACAGATTTCTGCAGTTGCAGGAACAACTGCTGGTGAAGCGACCGGAGATGTTCGAAAGCACGTAAAGGATTCAGGACCATTTCCTGCACCTCTTGCTCTCAATGTTGTGCCGTGGGCAGGTTCACTTAAGGAAGATGGTTACACATCAGAAGAACTCAAGGTTCGCAATGAATCTCGCAAGATTCTAGGGATGCCGCGTTTAAAGGTTTCGGCAACCTGTGTTCGTGTTCCTGTTCTAACAACGCATTCACTAGCGGTGCATGCAACATTTAAGAACGAGGTAACTCGAAAAGGAGCACAAAAGCTTCTTGAAAAAGCAGCTGGGGTTACCTTGCTTGATGATCCTGAAAACAAGAAGTTTCCAACACCAAATGATGCAGTAGGTACTGATGCAACATGGGTAGGCCGCGTGCGCCGTTCTCCAGATGATAAGAAATCACTTGATTTATTCTTGTGCGGAGACAACCTACGCAAGGGTGCTGCCCTCAATACTGCCCAGATCGCAGAGCTATTGGCGGTAGAGTTAACAAAATGACAATCAAAGAAACTCTACGAGCTGATTTAACTGAAGCTATTCGTGGTCGCAATGAAATCACTTCAAGCACTATCCGTATGGTTTTGACTGCCATCACTAATGAAGAGGTTGCCGGCAAAGAAGCTCGTGTTTTAAGTGATGATGAAGTAATTGTCGTGTTGTCTCGCGAGGCGAAAAAGCGTCGCGAAGCGGCAGAAGCATTTGAAGGTGCCGGCCATCCAGAAAAGGCAGCCCTAGAAAAAGCCGAAGGCGAAGTTATTGCTAAGTATTTACCTGCGCAATTAACTGCAGATGAAGTCAAGCAGATCATTGCTGATGCAATCGCATCGACAGGTGCGGCAGGCCCTGCCGACATGGGCAAGGTAATGGGCGCTATTAAGGGAAAGATTGCAGGAAAGGCTGATGGAGCACTTGTTTCATCACTAGTGAAGGAGAGTCTCAACAAATGATTAAGTATGAATATGCAACAGTGCCACTTCTTTCACATGCAACGAAGGCAATCCTTGACACATGGGGTTCTGATGGTTGGGAGCTTGTACAAGTTATTCCAGCACCTGGCACAGGCGAGCAGCTTGTTGCGTACATGAAAAGACAGCTTGCGTGAATAAAGTAGATGTTCGTGCAAAGTTAGCCGAACTTGGGCTTGAACTGCCAGTTGCTACAAAGCCAGTTGCTGCTTATGTCCCGGCGATTAGAACAGGTAATTTAGTTTTCACAGCAGGACAACTTCCACTAGCTGGCGGAGAGATGGCTGGCGTTGGAAAAGTTGATGGTGAGATCACTCCTGAGCGCGCAAAAGAGCTTGCACAAATATGCGCTCTTAACGCACTTGCAGCTGTTGAAACGGTTGCAGATGTAGACAAGATTACGAAGATTGTTCGTGTAGTTGGTTATGTAAACGGAGTTCCTGGCTTTATCGGCCATCCGGGCGTAGTCAACGGGGCCTCTGAATTGTTTATAGCAATCTGGGGAGATGGTGCAAAGCATGCACGCAGCGCTGTTGGAATTGCAGAGCTTCCACTTAACTCACCAGTGGAAATTGAATTAACGGTGGAAATTACCGACTAACTACTTACCGCGTTTTGTTAAACGCTCTAAGTCGGTGATTAATACTGCGCGTCCATCTAGCTTTAACCAGTTGCGACCTGCAAAGTCAGCAAGTGCTTTATTAACAGTCTCACGGGATGCACCAACTAATTGCGCTAACTCTTCTTGAGTTAGTTCGTGGTGAACAAACAAACCTTCATCTGTTTGCTTTCCAAAACGCTCACCTAGGTCGATAAGAGCTTTTGCAACTCGTCCTGGAACATCTGAAAAGACTAAATCTCCAACGGCTTCATTTGTGCGACGTAAACGTTGCGCTAAACGCGCAAGCAGATGCAGTGCAACATTTGGATTGTCGGCAAGCCATGGAAGTAATTTTTCCTGTCCAAGACTCAACAACTTCGCATCAGTTACTGCCGTTGCTGTTGATGTACGTGGGCCTGGATCAAAAAGACTGAGTTCGCCAAACATTTCGCCAGGTCCAAGAATCGAAAGAAGATTTTCACGACCATCACCACTAGAAGTTCCCAGCTTTAGCTTGCCTTCAGTGATTACATATAAATGATCGCCTTCATCGCCTTCGGCAAACAAGACAGATCCCTTTGCGATCTTTACGGAAACCATGTTTGCGAGCAACGATGCGGCAGAGGCATCATCCAGCGCGGTAAATAGAGGCGCTTTGCGGATTACTTCTTGATCTATAGGCACGGGGGGTACTTTACTACCCATGGTGGTCCATAGCGAAACGCGCAAAGAGGCAAGGGCGGTATACCGCATCCTTACTAAGACCTATCCAGACATACGCTGCGAACTCGATTTCACCAATCCATTGGAATTGTTAATCGCAACTGTCTTGAGCGCACAGTGCACAGATAAGAGAGTTAACACTGTTACCCCAGCATTGTTTAAGAAGTATAAAAACCCCAAGGCTTATGCAAAAGCGGATCTGCACGAAATTGAAGATTTAATCCATTCCACAGGTTTTTATCGGGCCAAAGCACGTAACGTTAAAGGATTGAATATCAAATTACTCGAAGATTTTGGGGGAGAAGTTCCTCAAACCCTTGAGGAGTTAATTACATTGCCGGGGGTTGGGCGAAAAACTGCCAATGTTGTTTTAGGACACGCCTTTGATACACCAGGAATCACTGTTGATACGCACTTCGGAAGATTATCGCGGCGATTTGGTTGGACTAAGGAAACCGATCCTGTAAAGGTTGAAATGGTTGTTCAACAATTGATACCCAAAGCTGAATGGACAAATCTTTCACAGCGAATGATTTGGCATGGAAGACGAATCTGCCATTCACGAAAGCCGGCATGCGGTGCGTGTCCTGTCGCCAAAATCTGCCCAAGTGTTGGAATTGGTGAGATGAATAAAGAGAAAGCATTACTGTTAGTTAAAACAGATAAGGATTTTAGATGAAAAAGGTTGTTGGAGTAATTGCTGTTCTATTACTAACAGCTTGTTCACCATCCTCTTTATCTGTTAAAGGTGAAGTTGTTTCTTGCTCATCAATACCCCAAGAAAGAAGAATGCATGATTCGGGAATTGAACTTCGTTGCTTAGATGGAACCATAGGCGCGCAACTAAATACACTTAGAGGACCCATGATTGTCAATGTGTGGGGTTCTTGGTGTGGCCCATGCAAGGAAGAGATACCGATCTTTAGATCCTTTTATGAAAAAGCTAAAGACAAAGTTTCCCTCGTGGGTGTTGACGTTGAAGAATCCAGTATCGAAGACGGCAGGAAATTTGTAGAGGAAAACGGCATAACGTGGCCAAATTTGTATGACCCAGATGGCCGATCACGTCTGTACTTTGGGATGGGAGTTCCAGTGACGTGGTTTATTGCCGCAGACGGATCTGTTGCAGGCAAGAAAATAGGGGTGATTACCGATGAAAGCGAACTCATCACGCTCACAAACAAGTATTTGGGTGTGAAGCTTTAATCCTCATCTTTGGAGCCATTAAGGCCATCTGAAATCAAACGCATAACATTTGGTTCCGCCAAAGTCGTTGCATCACCAACCTGGCGATTTTCGGCCACATCTTTGAGCAAACGCCGCATGATTTTGCCACTTCTAGTCTTTGGCAGTTCTGCAACCACCAAGATCTGACGTGGTTTAGCAATCGCACCAATTTGTTTTGCAACATGGTTTCGAAGTTCGGTAATCAATGTTTCACCATTTGCATGAGCAATACCTCCACGCAAAATAACAAAAGCAACGATTCCCTGTCCTGTCATTGCATCATTTGCTCCAACCACGGCAGCTTCTGCAACAGCTTCATGTGAAACCAGTGCTGACTCAACTTCAGTTGTTGAGATACGGTGACCTGAAACATTCATAACATCATCAACTCGACCTAGTAGCCAAATTGCACCGTCTTTATCTAATTTCGCTCCGTCACCTGCGAAATAAATTCCATCAAACCTGGACCAATACGTTTCTTTGTATCGTTCATCCTCACCCCAGATACCACGCAACATTCCCGGCCATGGTTTATCTAAAATCAAATATCCGCCATGACCTTTTGCAACTGCATGGCCGTTGTCATCAACAACAACTGCACTAATTCCAGGAATTGCAGTCATGGCTGAACCTGGTTTTGTTGCTGTTACACCAGGCAATGGTGAAATCATGATTCCACCAGTTTCAGTTTGCCACCATGTGTCAACAATTGGGCAACGGTTTCCACCAATCACTTCGCGGTACCACATCCAAGCTTCTGGGTTAATTGGTTCACCAACTGATCCAAGCAAGCGCAACGACTTCAAGTTGAATTTGTTAGGAAAGTCATCGCCCCATTTCATCCAGGTGCGAATCAAGGTAGGTGCGGTATACAAAATGGTCACACCGTATTTTTCAATTAACTCAAATATTCGCCCCTTATGCGGCGTATCTGGGGTTCCTTCATACATAACCTGTGTTGCACCATTCATGAGTGGGCCATAAACAATGTAACTATGCCCAGTAATCCAACCAACGTCGGCGGTGCACCAATAAACATCTGTTTCTGGCTTAATATCAAAGACAACACGGTGAGTATATGCAGCCTGAGTTAGATAACCGCCGGTTGTGTGAAAGATCCCCTTTGGTTTAGCTGTAGTCCCAGATGTGTACAAAATAAACAAGGGGTGTTCAGAATCAAAGAATTCAGCTGTGTGATCAGCTGATTGTCGACCAACAATGTCGTGCCACCACACATCAGTTTCTGTATTCCATGATGTCTCTTGCTTAGTGCGCTGAACAACCAAAACTCTTTTTACGTTGTGTTGGCCCTTAAGAGCTTCATCGACAGCTGGCTTTAATGCAAAAGCACCGCCCTTTCTAAATCCACCATCTGCCGTTATAACTAACTTCGCATCTGCATCTTGAATTCGAGACAGTAATGCTTCTGCTGAAAATCCTCCAAACACAACTGAATGGGGAGCACCAATTCGTGCACAAGCAAGCATTGCAATGGCTGCTTCAGGAATCATTGGCATATAAATCGCAACACGATCGCCAGCAACTACACCAAGTTCAATCAATGCATTGGCAGTTTTCTTAACTTCGGTTAGTAGCTGCGAATAAGTAATTGTCTGTGTGTCACCTGGTTCACCTTCGAAATGAAATGCAACACGATCTCCTCTGCCTTCAAGGACATGACGGTCTAGCGCATTGAATGATGCATTGATTTTTCCGCCCACAAACCATTTAGCAAAGGGTGATTCCCACTCAAGTGTTTTTTCCCACGGCGTCTGCCATGACAGTTGTTTAGCTTGCTCATCCCAGAATGCCAAACGATCTAATTCAGCTTGGTCATAAAGTTCTGGTTTTGCGTTTGCCTGTTCTGCAAACTCGGCGGTCGGAGGAAATTGGCGATCTTCGCTGAGCAGGTTTTCTAGGGACTCTTGATTGGGGTTCATAACGCTAGAGGCTACCTCTTGAGGATTGTTATCAACAGACAAAGCGGCAAGTGATTTCTGAATTCGATTAAGGCTCCAAGATGCCCCAAAGAAAGGAGAAACAATGCTTACATCCTTCATATTGATGCTGATCAAACTACTGAGCAGCCCCGTCTTGGTGGCCGCCTTGGCTAGATTCTTGGCTAATGCCCTGAAAACACTGAGCTGAAATCCAAAAAGACCCTCTGCTAACCCCCTGCGGAGGGTCTTTTTGTGCCACATGGGCGAAGGTGAGAGGATTGGACGTAAGCCTCTAGACGACTCAACGAAGCGCTCTGTCTAAAGAATTACATCGAGTTCTTAGGAGTCAGCAATGCCAATAGCAACCCCCGAAATTTTTGCCGACATGTTGGATCGCGCCAAAAAGGGCGCATTCGCTTATCCAGCAATCAACGTTTCATCATCACAAACCATCACTGCTGCTATTCGTGGTTTCGCCGAAGCAGAGTCAGATGGAATCATTCAATTTTCATGGGGCGGTGCCGAGTACGCATCTGGTTCAACAGTTAAGAACATGGTTGATGGGGCTGTTGCGCTCGCAGAGTTCGCACATGTTGTTGCGAAGAATTACAAAGTAAACATTGGCATTCACACAGACCACTGCCCAGCAGAAAAATTAGATGGCTTCATGCGTCCGCTTCTTGCATTTGGCGCAGACCGTATTAAGTCAGGAAAAGCTCCACTGTTTAACTCACACATGTGGGATGGATCTGCAGTTGATATGCCTGAAAACATGAAGGTCGCTAAAGAAATGTTAGCGATGTCAGTTGCGGCAAAGACTATTCTTGAAATTGAAATCGGCGTTGTTGGTGGAGAAGAAGATGGCATCGAAGCAAAACATGATGCAAAGCTCTACTCAACACCTGAAGATGCACTACTAACAGTTGAAACTCTTGGAACAGATGTCAATGCTCGCTACTTAGTGGCAGCAACATTTGGAAATGTTCACGGTGTTTATAAGCCAGGTAACGTTGTATTGCAACCAAAGATACTTGCAACATTGCAAGAGGCTGTTTCAGCCAAGCTTGGATTACCTGCAGGAAGTAAGCCAATGGACTTGGTATTCCACGGTGGATCAGGCTCGCTACTTTCTGAAATCCGGGAATCACTTGATTACGGTGTAATCAAGATGAATGTTGATACTGACACTCAATACGCCTTTACACGTCCAGTTGTAGATCACATGCTGAAGAACTATGACGGCGTGCTGAAAATTGACGGCGAAGTTGGAAATAAGAAGGCTTACGATCCACGTGCGTGGGGCAAGCTAGCTGAAGCAGGCATGGCAGCACGCGTTGTGCGTGCATGTGAAGACCTTCGCTCAACTGGCACTACCTCACTTAAGTAATTAACAACTAGTCGGAGAGGCTTTACTCATGCCTGCATTGGTATTACTCGGCGCTCAGTGGGGCGACGAAGGCAAGGGTAAAGCTACCGATTTGTTGGGCGATCGCGTTGATTATGTTGTCCGCTATCAAGGTGGAAACAATGCAGGCCACACAGTTGTTATTGGTGATCAAAAGTATGCGCTTCATTTATTGCCATCAGGAATTCTTTCCCCAAATGTAATTCCTGTGATTGGCAATGGCGTCGTAATTGACCCAAGTGTTCTACTTGAAGAGATTCGTGGTTTAAATGAGCGGGGCATCAATACAAGCAAGCTTTTGATTTCAACTAATGCTCACTTGATCACTCCCTATCATCGCACAATCGACAAGGTATCAGAGCGCTTCCTCGGCAAATCAAAGATTGGTACAACAGGACGTGGAATCGGGCCAGCCTATGCTGACAAGATCAATCGAATTGGAATTCGCGTGCAAGACCTTTTCGATCCTTCAATTCTTCGTCAAAAGCTTGAAGGTGCATTGCGCGATAAGAATCAGATTCTGATTAAAGTCTTTAATCGCAAGAACATCGAAGTAGATGAAGTTCTTGATGAGTATTTAAAGTACGCGGATATTTTGCGTCCATATGTTGCCGATACCGTTTTGATTTTGGATGAGGCTCTAAAGGCTGGAAAGAAAGTACTTTTGGAGGGCTCTCAGGGCACTTTGCTTGATGTGGATCACGGAACATACCCGTTTGTAACCTCAAGTAATCCAACTGCGGGTGGTGCTTGCACTGGTTCAGGCATTGGGCCAACAAAGATTGATCGTGTAATTGGTATTTTAAAGGCCTATACAACACGCGTTGGCAGTGGGCCATTCCCAACAGAGTTGTTTGATGAAGACGGAGAAGCTTTACGTCGCATTGGTGGCGAAATCGGAGTTACCACTGGTCGCGCTCGTCGTTGTGGCTGGTTTGATGCACCAATTGCTCGTTATGCAGTTCGCGTTAATGGTTTGACTGACTTCTTCTTAACAAAACTGGATGTATTAACTGGCTGGGAGAAGATTCCAGTATGTGTTGCCTATGAAATTGACGGAAAGCGTGTGGAAGAACTTCCAGCATCGCAAACAGATTTTCACCACGCAAAGCCAATTTACGAATACCTGGATGGATGGAAGGAAGATATCTCAGGAGCTAGAAAGCTTTCTGATCTTCCAAAGAATGCACAAGATTATGTTGCATTCCTAGAAAAGATTTCTGGTGCTCCAATGAGTGCAATCGGCGTAGGCCCAGGTCGAGATCAAACAATTGTTGTTAAGGATTTCATTTAACATGAGCTTAATTGCCAGCCGTTATGCATCAGCTGCGATGACTGAAATTTTCGCGGCAGAGGCCAAAATAATTGCTGAGCGCAAGCTTTGGATCGCTGTGATGCGGGCTCAAACAACGTTGGGTCATGTGATTTCTAAAGATGTAATTACAGACTACGAAAATGTAATTACACAGGTGAATCTTGCATCTATTGATGCACGCGAAAAGATATCCCGCCATGATGTGAAAGCTCGTATAGATGAGTTCAATGCACTTGCTGGCCACGAAACAATCCATGCAGGAATGACAAGCCGCGACTTAACGGAAAACATTGAAGCGTTACAGATTCGAAACGGGCTTGAAGTAGTTCATGAAAAGGTTGTGGCCCTTCTGGCACGGCTTGGCCAAAGAGCATTCCAATATGCAGATCAACCCATCGCGGGACGCTCACACAATGTGCCGGCACAAATCACCACTTTAGGAAAGCGTTTTGCATCAGCTGCTGAAGAATTATTGTTTGCCTATGAGCGATTAACGGCGCTACAAAGTCGCTACCCAATGCGAGGAATTAAAGGTCCAGTCGGTACCGCTCAAGATTCAATAGACCTTCTTGGTTCAGCTGATGCCCATCATGAACTAGAGGAAATAATTGCTAAAGAACTTGGTTTTACGCATGTTCTGGATTCAACTGGGCAGGTCTATCCCCGCTCCTTTGATTACGATGTTGTCACAACACTGGTCCAGATTGCCGCTGCACCATCCTCACTTGCTACTTCACTTCGGTTGATGGCTGGAGCTGAACTAGTAACTGAAGGTTTCAAGGCAGGTCAAGTTGGTAGCAGCGCTATGCCTCACAAGATGAATACACGTTCATGCGAACGCGTTAACGGACTTTCAGTTGTGTTGCGTGGATATGCATCTATGATCAGCGAACTAGCTGGTGATCAATGGAACGAAGGCGATGTTTCTTGCAGTGTTGTGCGTCGAGTCGCAGTGCCAGATGCTTTTTATGCAATTGATGGATTGCTAGAAACAATGCTGACAGTCCTTGATGAGTTTGGTGCTTTTCCAGAAGTGATATCTGCTGAACTGGAACGGTATTTACCATTCTTGGCAACAACAAAAATTTTGATGGCATCTGTTAAAGCAGGCGTTGGCCGTGAAGTTGCTCATGAAGTGATTAAGGAACATGCTGTTAAAGCAGCGCTCGGAATGCGCGAAGGAATGAGAAATACTTTGCTGGAAGATTTGGCAGCTGATGATCGTTTGCCATTAGATCGCGCTGCACTCGAGCTTCTCATCAGTAACCCAATCGAATTCACTGGCGAAGCACGTCAACAAATTGCCCGAGTGATTGCACGTATTCATGTGATTACAAATGCTCATTCTGTTGCTTCACAATACAAACCAAACTCAATTCGGTAATTAGCAGTGCGCGATCCACAAATACTTGAACAGGTTAAACAAACATTAGCTCTGTTGACTGCTAAAGCTCCTGGTCGTGCAATAGAAGTTCGTATCCCACCCTATGCAGCAGTTCAGTGCGGTGACGGTCCAACTCATACTCGCGGAACACCGCCCAACACCATTGAAATGGATGCTCACACTTGGTTAGCTCTAGCGTCAGGAGAACTGCTGTGGGATGAGGCTGTGGGCAGTGGAGCCGTGGTTGCTTCCGGTGTGCGGGCTGATTTAAGCCCTTATTTGCCCCTTTATAGTTCCAGTTGAAAGGCACCGTCTGGGCGCGATAACCTACGCTCCTGACGCACAGCAATTAGTGAAGGAGGTCGCCCATGGGTCGCGGCCGCGCAAAAGCAAAGCAAACCAAAGTTGCACGTGATTTGAAATATAACGCGCAAGATATGGATCTAGATCGTCTTGCCAAAGAACTTCACGGCGAGGTCGATAACACTTCACGCAAGGATGACGATGATCCTTTTGCTGAAGGTAACTACATTCCACGTGCGTGAGAGCAACACCGTACCTAGCTTCACTTCGTATCTACGAACCACTTTCTGCCTTTGATCCTGCTGATCGTTTGCGTTGGCAAAACTTAGATAGAGATGAAACAAGTTTTAATCGCGAAGAAGAGTTGGCCTTACATCGCGTAGTTCAACCTGAGCCACCTGCCGGACGTCCAGATGGTGTGCATGTTTTAGATCGCGATGGAATTCGCTACGTGTCACCTTGGGCAACTGCTACTCGCTGTTGGGCGGCTTTAGATAATTTCAAAGAATCTTTGCCAAGTACAGTTGTTCCATACTTTGTTTCATCTGCGATGGAAGAGGTAATCACTGCGGGTGTCGATTTACTTGACGATAAAGTTCCCCACATTCTTAACGAGACATGGATTATTCCACCTCGTTGGTTCATTCTATTTTCGCCTGAAGAACGCTCTCGTGGTAACAATCAATTTGGTAAATTTTGTATTGCCCAGACCACGATCGCTAATGCAAAACAACGTTGTGACAATGCCCATGATGCAGTGTTGGCAGCATTTGGTGATGGACCAGTTGAGGAAGAGCTTGAGAATCTCTTGGCGTGGTTAGAAATGTTCCATCCGCAATCACTAGTAGAACTTGATTACGGCGGTTTAGCTAACTACATGGATAAGGCCTTACGTGATTCAGGTGAAGATGGTTTAGATGCCGATACATCGATTGAAGATGTAACAAGTTCAGTTGCAGGGCTTGCTTCAGCTGATGGAATGGCGGCTGGGATCGGATATCAACGTTTAATGTCCCGTTGGCGTTTAGTTCAGGCCTTTGAACAGGCCTCATAAATTCACTTTCTAGGTATTGCTTCACTCATAAATAATGGGAATACTTCACCCCAATACATACCAAATCGGACATAGCGCAATCTAAAGGGGTCACAATGAGCAACCGCATTCCTGATGCAGAAGTTCTCATGACACCCAAAGAGGTCGCTCAGAGATTTCATGTGAACCCAAAGACGGTTACCCGTTGGGCTAAAGCTGGCAAACTCACAGCAATCCGCACATTAGGTGGGCATCGTCGTTATCGTGAATCAGAAGTCCTAGAACGTTTGCGTGAATATAAAGAGTCAGGTTCTTAGTTAATTAAGCGGTAGACTCAACGCATGGCCGATAAAAATGATGACATGAAGGCAAGAATGCTTGCTGCCCTTGAAGCAAAAAAGAACAAGCCAGGTGCACCAGGTACTCAAACTCATTCTGAGTCAGGATCAAAGATCCGCGGAGGACAGCGCAGTGGCGGTGCTCCTCAAGTTCAGCGCAAGGCAGGACCATCAGGTTCAGGATCTGCTGGCTAAGTTTTTACAAACCCTTCACCCATCAACCCTCTTTTTACTTTGAGAGTTGATGAGTGAAGTTCAGTATCTTATTGAGTAATTACCAGAGTAGATCTTGGTGCGACAACTACCGAATCACCACTTAGTTTGCGCAAGACGGATGTGCCCGCGCGGTCTCCTTCAACATGAACCGACCAGCTTCCAGTTTTAGGTAATGAAATGGTTTGCGCAGTTGTATTTGCATTGTGAATTACAACCAAGGTTCCAGCAGAGTCTTTAACCGCTGCACCATTAAGTGAATATGCAATTGTGCCTTCTGGAGAAGTTAAGAACTTTAGATTCTTTCTTACCAGTTCAGTGGTAGCCATTCGGAATGCTGGATGCGCCTTACGTAATGCGATCAGTCCCTTGAAGTACTTAACCGTTGTCGCATTAGTTCCCTGAGTACTCCACTTCAATGAGTTTACGAGGTCACTTGACTTGTAACTATTTGGATCCCCACCCTTTGATCGCAAGAATTCTTGGCCTGCCTGCATAAATGGCATTCCTTGAGACAAGAAGGGGATTGAAGAGGCGAGTCGGCTCAGTTGTGCAACATCGGCAGGCGTTGCATCCTTAACGCTGGCAGTAATTTTGTCCACCAGAGTCATATTGTCATGTGATTCCACATAGTTCACTGACTGACCTGGAGCTGTAGTGGTCCACTTAGTCATGATGTCGGTGGAGTAATCAGTGTTGCCCACAATGCCAGCCATCACGTTCATTTTTGCAGTGAACTTTCCAGTGGCAAAACCATTGTCTGCTGCATCAAAAACAGATCCCTTAATGCCATCTCGAATCTGGTCGTTGAAATGTGCAACTCCTGGAAGTTGAGCAATGTTGAGTTGGTTTGCCTTCTTTTCTGGAGGCAGAGTGCCCATGTTCCAACCTTCTCCAATTACGAGAATTGTTGGATCTATTTTCTTTAGCATAGTTGTAATCTCGTTAATGGTTTGAATATCCATTAATCCCATTAAGTCAAAACGGAAACCATCCATGTTGTATTCAGTAGCCCAGAACTTAACTGAATCCACAATGAACTTACGAACCATTGGTCGCTCCGAAGCAACATCGTTGCCGCAGCCACTACCACTAGTTAAGTTTCCATTGTCATCTCTACGGAAGAAATATCCTGGAACAATTAAGTTTTGACTAAATGTATTTGCGTTTGAAACGTGGTTATAAACCACGTCCATATTTACTCGAAGTCCAGCTTTGTGCAAGCCCATGATTGCACTCTTGAGTTCAGTGATACGAGCAGTTGGCTTCGTTGGATCAGAGCTGTATGAACCTTCAGGTACGTTGTAATTCTGAGGGTCATAACCCCAGTTAAATGTTGGCAAATTTTCATTAACTGTAGCGAAGTCAAAAATTGGTAGTAACTCAACGTGAGTAACCCCTAGATCCTTAATCGCCGCTACGCCGGTTTTTTGCCCATTATTGCTAGTATTCAAATCTGTAAGAGCTAAGAACTTGCCCTTATTTTTCGCTGGAATACCACTTGAGGGATCCATTGAAAGGTCTCGCACATGGAGTTCATAGATCACAGCATCAGTTGGTCGACCACTAAATTTTGGCTTTGAAGAATTCCAACCCTTCGGATCTGTTGCATCCAGATTTACGATCACTCCACGTGTTCCATTGACGGTTGTAGCTCGAACATATGGATCTACCGCTTCGTTAACTGTGTTATTTACACTGACACGATAATTAAAGACGGTGCCATTTTGATCGCCCTTAAGTGTCGCAACCCATGTTCCCTTGGTGTCATATGTCATCTTGATTAATGTGCCAGATGATGAAGGGGAATCGGATTCTTTGTATGTCACAACACTAACTGATTTAGCCGTTGGTGCCCAAACGCGTAACTTTGTTGAAGCCTTTGTGTATGTGACACCTAAGTCATTGCCTGTGTAAGTGTATTTAGCCGCAAATTCTGGGGAGTCATATAGCTTTGTCAGTTCTATTGCAGGGTTCTTCGGAATCGGAGTTGTAGGAATTGAGTAATGAATTGTTGGGTCTCCTTGTCGTAACCAAATTTCAACATTTCCACTATCTGGAATATTGGTAATAAAGCGATCATCACCTATATCTTTTGAATCCCAAGCACCTTTTCTAACTATGATGCCAATGTTTTCAAACTTATCCATGCCTTCGATTTTTACTGTTGCAATCTTTCCAAAATCATCTGCTGAAGTAAAAGTAACTCCATTTGAGTTAACGTCAACATCTGCACCAGATGTGAGGTTCTTCCAAATCCATAAATTCCAGTCTTGATAGTCACCACCGGGCCGCTGGTAGTGAACAGTTAAATTCACTGTTGCGGGTAGGGCGGATGCGATTGCTGGTAGACCGCAGGTAAAAACAGCGATCAAAGCCACCAGCACTTGAATTCTTCTGGATATGTTGTGAGTTCTCATGGGCAAAACTTACCCAAAGAATGAGTATAAATAAATGGTTATGTAAGTCCGCGCCGCTTGAGAAGAGGCTCGATCTTTGAATCTCTGCCACGGAAATTACGGAACATCTGCATGGAATCAATGGATCCACCGCGCCCAAGAAGGGTGTTCTTAAAGTGATCGCCATTGGCGCGCAGTAGGCCACCATTTTCCTTAAACCAATCAACGGTGTCAGCATCCAGGACTTCTGACCATATATAACCGTAATACCCTGATGAATATCCTCCAGCAAAGATATGGCTGAAGTAAGTAGAGCGGTATCGGGTTGGCACGGGTGAGAAATCCAAACCATAATCTTTAATTGCCTGGGCCTCAAAAGCTTCAACATCTGTAACTTTTGCAGCCTCTTCAGTATTAAGTGAATGCCAGGCAAGATCCAAAATTGCTGCAGCTAAATAACTAGTGGTGGCATGGCCCTCATTGAATGTGCTCGCAGCTTTCAGACTATCAATCCACTCTTGCGGAAGTTTTTCGCCTGTTTCATGGTGGCGTGCATAGTTTTGAACAACTTCAGGCCACAAGATCCACATCTCATTTACTTGAGATGGGAATTCGACGAAGTCACGTTGAACTGAAGTACCTGAAACACGTGGGTATTTAACTTGCGACAACAAACCGTGAAGTGCGTGCCCAAACTCGTGAAACAAAGTTGTAGTTTCATCAAATGTTAGAAGCGTTGGTTTGCCTGCCGGAGGCTTTGGAACGTTGAGATTGTTTACTACAACAGGCACCTGCTCAAAAAGGAAATTTTGATCTACGAGGTTATTCATCCAAGCCCCACCACGCTTTGAGTCACGTGTATAGAAATCACCAATAAACAAACCAACCTTTGAACCATCTTCATTGTTGACTTCAAATGCACGGGCCTCTGAATGGTAGGTAACTAGATCAGGACGCTCTTTAAAAGTAATTCCAAACAACTTGTTAGCAGCAAAGAAAACACCATCATGTAATACACGCTCTAGCTCGAAATATGGGCGCATCTTTGTTGTATCGATGTTGTACTTTTCAAGGCGAACTTGTTCTGTGTAAAAACCCCAGTCCCAGCTCTCAATATCTATGCCCGCAGATTTCTTTAGATCTTCGGCTTCTGCCTTTGCGTTGCGGACGGCGGCAGGTGCAATTTTTCGTAGCATTGCATGCACATTGTCAGGATGTTCAGCAGTTTGGACAGCAATCACATGCTCAGCATGAGTTTCCTTGCCAAATAGTTTTGCACGCTCTGCGCGAAGTTTTACCATCTGAAGCAGGACAGGCTTATTGTCGTTTTCATTTGGACGGTTAGCTTTTTTCTTTGAGTCTTCCATGATCTTTTTGCGCAGTTCACGATTAGTTAATGAATCAAGAACTGGATTACCTGTGAAGTTGACCATTCCGATGAGCCATTTACCATCATGTCCGCGATCCTTTGCCGCAGCAGCTGCAGATGCGATCTGATTTTCAGAAAGTCCATCTAGTTCTTCCACTGTGTCCACAAGAACCGCTAAATCATTGGTATCAGCCAGCACATTCTTTGAGAATTGAGTTTCAAGTGAAGAGAGTTCTTCGTTTAATTCTTTCAGGCGTGTGCGTTGATCCTCTGTCAGGTGCGCACCTTCATGAATCAAATCTTTGTAATAACGCTCAAGCAACCAAGAGTCTTCGCTAGTGAGTCCCAGAGACTCCCTAGAGTCATAGAGATCCTTGATTCGCTTAAAGAGCACAGGATTTAGACTGATTGCATCTTGATGGGCTGCAAATTTCGGCGCAATCTCTTCTTCAATCGCATCTAGCGCTTCATTGGTATCACTCGATGACTTGTTGTAGAAAACGCGCAACATTCGTCCTAAATACTGACCACTCTTTTCGAGAGCAACAATTGTATTTTCAAATGTTGCAGCACCTGGAGTATCAAGAATTGCCTGCACTTCGGCTAACTGCTCCGCACATCCTTCATAGAAGGCAGGCAGATAGTGCTCCTCTTCAATCAGAGCAAAAGGAGGCAGCTCATATTCAAGGGTGCTTCTTTGGGCAAATGGATTCGCGTTTGTCATAACGCGAATACTACCTATTTCGTGTTATTTAGAAAGAGTGAATTAGTGAGGACGACGACGTCGTTGGCTTGAGTTTGGACGAGGGCGCTTTCCACCACTTCGTACAGACTTTTCAACGATTGGCACAATGTAAGGAATACCTGACGGCTCCTGAGCACCCGTAATCTTCATTAATTCAGTGCTAAGTGGTGTAACTCCAACAAACTTAGGGGTTACACCGGCACGTTGTGTAAGTCCGCCGATTGATTTCTGCTGACGTGTTGTCGCAAGAGTTACAACAGTTCCGGCCTCACCTGCACGTGCTGTACGACCAGCACGGTGTAAGTAATCCTTGTGATCTGTTGGTGCATCAACATGCACAACAAGAGAAATTCCATCTACGTGGATACCGCGTGCTGCAACATCTGTTGCAACTAGCGCAGCATTTGGAGTCTCCTTGAAGAGAGCCAAAGTGCGCGTGCGAACTGCTTGTGACTTTCCTCCGTGCAATGCACCAACTGGCACACCTGCGTGAGCAAGCTTGTCAGCCAAACGATCTGCACCACGCTGAGTCTTAACGAACAAAATAGTCTTTCCGTTACGAGCTGCAACCTGATTTGTGATGTCATCTTTATCAGTTGGGTTCATAACCAACACGTAGTGCTCCATTGTTGAAACCGAGGCACGATCGTTTTGTAGTGAGTGAGTCTTTGGGTTCTTCAAGTACTGACGAACCAATGAGTCAACACCACGGTCAAGAGTTGCAGAGAATAGAAGACGCTGACCATCAAGTTTTGCCTGATCAAGAATTTCCTTAACAACAGGCAAGAATCCCATGTCTGCCATCTGATCTGCTTCATCAAGAACTGTAATCTGAAGTTGATCTAGTTGAACTTCACCCTTGTTAAGAAGATCAATTAAGCGGCCAGGTGTAGCAACCAAGATTGCAGTTCCGCGGCGCATTGCAGTGATCTGCTTTGAGTATGACATTCCACCAGCAACAACTACTGATTCGTGTCCAATTGAACGAGCAAGAGGCATCAGAACTTCATCAATCTGTTGAGCAAGTTCACGGGTTGGAGTTAAAACGAGCGCTAATGGCTTATGAGGCTTTGCAACCTTGCCATTTAAGTTGTTAAGGAGTGCTAAACCAAATGCAAGTGTCTTTCCTGAACCAGTTTGCCCGCGACCCAAGATGTCATGTCCTGCAAGAGCATCCGGAAGTGTTGCAATCTGAATTGGGAATGGATGCAGAATTCCTTGCTTGCTCAGTGCGTTAACAAGTGGAGCTGCAATACCAAGATCTGCAAATGTTGTTGTGATCTCAGTCAGGGGAGTTGCATCAACAAGGTTTGCATCTGCAAGATTTGCTGAAATGTAATTGTCATCTGCACCGAAATCGACCGCAGCATTTGAGTGAGACTTTGCATGCTTCTTAAAGTCATCACGAGCATAAGCTGGTGAGTCATTGCGGCGATCGCGTACTGGACGCTCTGCGCGGAAGTTAGCAGCGCGTGTATCTGGTGCAACACTGCTCTTCTTTGGACGAGTTGGATCAAACTTTTCGCGCTTACGTGGTTCAAAGTTTGGACGACCATCATCTGTCCGAGCAATCTTTGCCTTTACCGCGTCACGACGATTTGTTGGACGAGTATCTGAATCCTTCTTAAATGCAGGTCGTGAATCTTCGCGCTTAAATGCTGGACGCTCTGGACGTTCTGCTTTCTTATAAGTCTTCTTAAACTCTGGACGAGATGTTGGACGCTCTGTTCGCTCAGTACGTTCCGGACGAGCTGCACGTGGTGCTGATTCGCGAACTTCGCGCTCCTTCACAAACTTCTTAGCACGTGAATCTGGACGCTGTGATCGTTCAATACGTGCCGAACGCTCTGCTGGTTCTTCAGTTGGACGTGGCTTTGACGCTGTTTGTTCTTGGTAACGCTTTGCGCGCAACTTTGAACGCTCTACTAGACGAGTTTCTTTCTTTGATGTTGCAGTTGTATCAACATCTGAATAGCGACGAGTTGAAGCAGGCTTGCCAGCGGTTGGCTTTGCAGCCGCGCCTTTACGTGCTGCTTTCTGCGCAGTTGTGTGACGCGCTTTAGGAGCTGATTCTTTAAATTCAGCAGCCCTCTTCGTGCGCTTAGGCTTTCCTGCTGATGCTGCGCGACGAGCTTTTCCGGGCGCGCTAATACGTGGTTGTAGAGACATAGAAATGCATACCAATCGAGACGACAAGCGCGTCTCGGGTATA
>Ga0209134_10000112_pt1 | contig 22487 bp, 25 predicted proteins | sample LauGreSp1BDMLBSN_2_FD_187566 | JGI IMG/M metagenome (GOLD analysis project Ga0209134, IMG submission 187566) | Freshwater lake microbial communities from Lake Michigan, USA - Sp13.BD.MLB.SN (SPAdes) (version 2) | ecosystem: Environmental > Aquatic > Freshwater > Lake | place: Lake Michigan, USA... | reverse complement strand
TTTACTTTTTACAATGACCAAACAAAAAAAGACGTTCATTTATTCGTATATGTTTCCTAAGTATCGGACAAAAAAAGTAAGATGCCCATAGTACTATTACCAAAGAAAATGAACACTCCAATAATTCGGAGAATTCTTATTCTTATAGGTTAATTTTCCTTCTTTGTCTTTTATGCCTTTCGCCCTAGCCAAATAATTTGCTCTTAGTACAGGATCCCCATGATTAAGATTACTATAGAGATGAAGAGGAACCTTATCGAAATATTGAGAATATCTCCGATCGCCGAAACTAATCCATTTCCCATTATATAGGACATCATATTTTTTATTCTTTATATTTGACTTACGAAACTCCATTTTGTAGAATGATATATAGTATAAATCAAAAAAAAGAATTTTTAGTTCTTATTTTTTGTTACGATATTCTTATTGCTTTATCTAGATTTCAAGAAGTCATTTACGATTCTTGAACCTAATCCAGATTTCGCTCTTAATAATGTGTTAGATATGCTTCCGCTGAAATCATTATAGATTTTTAATAATAGAGCCATCTTGTCGGCTTGTGGAGCCATACGAGGAAGTTTCTGATAAACTCGAATTGCTAAGGGTGAATTATCAGGTATTTCGTACTTCTCTTCATCCTTTTCCTCTTTCTCTTCGTTTTCTTCTTGGCTTGCGTTAATGGTTGAATAAGAGAACGATGTATTCAGATCATCATGACCCAGCACATTCTTAATCCATACATTAAAATTAATTTTATTTTTATCTGCTAGAAACTCATATGAAAGAATAGCATATAACTTCCTCATCATACTCCCCGCTTGCCCATCTACCATTAATTCGGGGAATCTCTTTTTGACTATTTTACTTAATCCAGTTATGATATTTGCTGATAGTCTTCCTTCGTCTTCGAATATAACTTTATCAGCGAAGTATTCCTTGAATTGTTTTAATTTCTTGATAAACTCGGAAGAATCCATCAGAAGTAAAGGACGAATAACGCTAAATTCAGTCTTTCCTCTTTTCTTAGAAAGATTGCTAAATTTTACATTTTTATTATCTACAGCTTCAACTGTATTTTTAAATAAGTCAATTGGTCTAGAACCGCTTACTGCCATGAGCAATACGCCCATTTCGTAGGGCTTTTCAGAGTTCTCAATTTGCTTCAGTTTCACCATTGTCTCAGTTGGGTCAATTTGAATTAAATCTGTATTTCTTGCGATTACTTTATTTGCGTAGTTAGTCTTTAGGGCTGTTCGTTCTGCTTCAGGTAAATTGAAGAATTCATCATATGTTGATTTCTTATAAACTGCTTCTGGATGATTCTTCTTTATTATCTTGCGTATTTCGGATAGTTTGACACTTAGTGTTGAGCGCGTTGGATAATAAGCGTTTAACATTGGAAACGCCAATTGAAGCATTTCCAATAGGGTTTTCTCTGAGTGCTTCTTAGCCACTAAATCTTTAACTACATCCAATAAAGGAATCGTATAGAATGTTCCAATTATAGTTTTGATTCCCTCCTTGGTCATGGGTTGAGGGATGGCTTTGGAGAACTTGCGGAAAAGAACTGACATTTTATGTTTGAGTCTTCGGGCGTATTAATATATACTAATACAATTATTGTTTATATGAAATTAAATAATTCATTAATATAATATATAGTTCAAAGTTAAAGAAACATGAATCGATTACCTAACGTTATTATTCAACTTATATACGAATTTTGCGACCCAGTAAAAGAAGCCCAAGCGAGAAATCAACTTAAGATTAATAGGGCATTTGATGACGCCAACAGAAAAAATAGATATGATATTATTTCAAGTTATTCCCGAATGTGTTGGTATGGTCTTTCAGATCCTCAAGAATTTACCTATCCGAAGGCAAGCAAGATTATTGATGATATGACATTCTATACGAAACATGAGAAAGTAATAAAAAAGTTCTTACGTGAAAACGAGGATATTTAATATAAACGCCCGAAGTGATATAGTATATCATTCTATAAAACATGAAAATAAGTTATGTCAGATCGAAGGGAGTAAGAAAAATTAATATAAGCCATCATGTTAATAATAGAGGTAAGATAAAGAATAAGATGTTTGATTCAAATGATATTTCTAATGCGATGAATTATGCCGTTACTATTCATGATGATATATATATTTCAACCTGTACTAATGATATTCTTGACTGGTGCGAGAGAAATGAACATATCATACTAAGAAAGAAATCATGGATTTTCGCGTAAAGTCATCCAGAAAGGAATATCATCAACACTCGCTTTTTTTGCTATATCAAGAATGTTAGCTAATATTGTATTGCTTAAGCAATGAATATTTACAGTTAGTCCAGTTGGTTTTTCTTTAACTAATTTAGGATAATTTGTATATATCCACGTTGCAACTTCAATTGCGATATGTCTTCCTTCATCGATAAGGGAATTAATTTGAGTTATTAGTTCTTGGCGGTCGGACATTCTATACAAAAAAAGAAAGACTTGTTTATTTCAAAATGGGACACATTTACAGTTGTATAATTTGAATCCTCGGCAATCGTTACAATGAGTGAATACTTTATGTAGACATACTCTATGATATATAACTGCGAATGAGGAAAAATCCTCAACTACTGAATTATGTATTTTCTTATTACACCCAAACGCAGGGCAATATCTAGCGTTAGTATTATCCATAAGTCTCCGATTTTCCCTTATCATGCTATTCAAACTTTTAATTGAATTCAAACATGTACATTTCTCTTTAGGTATAGTTATATTAGCGACGCTTTCCCAATCGCCATACTGAATATGTTCGACGTTTAGTTTCTCATGATATAGGCAAGTCATGACGCTTTATATTGCTTTAGCAATGAGTTGAACAAAATGATACAAAAAAAAGAATTGTTCTTTTATGTTATTTATTCTTCGTCGGAAGAAATCTCAAAATCTGAGTCAGGGTTAAGAAGAGTTCCGTTATCTTGAGCCTTAACGAAGGTAAGAGTTTTTGCCACCAAATTAACATATACTTTATCTTTTATCTTATTTTCGAAGAAGTCATAAGTAATTGTATAGATTGCTCCGGTCTTAAGTTTGGCTAAAATCTGAGACTTCTTAAATCTAATAGTTGCATAGTGCTTAGTCTTATCCACATAAATTGGAAAATTTGTCTCATATTTATTTGCCAAATTTTTATAATACTTGCGAGCCAATTTATAGCCTTCCGATACGTCGGGCGAGTCCTTTGAAACTGTAAAAACTGGATTGCTGAATTTATCAGTTTTCACAAATTTACAGGTAAAACTTTTTGTCTTTGTTGAAGCACTCATTTCGAGATTTTTTTTGAGGAGACTATAAAACTTTATAGTTGTATAATAATACAGATATATAAATTTCAGATTATAATTAAATTAATATATTTTGCGAAGAAATATTATTGAATAGTAAATTTAATTCGTCGAGAGATGATTCTTTAAATTTAGTTTTTAGTATTACCTTCAATTCTTTAATTTTTCTTTCCCTTTGACGCTTGAGATGAATTTCATTAATTTTAGTTTCAGATAGACCATGTTTTTTATGATATGCTTTTCGAGCGTTACGATTTTGAGCATGTTTCAGATCTTCAGTTGTTGTATAAGTTTTAGGGCGACCTCTCGGCAAAACTTGAGTGGGTTCCATTGATTGATTTCAAATAAGGAATTATCTTTATATTATATTAGAGAAATTAAATTTAGATATTAATTATATTTATAACTAAAATTGTATATATTTCAGAATTAATATATATTGAAAATATTATATATGTATATTATATAACAAACTAAAAAAAAGTTAATCCAAAAATTCATGTATTCATATACTCCAAAAATTAATTTAAAAAAAGAATTCGACGAAAGTCTAAGTGCTGAAGATATTTTCAATAAAATCAAACTTACTGGCGAAGGCTATGAAGTTCTATCAGCCGATACTAAAGTTATACCATATTTCGATTACGATTATTTGTATAATACTGAAGAAGAAAGAGCCGACGCATTTTCCGAAGACTTAAAGCGAGTTCAAACCGAAATTCAAGACTGCTATCCTGAAGGAAAACTAATTATTTTTACTTCTAATGGAATCGACCTAGATAAGAAAAAATTTGAAGACAATCGCCCTGAATTACTTTCCGCAGAACTTGCTAAGACCCGCACTAATAAAAGAACCATTGCTAAATTAAGTATTCCCATTGCATATTATAAGAACTCAATTAATGTTATTGTTCGAGGTGCCGGATATTTTGATTCTAATCAAGCTATAGTGGTTCCTAAAAATGGAACATTCGACAAAAATGTATATAAGAAATACCAACTGATTAGAGCACCATTCGCCTCAAAACTTGACCATAATCGCCCAAAACACCTTTATTCTTATAAAGGGAATTTAGTAATTCGAGACATTATTTCTTTCGAGGATAATAATCGAGAACTTTGTCCATTTGACCAATTGTTAATTTCTAACGTCAATGGAGAACTTCCTTATAAGACTATACAAAAGCAAAAAAAACAAGAACAAGAAATAGAAGAACCCTCCGAAGAATCCTATGATGATTGCGTTTTAATAGATTCTGGTAGTGATGTTAGCGATGATAGCGATGATGACTCAGACGATAAAAAGACTGGATCTAAATCTGAATCGGATCAAGAAACTTCTCGATCCATCCCAGTTTTTAAGACTCCAAAACATCTTAAGTATTTATTGTTATGCCTTAAGATTGACCGAATTGATAGTCGAGACCCTTGGCTTTTGTTAATGCGAGTATGTAAAAATATCATGAAAACTTTTACCGATGATGATGATATAACAAAAGCAAAAAATATCATTCATACGCATATGGAACAAACTCCCGATAAATATAAATTCGATGAAGTTGAATCATTTTTAACTAAAGAAGACGAGATTGTCGAAGAACCTGTATCATGGGGAACATTAGTTAAGATGGCTAAAGAAGACAACACAAGACATTACGAGAAGTTATTAAAAACCGCAAAAAAGGTTAAAGACGATGACATATTTAATACTGACCGAATCAATAATCTTGCGATAGAATCGAGAAAATATTACTGGAGCGATTACAGTTTATTCGCAGGTAAGAAATTTAAGACTCCTGACGAAATACTAAAATACATGATTGATACGACATATAAGATAATGAACGGAGGAAGTCCTTATTTTATTACCATGAATCGCACATTTAAAGAGTTTGCGAAAAAGAAAGACTCAATCTATAGAACAATGGAGTTTAACTACGAATATAAGACCCTAATAAGTAGCCCATTTAATAAATCTCTTAAGAATTATTGCGTTTTCGAATTACGAGGTACTAAATACGACCTAGTAGATTTTAGCGAAGAGTTTTTCCAGAAATATCATTTCATGGGAGCAGAGATGCTTCCATATGCGGGACTTGCTGACCCATTCAAGGAATTTAACATTGAATCGAAAATGGACTATAAAATTCTAAATAGGTTCGAAGGCTTTCGTATGGCTAAATATCAATTGGCTCCATCGGATAAAATCCCAACATGTCATTTGATGTTAGCACACATTAAAAATGTTATATGCAGAGATGACAAAAGCGACGACGAGTCAAATCTAAAACTATATGATTACGTTATTGGATGGCTTGTGTGGTTAATCCAGAAGCCTGATCTAAAACATGAGACATGCTTACTTCTTCAAGGAATTGAAGGATGCGGTAAGAATATGTTTATTGAGTTCGTTAAAAGAGTTATTGGTGAAAAAATCTGTTTCGACACTTACAACATTAAAGATATTATCGGAGACTTTAACGCATTACTAAGCGGAAAACTACTAATCATTGGCGATGAGCTTGTCGGATATGCCGGATTTAAGAAATCCGATTTCATTAAGGGTATGCTCACAAGTCCCAACATCTCAATCACAAAAAAAGGAGTTGATACAATCGCAGAGAAATCGTTCCAGCGATACATATTCACAACTAACAATGAAGAGACTCTACGAATTTCAAACAATGACCGCCGTATATGTATTGTAGGAGTTTCTCCTTCAATGGTAGGTAACCGAGAATATTTCACTAAGTTAATGGAAGAGATGAACGACCTCAATAACATTAAGTGTTTATTCGAATATTTAAATACGTATGATTTAACAGGCTACGATTTTAGGAAAGCCCCTGAGACCAGATTGAAGACTCAAACGGTTAATAAGCAAATGGACCCAGTTTATGAATGGTTTATCGATTACTCGCAAGGATTACCTCCATTTTCGCCAGACACAAAATCCATTACTATAAAATCATCGGTTGTTCATGAATCTTTCATAAAATATACAAATAATAACAGTATTACAAAAATTGGACTATCCAATAAAATTAAAACTCTATTTGAGGAAAGTTGTATATATATTCGTAGAAATACTGGAATGATGTATATATTCGATATTCAAAAGACTAATAAAATGTTTATGGATATGATGAAAAATAAAGAAACTATAATTAACATTGCAGAAAAGGAAGAAGTAAAAGAAGCCCCTAAAGAAATAGTAGAACAACTTACAAGCGGATTATCCAATTTGAAACCTAGAACAAAAGCCGAAACTGATGTATTATTTTCGGATGACGAAAATGAATAGTGTAGAAAAATCAATCAATTATATTTTTTTTTGTGTCGGTTTCTTATGATTGGTATAGAATCCTCAGGGAGCCAATCCCCATAAGTGTAGATTGTCGGTGAAGAGTAGTGTTGATGTTCAATGTTTCTGGAAATTGACTCCCTGAGGATTCTAGAGCAATCTTGAGAATGTATGCCTAAAATATTTGTCAAAAGTGAAAAAGTGTAAAGGTCGAAAAATGGGTGTGAAGACCCTTTTTTATTGCTACTTTCTCGCCCCTTGTATCCCTAGCCTAGGGAGTTGAATCCCCAATATATATTTCCCTAAAGTGATGAAGTGTGAAGTGTGAAAACTTTTTTTCATATCCATAGCCGATAGTACTATTGTACTTTTTATTGACCCCCCCGCGGAGCCTCTCCCGCGGGTCATCTTTTTTTCGGATTTGGTTTCTTGGATGGACTTGATACCTATCTACACTTCTACACTTTTACTATAATTTTTTTAAGTATATATTCACCTATCTAATGTATCTCTCAGGGACTCCATATTTCGGTATTTTTTTGAGTGAAGACTTTTTTTTATCTCTTCACTTTTTATTTTCAACTTTACACCTCTACACTTTTTCTACACCTCCATTTTTTCATTTTTCTCGTTTTATTACTATATATCTTCGTGGTCGTTCGGGAATCCTCAGGGGTTGAATTCTCTGACTAGTGTTCCTTTTTTCGGGTCCTATTTTTTTGTGGAGGGACTTTTAGTGGACCAAAAAAAAGTCCCAACTAAATAAGAAGGGCAAAAAAAAAGAAGAAAAATATATAAAGTCATATGACATCAAATAACAATTAAATTTCTGTTAAAAAAACTATCTTTAAGTATGTATAATACAATAAAGAAAACCTAAAATGTCATCACTCAAAGAAATAACAATACCCCTAGAAAATGGAACAATCACAGTTAAACTCCCAACACCTACCACATACATATATAGATTTTTATCCCCAAACGGTAAGTCATATATAGGACAAAGTAAAGATATACCGAGAAGAATACAAGAACATATAACGGGTGTTGGGTCAAAACCTCTTCTTAAAGATCTCGTTGTCTATGGTATGAATGCGTTTAATATTAGCGTTTTGGATGTTCTATATGACGACAACCAAGAAACCGCAAATCAAAGAGAGGACCATTTTATAGAAACCCTAGATTGTATTCATCCGGCAGGGTATAATTTACGTCTCAATAGAGATATTGTCCCCGAAGAGACCACCATAAATCTTAACTCAATCAAGATTATCGCAAAATATACATTTACTGGAAAGGACGGATTTATCTATTTCTCAGTTCCTGAATTTACTCAACTTAGATCATATCAAATTCTCATGAATCTAGGAGAAAAAAAAGGATTAGCCAAGAAGAGACTTGGTACTTTTAACTATTTCGAGTTAAAGTCATCTCGGACCGCTGATCTAGTCCCCGATTGTGATTTATCACAATCTCAGATATATCATTTAACTCTTCGTTACAGTAGAGGCTTTCACATCATCGATTGTTCTTAATCTATTCCTCCATTTTGTTATTTTTTGCGTTAAGTTTTTGTGCCTTAAATTCGGCTTTCTTAGCTGCTGCCTTTGTCTGAAAATATAGTTTTCGTTCGGCTTTATGACTCTTAAGATATGCTTTTTCCTCTGGAGTTTCGGGCTCTCCGACTAATTGGTAACAGATATCTCTGAGTTCTTGGAAAAGGTATTGCATATCATCTATACATTCCTCGCAGTTGTCAGCTTCTTTTAGTGCGTCTTCGTATGGTAGGTCCTGTTCGGCTCCCTGATTGATTTGGCGGAGACTACACTGAAGAGAATTCAAGAATGTTTGTAGTTCGCGTATATTCTGGTCTAGGGCTTGTTCTAGGTCTATCCCATTTTCTCCACGGAAGGACACTTGCGATGATGCGGTCGAGCATTGCGACATTCTTTTTTTGGCGTTTTAGCGATACGAATTAATTATATTAGGTGAAATAAACTATCTTTGGTAAAATATAATTATATTATTCAAAGGGAATAAGTAAAATGAATGACCCCGAGTACATTTTGAATCCCGTCAGCAATCGCTATGTCAAGAAAACTACGCAATGTGGAAAACGGCTAGCCAAAGCCTTCATAACTCCACCAATCCCAACGCCTATACATCTCAGCCAATCATCACCACAGCCTCAGCCTACGTCGAATATGAAACCTCATATTCTACAGAAACAAATATCTGAGACATGTTCGGATCTAGTCAAAGCCCAACCTCAAGCATTTCAGGGACTGGGACCGCAGGAATTGGACGAACTGTTCAAGAAATTACTGTTAGAGAAGTTGGGTATATCCTCGGAAAAAAAGAAGGAACCAAAACACGAAAAAAAGAAGAAGCCTTCAAAGAAATTCAAAGTGATTTCTTCTAGTAGCGAAAGCGAAAGTGAAAGTGATAGCGATTAATATGTTAAAGGAAAGATATACATATAAGTTATAAACCCAAGAAATCCCAAGATATGCCAAACTACCAAAATGGAAAGATATACAGCATTCGCTCGCATTCTCGCCCAGACCTCGTATATATCGGTAGCACTGTTCGACCTCTTTCAGAAAGATTTGGGGGGCATAAAATATCCGCCAATAAGTGTAAAAGCAAACAGATTATAGATATAGGAGATTCGTATATTGAATTAGTCGAAAATTTCACATGTGCTAACGTCGAAGAACTTAGGAAGCGTGAAGGTCATTTTCAGAGGTCTATGGATTGTGTAAATAAATGTATTGCTGGAAGAACACCCCAAGAATACAATCAAGATAATAAAGAGGATATAGCATCATATAATAAGAATTATCGACAAGATAATAAAGAGGCTATTTTAGTCGATAAGAAACAGTATTACGAAAATAATAAAGATGATATTAAAACTCGTGTAAAACAATATAACCAAGAAAACAAAGAGGAAATCGCATCATATCATAAACAATATTATGAATTCAAAAAAGAAATACGAATTTGTATTTGCGGAGTTTCATATAACTATGGAAATACAAAAGACCGACACAAACATTACCAAAGCATCAAACATCAAAAACATATTCAAATAATCCACCAAAAATTAGGACTAGGTTAATCAGAATCAGAATCAGAAGAAGCATCCTTAATTTTTTTGAATATATTCAATCGCAGTTTAGCCGGAGTGTTTTCTTTTAGGTCAATGCATATTGAGTCTCTATGACCAGTCGCCACTGTATTGAATAAATTTTTTAGAGTTGATTTATCTAAACCTACACGATTTTCGATAGTGGTCATTTCCAGAAGACTTCTAGGCTTGTATATGACCCAGACGTCGCTCATTTTTCGAACGATGCTCGGACAGTCGAATGTCGATTGGTGTGAGAAGTAAACAGTCAAATTGCGGTGCGTTGAAGCGTATCTGAAGAGAATGGCTAGCCTCTTTTTGCGTTCTCTATCGCTAGACGTAAATTCGACGTCATCTAGGATAATGGCTCGTTTAAGAGGTGCTGTTCCTTTTTCTGTCTCCCAAAACTCTAAATCGGGAATTTCGTCGAACACATCGGTCAGGTCCATATCTTCGTAATCTTTACTTATCAAATCCAAATGAACAAGAAATACTTGGTCAAATCGTGGTCTGGCATGTAGAATTAAATGTTTAATTGTATTCGTTTTACCCACTCCGCAGGGACCCAGAAGCAAGATACGGGCTGGCGATGGAAAATTAGCCAGATCCTTTGCCCGAGAAGGCGTCCAAAATTCGTGTCCCTTCTTGTCACCATTTTTAATTGGTGTTAGTTTCTTAACTGGTTTGCGGGCTAGTTTCTTGTTCAACTGTTTAGGTTCATCTTCACTCTCTGAACTACTTTTATACTCCATAATTTATTTAAGACTCAATATAATTTCAATTGGTATAATATAAAGAATATAATTTTATAGAAAACTATGGTTTGTGAAGATAGTTTCTTTTCGTGGGGAAATCCCAAACATCATACAGCAAAAGCCGAATATTCTCCAGCACAACCGGCATCAGTATATAATGCCAATTATCTAAAGCCCAAAACAAGTCAGAAAACCCCATATCCGATCGCGGGAAAATCTCAGTTACCGGCGCCGTCGTCGAGACTTTGGGATTCAAATTTATTCGGAGTTATTACAGCAGTTTCCGCACTTGAACCGGAACCTAAACTTCAAGAACAAATAATTAAATCAAGTTTGTCTTATTTACAACCAAATCCGGCAACCGCTAAAAAGACTCCAGTTCCGGTCCCTTACAACAAAGAAACAGTCATGAAAGAATTTAAGGAAGGCGATAAAGCCGATAAGGCTCCCGAAGCAAAAGAAGACATTGATTACCTTGAACTCGCAAAATCCCAACGTGATTCAGCAACTGCCGGAAGTGATGAGTTTCGATTCTGGAACGATATTATAACCCAATTAAATCGGTTCAAAGTTATAAAATCAACTCGGGTATTAACTGAAGCAGAGAGTGCTAATGAATTCACATTAATTGAACAGATAAAGTCGAGTTTAGCCGATCTGGCTCCGGTAGTGCCAATTGTCGAAGGCGTTCCGCCTAATCTTTATACTCCACCAAACGAACCAATTCCACGAGAGCCAACCGACGAAGAAAGAGAACACGCAAGGAGAGTAGCAGAAGACGAAGCCGAAGCACAAGCTGAAGCACAAGCCGAAGAAGAAGCCCAACAAGGAAGAATACCCATAGACCAAATGACAGCCAAAACTCAGGGTATATTTCGCGGATTATCTGATTTGTCGGAACAAAAGTTTAGGGAAGGAATCGCTATGAATGCGGATGAGATAAAGGACTGGGAAAAAAGAATAGATAGTACACAAGTTCAAGCAAACCTCGTATGGGATGAGATAGATAGGCTTCATGAGAAAAGAGACGAACTATCGGAAAAAATAAAGGCAAATCCCCCAAGTAGAAAATTAAATAGAAAATATGATTCTAATTTAGCAGAGTTAGACAATGCAACGCAGTTATATAACAACCTTAATGAGAGATTAAAGAACTACCAAACTAGAAAACCAAGCCCAATTTATGGGCTACAATATAACGACCCATCAGCCCCCCCATCATATCAATCGCACTATTCTTCTCCTTTGTTTCCTTCTTCTTCATCATCTTCATCATCTTCATCGCCTAATATATTCTTTAATCCGGCTAGTTTTTCTACATCATGGGACCCATCTAAGATGGCTTCAACATGGGAACCTTATATGCCATCTTCTTCGTCTTCGTCGCTAACCCCTTATGTTTCATCTTCGTCTTCGTCTCGGTCTAGACCATCAGAAAGAGATTTTGTAAATTCTCTTGTAAGTTCTCAGCGTATTCCTGAGTCAGTTTATTCTCCAGTTGCTGGATTTCCTAACGATGATGATGAAGACACACCCATTTTAAGATATCATAGCTCTCAGTCAGGCGGACTATTTACCCCTCCAATGGTACAAACTACTACAACGACAACCGTGGTTTCTCCAATTGACGAAAAACAAGATACACCACTTGAACAATTCGACCCAGAATTAGAACAGTTACCTAAAGATTTAGAAAAGAAAGAACTAATAAAAAATCTCGATTTTAAACCTTTATCTAAATCGGCTAAACCAATTGACATGCGTAAGGATTACGCTCCATATTTACTCGGTGAGAAAACTGGTAAAGATAAAGGTTTAACTCAAGAACAATTAAGAATCCTAGTAAAAACTGCTGGGCTATCGTCTGGAACGAGTGCGTTTAAATCAAAAGCATTAGCCAACTTATTATTTAACAACTTTATAGCACTTAAACATTACGCTGAAGCAGGCGTTGATCTAAAAAAAGAAAATATGTCTACGCTTAAGGAACTAGTAGATCCAAAAAAGAAAACATTGATAAGTGTTGGATTAATCAACAAATCTGGGGGGAAATAAGTCCCGTAATCCTTGAAACTGAAGCACTAATATTATCGATGTCATGAGTGCTTAACTGATTATCCTTTTTTTGTTTCTTATCTTTCTTCTTTTGTTTTAGTGCGTCTCTCGCCATTGAAATCGATAATCGCTCGCCGGGGAGCCATTGGTATTTTTGTTGTTTCTTTGCCTCAGCCTTCGTCTTAGCAATTGGGATAAAATCCGGCATTGGCGGAGGTTCATCTTTCTTCTCAGTGCTTACAAACTGAATACTAGGGGCAAACATACTAGGAGTTTTATGAAAATTTGCGAACATCTTACAGCGATTATAAAGTTTTATATTCTGGGAGAGAAAAAAAATAGCATTTTATTAGAATATAAAACTTTATATTCGAATATAAAACTAAAAACTCATAATTGGCACTCGTTCGTTAGTCAGTAAAATAGACCAACGGAAAATCATTACGAAATCATAAGTTTCCCCAGCAGTAGAAGCAGTTCTCAAACTTTGGTCTAATAGACTGAAGGTAACCACGTTCTTAGATTGTCCTATTAATTCGCTGGCATCGACAGGGATTGGGTGCTGTGGTTGATAATTGATTTGGCTCCCCGGCGGGACTGTGATTGGGATACTCGTTATAATCCCCGCCCCAATATTATTAATCGGGATTCCTTGACTGACTATATTTGACCTAATTAAATAGGAATTTACTCTGTTAAAATTCGCGCTTAAATCTGAATATTCGTTATATCCGGCTGACGGACTCACTACGACTCGGGAATTGAATCCAAGTATTTCTCTAACACTAGTCGCAACCGTAAAATTGACAGAATCGCCCGCATTCAGAAAGGTCATTACACAGCGTTGTGTTGCGTCATCCCCACTAAAAGAAATCACGGAAGGGGATAAAGTCAAATTTACAAATTGAGTGGCTAGGTAACTATTTAGTCCTCCAAGGGAATAAAGTCCATCAGGAATTGTAATTGAATGAACAACGGCACTACTCGTAAAAGTAAAATTATTATTTGAAAAATCGGCACTTATATTAAATGATGTATTCCATACGGAGGCTGAAGAAATTTCTATCGTTGCATCAACCGCGGACTTTGGAATACCTATAGGAGTATTTAAATAGACGGTAAAAGTAGATCCGTCACTTGATATATTTTTCGCGCCGACTGATGGGTCCGAGGAAAAGAATATTGAAGCTGACTTAGGAATAAGAACTGACATAATTTTATTCTATAATGTTTATAGAATGGTTTAGAATTTGTTATCTATATATATGTTCTTTTAAAAAGTTTTCAATCAATTATTATTTTTTCGTGAGATTATCTAGGCTATGATATAAAGATTATAAAAAACAATCAAACTTAACAATTATGACTGAACTCGCATTAAGAGAGATCTCGGCACAAAAGGCAGTTTCTGGAGACAATTTCCCTCAGGGTGTGATTGATTTTAATTTTAGCACTGGATCCCCCACGTGTTGGATTCCTTCTAAATCATATTTCAGACTTGAACTACAGATTACAGGAGCATTAGGGGCTAATCAACCTACTAAACAAGAGCAACTCGCGTTCGCGGACTCTTGCCCCGCAACTCTTTTCGATAATATCTATTTTAAGGCTTCTGGTCAAGATGTGTCGTCTTGCGTGAATTATATACCTCAAGCCCAAAGCCTCAAAAATCGTCTTTCTAAGACTGGGGCTTGGCTTAATAGCGTGGGTAAATCCGCTTATGGTCTTGAAGCCGATTTCTCAAAGAGAGTCGATCAGGTATGCGTTAAACCCGTAGTACAACTTAATGTCGGAGATAGAACTCACGCAATTACTGGAACTGTCGCATATGCAGTCGCAACTGGAATAGTTACCGGAGTTAATACTGATTTCACTAAATTTAAAGTAGGTGATACCTTGTATATTGTCGCAGCTGCATATACTATTTTATCAATTACTTCAATTACTAGTATGTTGGTAACGATTGGCGTCGGGGCGAATGTTAACGCAACTGATGAAGCATATGTCGTCGCTAGTTCAGTAAATACACCTTCGGCAAACCGAAATACCGTTTATGTATGCTGGACTCCATGTATCGGAATTTTTGACCATTCGGCTCCTCTTGGGGCTGGAGATTGGAGACTATCACTTTCCCCAAATTCGAACTATAAATATGCTGGAGTGGAATCTACTCAGGGAAGCCCTACAGTTCCCATTACTGCCGGACTTGGCGGAACTAATAAATTTAACCTTGTTGTTAAAGACATTAAATTCTACTGTGCTACGATTAAAGAATCGATACCTCAAGGCATTTCTACTTTGTATTTAATGGAGGCTATGGTACAATCGAAACCTATCTCTGGTGCTGGAACTGCCCAATATGAATATACCGTTCCTTCTTCAACTCGTGCTTTAACTATTTTCGTGCAATCCGGAAAGGCTGGAAATAACGTGTTGTGCCCTCCTACTAAATTCTGCTGCCTTGCTAATGGAGCCGTCGCCCCGAATTCTGAACGTTTAATTAAGTCTCTTCAGGTTACCTTCGCCAATAGCACTAAGCCGAGCACTCGTTGGGGTTCCGCATACACACTCGATGGAGGGGTTCCCGTTACCGACCCTCCTAGCATGAACGAACTTCAACAGCGATACAACGATTCTCTTTCCGAATCTGGAATGCTCCAATCTAGCGGAGGATGCGAAAGCCTTGATGAATTTTTACAACGAGGTATGTACTATCATTACTCATTCGAACGCGACGCTAGCGATAAATCCACTCAAGTTCAATTATCTATGGATTTCGCCGCGATTGAACAAGGAGCAAACGTCTTTCTTGTCAGTTGGTATAGTCGCGCTATTGAATTAACGACACAAAACGGATCTATTCAAGCGGTTCGCTCTCTTTCAGTCTAAGAATGTAAAGTTTTATATTCAATTATAGTTCATTATGAGTTATCGATGAATGCCAACTTATTTTTTTTACGATAAATATTTAAAATAAAAAAATAAATTCTAGCATACTATATAAATATTATAAAAAAAAACAAAATGTCATCGGCTCATTATAGGAGAATGGGTGCTACGCTTGCTAAATACGGAGTTCGCCGAGGAGGAGGTATTCGACTTCAAAAACGCCGTATGCAGGGCAGAGGTATCAAGGAATTTTTCGGGAAAGTTAATCAGTTCCTTCGCAAGCACCGTGTTTTATCGAACGTCGGAAACGCCGTTAGTGGACTGATGCCCGAGGGTAAGTGGAAAACCGGCTTGAGTCTTGCTAGCAAAGGGGCTTCGGCTCTTGGTTATGGGCGCCGACGTCGAGTTCAACGTAGGGGGCGAGGTTTGACATTGGCAGGGATGTAAGCTATTCAATTTATCATAGATTAGAAAACTTTCTAATTTTATTCTATAATGTTTTATAGAATCATATATATACTTGATTGAAAAAAATCGAAATGTCCGAGACTCACGCAAATAACCTATTCATAAAATATAAGAAACACATAATAAAAACTCTCGGAAAGAAAGCACTAGATGAGATCCAGATAAAAAATATATGTAAAGAGTTAATTGGAACCAAGTTTAAAGGCGTCTACCCAGTAGATAAACTACCCAGCACATCAGGCTTTTTCGTGATTAATACCGATTCTAGTAAGAAAATCAACACTCCCGACGCGCATTGGATGGCTGTAGTTCAAACCCCAACAACTCTCTATATATACGATTCATATGGAAGAACAACAAAACGAATGCTTCCCCTAATATATGACAGCACAAAAAAGAAAATAGTAGAATCCAAGCATGATCCGGAACAATTCGGACATTCCGCCTTATGCGGACAGTTGTCTATAAGTTTTCTCTGTGTAGCTCATGACCTAGGGATTCGCCAATCATTGAAAATATGAAAGAAAAGCATAAGAATTCTTTTTTTTGCCTAATAGTTTCATTCCTATAATATACGAACGAAATAAAAAATGAGTTCAAAATTTCTCTATTCTTCAGCAACTACTGACCTCTCAGTCCTTCAAGATGGGACGTTCGCTTTAAAAGTTGCCTCTGCTACAATAGATGAATTAACACCGAATCAGTATGTGAAAACTGATGGAGAAGGGAAACTGGTTAGTGCCGGAACAAGTACTATAAGCCCCTTAACTGCGGATCTAGATATTGGGGCGTTTGATGTGGTGGGACTTTCTGGAGGTCAAACACTAAACGGAATTAGCGATAAAATTCTAGATACAGAAGCAAAAGTAGTAAATATCATAAGTGCCAGTTTTTCTACGACTACGACAATGCAAGGGATTTTACGAACGGATCAAGTAGCAACAGATAAGGTTTCTAATCAACTTGAATCCGATTATATCGATTTATCAACTGGAGGAATTAATATTACAACTTCTTCATTGACCCTAAACGGAAATCCTATCGTTTCAAATCCTTACGTTCCCGAACTCGAAGCCAGTTCATTCAAAAAGACCGGTGGGACCAATAATCAATACCTTATGGCTGATGGGTCAAGTCTTCAATTTAGTTCGAACAGTGGTAATTCGAATTTTTATATGTATAAATCACATGCTGGGGTTCCTTTTCCGCCTCCTGCCGATGGGTTTATATATTATAATCACCCAAATCAATCTTTAGCGAGAATAATTTATATTTCTCACATAACCGATGATTCTATCGACATAGAAATCTTTTTTAGTAACCTTTCACAACTTAACGATGTTTATATACAACAAAAATCACAATCTAGTAATTTTATTAGATATAACATTTCAGCACCAGCGACTATTATTGCTGGTTCTTATATTTCTATTCCGGTATATCCTACTAGTTACGGAGGGACCGGAGAAACATCATTCGGAGTTAATGAACCAATATTACTTTCATTTTTTACGAATACAATAGAAACTTCTTTAAGAATTACTGAGGTAGAAAATAAAACGGTCAATCAAACCGCAGTTTTCGGAACTACGAATTTCTATGGAACAGGAGGTATTATTACTAGTAAAATAAGTTTAGATTCCGGAACAGGTTTTTTGAAAGCCGATGGAGTAGTCGATACTAATACTTATGCTTTAAATAGCGCATTAACAACAACAAATAGCAATATAACTACTCTACAAAATAAAACAGTTAATATGACTGCGATTGATAGTATCTCGAATACCTTTAGCGGGATGAATGGTATTGTAGCATCGAGATTTTCAGTGAATGGCACTTCTACTCAATTTTTAAAAGCCGATGGGTCAGTTGATAGTACTACTTATGCTTTAAATTCTGGTCTAACTACTTTACAAGGTAAAACTCAAAATCAAAGTGCGACAACTACTACAACTACATTTACGGGAACTGGTGGTATTATTTCGGATAAATTTATTAAAACCGGAGGAGGATTAGCAACTGAGTTTTTAAAAAGTGATGGAAGTTTTGATAGTAATACTTATATACAAAGTGTTTCTATTACAAATAGTAGCGTTCCTTATATTAATGCTATAGGTAAAGTATCAAGTGCCGTAACGAATCTATATGTGCAACGTGGTATTAATACTATTCAATCGGCAGTCGATGCGGTTATATCTGGTCAGTCCTATAGCATTCAATTATCATCGGGTGGATTTGCCGAAAGTATCGTGTGCAGTAAAGAAAATTATATATTGTCTGGAGTATCATGTCCATTATTTGCCCCTAGTACATCCATTACCGGAAATCTGACTATTGGAGTTGTTGGAGTATCGACAACACGAATAAAAATACAAAATATATTATGCGGGGGAAATTTAACTTTTAGTAGTGATATTATAACTCAAGCATTAAGAACATATATTTCTAATTGTGAATTTCAGTCATCTATAACATTTCCGACACAGGCTGTATATTTAACTTGGATTTACTTTTTCGATTGTAGTTTTAGTGGTTCAACTCCCATTACTTTTCCCAATATTAGTTATGTTGTTGTTTTTACCCGATGTAATTTCAATGGTCAGGCTATAACAAGTAATGTTTTAAGTAGCGCATTGATAACTTTTAGAGACTGTACAGGCTTAGGAACAGTTACGGGTTTATGCACATATTTTGGAGTTAATGCTTTAACAAGTGCAGTTTCAACATTAACAGCTACTGGATTGGCTCTCGGTGGAATGGCTACAAGTCTAATTAAAGGTGATGGATCGGCTATTAGCGGAACAAGTAGTCAAATAGTTTTAGGAAACGCTACTTTATTAACTGGAACGGCTACGAGTCTTGTTAGAGGTAATGCTACAACTATCAGCGGAACAAGTAGTCAAATAGTTTTAGGAAACGCTACGTTACTAACTGGAACTTCTTCAAGTTTTGTTAAAGGAGATGCGACATTAGATTCTACTGTATATGTTCCAATAAATACAGGACTAGTGGGTTATTCAGGTCGTAAATTTACATCTTCTGTAGTATCGTTAGGAGGTGTTCAATCAAATAGTCCTATGATTGCGTCAGTATTAGGTTCAAACACGATAGGAGCAAATGAAGCACAATTAGGCGATTGCTATAGAATATTTGTTGCTGGCAATTTCAATAATAAAACTGTAGCCCCTGCGATTACTACTATAACCATAACGATGTTCGGTAAGCCCCAAGTCATCACTTTACCAGCTCTTATGACTACGGGTCTTAAAAATTATTCTCTAACCTATGACCTTATCGTAATAGCAGTAGGAACCGCTGTTAATTTATTTTGTTCATCGGTATTTACATCAGGAGATCCAATACATTCACCGGTTGTTAATTTAACCTCATTAACGCCCGTTAATACTACGACAGCAAACACTTTGGCTATAACATATAACGCACCTGCCGGATCTGGCACAAATGAAATGAGCGTTTATATGGTGTATATGTGTAAAATCTAAACAAAAAAATAAGATTTCTTTTTTTATAAACTTTAAGTTTTACAAATGAACGGAACCGAATTACTTAGGCGTGTCATATGTCTTCTTTTTCTTAGGAAAAGATTCCAATCCATAAGTGAATTCTATATCAGTTATATGTATTTTCGTGAAGTTCAGAAAAAGAAGAAATATAAATTACGACTAAGAATGTAAAACTTTATATTCTAGGTCGAATACGTTCCCCAAAAATCATATGAATTTTATTGGGTAATATTTTTGTTACATATGAATCGGGCTTAAATTTGGTTTTCGGAACAACATTATATCTCCATTGATGTTCTTCATGCTGACCCCTTGGCATATCAAAAATCTTAATTGGGATACCATGTTTAATTAACCATCGTTGGGCGTCTGCTTGTTTCCAATCCTTCTTCATAAAATAGACGTTGTGAAGTTCAAGCATTCTTTTTTTTATAATCTTTATATTATATTATATAACCTAAAAAAAAATGGAAATAGAAATAGAAGAAAAAAAACATATTCTTGAAATAGACTCAAAAAAGGTAGAAGTACAACTTGAGGCGGAACGTTGGCAGTGTTGCTCGTTTAATCTTCATCCCGCTTCATCTCTATTCTTTGGGAAACTATTTATTAGTATCTTCGTAGTGTGCTTATGCTCATATCAACTTATTACACAGAGTGACTGTTCTGTACAGAGTTTGTATTCAAGTATTCTTTCAACTGTTATAGTATTTTGGCTAAATAATAAAATGCATTGATTAGAAAACTTAGTTCTAGTTATATAAGATAAAAAAAAATAAACTATGAGCGTATGTGTTGGGTGTTCAAAACATTTCGAGTTCGGTGTAAGAATAAAGGAATTCGTCTTCTGCTCAATAGATTGTTTTAATCTTAAGTTTCCTAGGCTTGAGGATCTGAAACGAGGGCTTTCTTTGCCCTAGGCTTCTTAGGAATCTTCTTAGGTTCTATTACAACCTCAGCCAAGGACTCAGGAACAATTTCGACAACCTCAGCTACTGGCTCAGATTGCTTAACCTTTCGGGATTTTGTCGGAAGTCCCTTAACGAGAAGCGTAGTTGAACCACGTAGTTTATGTGAGTCTTGCTTCAAAGCCATAAGTGATTTCCTAAGTCTCGGAGCACTTGATTTGCGTCCAGCCTTGAGGGAAGAATACTCTTGCTCGGCGATTGCGAGTTGATTTTTCAAACTTGAAAATAGGTCGTCCATAGTGTATTAATTACTATCTTTTATACTAATAGAATCATTATTTTTTTCACATAAAATAATTAAATAAAGGCAAAAAAAATGTTTGTAGTTTAATTAAAATATTTAAGCAGAACTAATAAATGGAACAGCAATTTTCCAAATACCGTCCTTCTCATGTTCGAACGCAATCCTACTGCCGTCAGCACTTGCGCGAACTCTCCATCGATAGCCGAAGTAAAGATAACTATCCTCAAGAATGAGACTCCCCGTAGAGGCAACCGTTAGTTCGCCTGAAACCATTCCGCCTGACTTATTCAGTTTGGCGGACTCCAAAGAATCAAGCATTTCTTGGTGACCAGATTCGACAGCTTTAGCACGGATTTCCTCGCTGGCGACCAACACCCCAAGAGAACTATCAGCAGAGGCGCGCGAGGATGACTCCTCGGATAAAGCCAAGTTTAGATCACCAAAAGCACTAATTCGGAAAGCCTCCTCTTGAGCAATAGCCAAATCGGTAGCGGTTTTTTGGGACGTGCGCAAAGAAACCTCAGCAGTTAGAGAGGCTTGGATAGAATCAGTAGTCTCTGAGATAGAACCTACAGCCTGTGCCAAATTAGAAGCCGTAGAAACCTCCAAAGCGCCAACTTGATTAATCAAGAGAGCCTCATTCACTTTGCGTTCAGTTCGCTCTGCAGAGATAGAGTTAGCAAGGGTAGTAGCAAGATTAGCATCATTACCAAGAGCTGTAGCAATCTCCTTTAGCGTATCAAGAACGCTTGGGGCGGAATCAACCAAATTGCTAATAGCGGTATCGACCTTAGAATCCACGTAGAATTTAGAGACGGCGTCATCGGCTGAGGGGATTCCCTGAGGATGAAGTACAACTTTTTCGACCTCTAATGAGGCATAATCATAATCAGACATTTTGAATAATTTTTTATATTTATATAGACTCAACTAAATTATTTTAAAAAAATAATATACCATATCGAAAAAACTCAAACGTAAGCAAATTCAATATTCGAGTTGCGAAACATTAACATATTCATACTATCAGAAGAAGGTTTAGTCAATTTTATCTCAACCTTATCATTTTTCATAAAGTTCCAAACAAAAACAATATTACTAACATTTTTAACGTTTGAATCTGAACTATCATTGACATCCGAACTATCAGTCAGTACTACGACATCATTAACTATTAAGTTATATTTAAATCTTGGAGAGTATTCAGTATCTGCCCAATTATACATAAGTCTTATTGATATTTTTAATTTTGTTCCTAAAGGAAAACTCAAAAAGGATAATCTTCCTGACTCAATCCTAATATCAGTATATAAATTATATTTTGGAAAATCTAATAATAATGACTCATCGAACTCATAGGTCAGATCCCCATCAAGTAAGAAAATTAGCGGAGTGATACGATTTATTATATTTTGTAACGAGGTTATTTTCGATTGTAGTTGTTCAAAATCTCCAGTAGTATTTTTAGCAGACTTAAAAAATTTACTACTCATTTTATATTTTAGTAATTATATATATGAAACTATTTTTTCATAATTTTCTTTGGTAATAGTACTATGGGCATCTTACTTTTTTTGTCCGATACTTAGGAAACATATACGAATAAATGAACGTCTTTTTTTGTTTGGTCATTGTAAAAAGTAAAAGTATGGGGGACGCCCGAAGACCTCAAACATATAAAATTATAAAATCTCAAAATGCCCTTTTTTTGAGGTAAGAAATAATTTTATTATCAAAATATTTTTCTTTGAATTTTTATAAAAAGTTAGTAACATCTTACTTTTTTTTTTGATGAAAATATT
>Ga0209134_10000111_pt1 | contig 22503 bp, 22 predicted proteins | sample LauGreSp1BDMLBSN_2_FD_187566 | JGI IMG/M metagenome (GOLD analysis project Ga0209134, IMG submission 187566) | Freshwater lake microbial communities from Lake Michigan, USA - Sp13.BD.MLB.SN (SPAdes) (version 2) | ecosystem: Environmental > Aquatic > Freshwater > Lake | place: Lake Michigan, USA... | reverse complement strand
ATATAGAAATTACCAACATTTTTCTTTTTTCTTTCAATTTTATTAATGTTAGTCATTTGATAAGCAAAGTTGTTCTCATTTAATTTTTTAAAATCTCCAATATTATATGTTTCATAAAGTGTTCTACAAGAAATAACATCTTTAGGATTTTTAGTAATAATACAATTAATATTTAAAAATTCTTTAACTGGATTACTTTCTTCAAAATATTTATCATTTTCTTCTTTTACTTTTGATGGTATTATAAGAGTATTTGTATTACTATTTTTAAAGGCATGTTCAAGAAGAACACCCATAAATGCTTTAATGAAATCTTTATTTTCCTTAATCATTATTTTTAATGATGTATCAATTAATCGTTCTTTTTCTTCTTGTGGATTTGATATGAAAGTAAAAGGATAATTAATTACTTTTAATCGTTGTTCTATTGCTACATCAAATTTATCAATATCAGGTTTTTTATTACATTGTAAAATAACTGTGAATTGTGGTTTATAACTGATTGTTGATTTGAATAAGTCTCTTGTTGTTATAGTATCACCTCCAGAGATAGATTTAATAATTGATGTTTTTAATTTATAATTTTTGTCATCTGTGTCATCTGGTTCTGATAACATTAAGATTCTTGTATTTTTTGCTTTTGCTAAAGTTGGATTTGTTGGTTTTTGTAAATTACCTGTTAATAAATCGCTTTCAGCTTGTTGATAATAAGACCCCAAAGCTTCTTCTAAAATATTACTTAAAACACCTTTACCATTTCGTCCAGAACCTGTATGAATATATACACTTTCATTTTTATTACCAAAAAGAGAAATACCAATAGATGAAAACCAATAATTAATAGTTTCTTGATCTTCAAAAATACTCCATAATAATGAATTGATTTTCTCTCTATGTAAATTAATAATATCTTCAGTAGGTGCTTTATATTTTGTTGATATGCTTATAAAATCACTTGGTTCGATATTTCTATAATTACCTTTTTTAATATCATATACTTTATCATCAAAAGCTAATAAATTTACATTACTATTTAATTTAGTTTCAATATCTGGAATATTATAAAGACCACAAAGAGCATCAATAACACCTTTTTTAAAAGTAGAATTACCAATACTTCTATAAGCAAATATGATTTCTTTATTTATTGGATCATCTGGACTAATTAAATTACGATATTCTATTATTAAAACTTGAATTGATGTAGTAATATGATTAAATAATATATCTTTAAAATCTGTCATCTCTTTATAAATATTATAGTTGTTGAGAGAATACCAAATTTTATTTGAATAAATATATTTCTCTGGATTTAATTGAAAAAAACATAGTGCGACATCATAATTAGTAAAAGTTTTAATAAAAAATCTAAAATCAGTTCTTTTTGTCTGTAATTTTTTCCATACTTCAAAATTATCATTTTTTAACATTTGGTATAAAGTAGCAACTTTATAACCTTTAATATCAAGTTTTAAACCATCTATTATTATTTTATTTTTTTCCTTATCATACCCCTTACAATTTTTAGAATAATTATCAAAAATATTTAAATCATATTTTTCATTAACAAATATACAAGCAATTTTAAACCAATCACCATAATTTTCAAAACGAGATTTTTTAATATTATTTAAAATTTCAATTAAAATTTCATTTGAATTATTATCAGTTGATTCAACTTTTACAATTTCAATTTTCTCTTTAATTTGTTTTGGTTTTTTATTTCCATATTTTTCTTTAATTAAATCCTGACACCATTCAATAGCATAAGAAGGCATTTCATTTAGTTCATGACTTTTAATTAAAGTATAATTAAATTCTTCTTTGGTTTCTTTATGGTAATATTTAGGAATAAAAAACAATTGGTCTAAATTAATATCTGCAATTATACATTGTTTATTTCTTTGTAATTGGTCTTCTTTTAAAAAATAGAAGTGATAACCCTTTTTAGTTTGAACTATAAAATTACAATCATTTTTAAGTTGTTCTAGAATAGAACAATCATTAGGAGAATCAACATCAATAGATGAATAGTTTTTCATATTAATAGCAATTCCATTAGGAATTATACCACGAAATTCTTTAACCCATTGTTTTTTTTTTTTATAATCTTCTTGTTTAGGTAATTGAGGAATTTTTTTTATTTCACCTTCTTGATTTGTAAATGCTTCTACAAAAATTCCATAATATTTGAAATCTTTAAATAATTCAATTTCTTTTATTAAATTTTGAAAATCTTCTGTTATTTTTTTATCCATTTTGATTTTATTGATTTTTAAATAAAGTTTTGTTTTAATTATATATAATATTTTATTTTTAAATTGTTTTTATAGTTTTATTATATTTTAAATAAAACTTTTAAACGAAAGAAAATTGAAAAAAATTAAAATTTAAAGTCCTCGAAGGGTTTTTACTTTTTGACATTTAATAGAATTTAAATGAGTTGATTTATTGAAATAACTGAACGAACCACCACAGATTTCACAATCGTTTTTTTGATTAATCTTTTCTCTATTTTTAATACGAAAATTATCAAAGTTGATTTTCTTTTTATTAATATTTTGGTTTTGATTTTCAATTTCCATTTTATTATAATGTAAGATTTTATAAATTTTTATTTAAACTTAAATAAAATATTAGAGTTTTTCTTAAATCACTTTTCTATAAATTTTCTATAATTTTCTTAATTTTATTGATATTTTATTTATATGTTATTTAAATTTTAAGAATTTTATTGAATATTAAATTAAAAAGTGGAGACAGTGGAGGCATTTTTATAAAGTTTTTGAAATTCTAAAATCAATATCTCTTACGGAAAACTTTATAAAAGTGCCTCCACTGTCTCCACTTTTTAATTATTTTTAAATAAAACTTAAGAAAATTCATATAATATTATTTAAATAAAAATAAAACCTCATATTATTATAAAATGCAATTTGAAAAAGATGAATTTAATGAAGATGAAATTAAAGTTCTTGAAAAATATAATTTGAAAACAATTGAAGATATAATAAGATGTAAAGAAATATCATATTTTGATAAATCAAGAGTTTTAAAATGTTATAGGTATGTTAAATCAAGATATGATGTATTAGGAGAAGAACCTATAAATGGTAATAATCCAATTATTTTAGATAAATATTATTTTATTATTAAAGTATTTAATGATAAAACTATAAAATTTATTTTAAGTCGTGGTATTAAAACTCACAAAGATTTTTTACATCTTCAAATGAAACCAATAAAACAAAAAGAACCTATTGATAGAACATTTTTAGATAGTGATAGTGATGATGATTTATTTGCATTTGATTTTTTATTAAAAAATTCACATCTATTTAAAAACCTTTAATTTTCCGTTTTAATTTTTTTATAAAATATCTTACATAAAAATAAGTAAAGTAAAATAATTTAATAAAATGTCTGATAATGATTCCAGTGATGTTGATGAAGAGTATGTAAAAGAATTAATTTCAAAGGCAAATTCAATGTTAAAAACAAAGGAAAATCCAATTCCTAAAGAACTAAAAGATGAACCACCGATTAAAGGTATGACTAAAGCAAAGAGAAATTATTCACCAGAACAACTACAAAAGATGAGAGATAATTTAGCAAAAGCAAGACAAAAATCAGCTGAAATAAAATTAACTAAAAAACAAATATTAGAAGGTAAAAAAAATGAAACAGTTCATGAATATGAAGAACTAAGAAAAGAGGTTAATTCTAAAAAACAACAAGAAGATGAAAAATATTCTAAATACGCTAAAGTAGCAGAAACTCAACGCATAATTAAAGAAAAGAGACAAAAAGTCAAAGAAGAAGCAATGAAAGAAGCAATGAAACCTGAACCAGTTAAAGAACCAGTTAAAGAACCAGTTAAAGAGATTGTATTACCTCAACCATCTAAACCAATTGATATACCAAAACCAGTACAAGCAAAATATTGGAGACCTCAAATGAAATATTTAAAGGCAAATGGTTTTCTATTATAGACCTGCTGTAAAAGTTGGAGCAGCAACAGCATCAATATGATGATCTTCTGTTGCTGTAAATATATCATAAATTCCCATACCAAGACCAACTAAAAGACCAATTGGTCCTAACACAGAACCAACAGTTGAAAGAACACCAGAAGCAACAGCTGTTCCTGCTTCTATAGCACCAGTTGCTGCTGCTACTCCACTTCCAATTGCTGAAGAAACACCACTCACATCTGCTCCAATAGCTGATCCAATTGCTCCTACTGCCCCTTGTAATCCACTACCAACTGCTCCAACTCCTGATACTGCTGCTGAACCTAAACCAGCAACTGCTGCTTCACCACTACCTGAAGCAAGACCAGCAAGACCCCCACTTGCTAAAGTATTTACTGCTGAACCAGCACTAGCAGCAGCATTTTCTAAACCTGCTACAGCACCAACACCTGCTTCTTGAACTCCTGATAATGCTGCTTGTCCTGCTGCTTGTCCTGCTGCTAAAGCACCTTGACCAGCACCTACTACATTTGCTAAAGCACCAGCTCCTGCTGCCTGAACTGCTCCTAAAGCACCCTGTCCAGCACCTACTACATTTGCTAAAGCACTTTCTCCAACTGCTTGAATTCCTGTTATAGCTCCCCCTAAAGCACCTTGTCCTGCTCCTCCAACAACATTAGCTAAAGTTCCACCAATAACATTTTGAACTCCGCTAACAGCACTACCTAAAGCACCTTGAACTGCTCCTAAAGCACCAGCACCTGCTGATTGAACTGCTCCAACAAGACCAGCACCTGCTTCTTGAACTGCTCCTAAAGCACCAGCACCAGCACCCTGAAGGGCACTAACACCACCACTTAAATCAACATAAGCACCTGCACCAGCAGGTAATAAATCATTAATTGCTTCAGCACTTAAACCTTCTACTGCTGGTTCTATACCAGCACCTTCAACAGTTGATGATAATCCTGATACATCAGTCATTTCAATACCACCAGCATTTGCTCCAGCTGTAAAACCTGTTTCTCCTCCTAAAGTTCCAGTTGCTAGTTTAGTTCCTGCTTGTTCTACAGCAGAACCAAGTTTTTGTAATGCTTGATAACCTTCTTGTAATTTACCAACCACAGCAGAACCTTTAGAAAATATTTCATTTGCTAAAGGTAAAAAAGGTATAACAGCAGTTCCTTCAGCAACCTTTCCAGCAGTCTTTTCAGATTCTTGTTCGTTTTGTGTTAGTTTATTAATCTCTTGGAATTGTTGATTTAATGAATCAAATGTAAATAAATCACTCATTTCTTAATTAAAAAGTATATTGTATTATAATAATAATATATTAAATTTAAAATGGAAAAAATTCACAAATTGACAGTTTTACCAGTTAAAAAAACAAATAAAAAAACTGAATACAATATACCATCACCCTTACCTCAACCAGCATTCACCTTATTAATGGTTGCTCCTACTTGTTCGGGTAAATCAGTTCTCTTATGTAATATGTTAAAAAATGTAATGTTTGGATATCATAATGTATTTGAACAAATCTATTATATATCTCCTACTGTTATGTTAGATGACACATTAAAGGCAATTGCTAAAGATGATGAAATTATTAAAATACATGAACCAGAAGAACTTGAAATGGTTGATACAATTTTAAGTGATATTGTAAAAGAACAAAAAAAAAAAGATGAAGATGAAAGGAAAAATGTATTGGTTGTTTTAGATGATATGATCAGCTACTTTTCAAATCACTCTGTGCTTAATAATTTACCAGCATTATCAAGACATTATAAAATCAGTTTCATTGTATTAACTCAAGTATATTCAGCATTACCAAGTAGATTTAGAAAAAATACAACACATTTAGTTATATTTAAACTTTACAATAAAAAAGACCTAAAAGCAGTTGAAGATGAAATTGGTAGTAATTATTCACAGTTCATTGAACATTATAATATAGCAACCAAAGACAAATATAATTTCCTATATCTCAATAATACAGATAAATCTATATATAAAAATTTTATTACAAAATTATCAGATTAAAATCATTGATAAAATGAAAGAATGTATTGAGCGTGCCAGTTTTTCAAGTGAGTTTTTAAAATGGTTCAAGTCTGTAAGATTATAATACATAATTAAATAATTATGAATTTACTATTAATTTTATTTTTAATATTTTTATAACTAATTTTTAAAGTATTATATAGTATTATCTAAAAAATATTTCTTGAACCTTTTTAAAAACTCACTTGAAAAACTGGCACGCTCAATACATTCTTTCATTTTCTCTATCTTTTTTTATAAGAGATTTAAATAATAAAATATTAATAATAAAATAATATATTTAGATTGTTCTTTAACTTCCTTTTGTTTTTCTTCTTTTTTTCTTAAGTAATAATCTTTATAATATTGTGATATGCGTTCTTTATTTTTACTTTGATATTTCTTTTGACTTTCAATTACCTTATCTTTATTGTTATGGTAGTATTCATTAGCAAATTTATTTAACTTATCTTTATTTTTTACTCTATATTCTTTATTCCAAGTATCGAGAAATTCTTTATTTTCTTTCATCCAATCTGCTTTAGTCCTCATAGGTATATTAACATTACATAATTGATTTCCTTTTGCTTTATATGTATCATACCATTTTCTTTCAAATACTGAAAGACCTTTTCGTGTTAAACCTTCGAACGATTCAAGTTCTTCAATTATACAATCTTCAAATTTAACAACTTCAAAACTCCCGATATAATTTCCTTTACCATTTTCAAATCTATTATAAGATTGTTTGTGTTGATATAAACGAAAATTTAATGGTTTTAAAGTAGATCCAATATACACCTTTTCAGTTTGTGGTGATGATAATTTATAAATAAATCCTTTTTCAATTTCATTTTCAATTAATTCACTCATTTTTTTTTTTATTTTTTTCTTATACTTAAATTAAACAAAGAAAATAATAAAAATAAACGAGTTGAAAATAAAAATAAATAATATTTTATTAAATTAAAAATGTCAGATTTAACTGAAGAACCAATTCAAGATAAATATCAATTTGTTGGAACTTGCTCCCGATGTGATAAAACATCAAAACAATACGAGCTACAGCAACAAAAATTTGATATTACTATTTGCCCTGAATGCTATGCGTATATTTGTAAAATTAATGGTGTTCCAATTCATGATGTTGTATTAAATCAATAATTTAATAATTATAACTATTATGAACCATTTTACTATTTCTTGAAATCATACTAGTATCAGTATTATTTTTAGGTTTTTCAACTTTCATTTCCTTAGGAATTATAGAATAATTCTTAACCTCTTTCTTAACCTTCTCTTCCTTTGGTTTTATCTTTTTCTGTTCTATTTTTACTTTTTTAAGCAAACCAGTAGGAACTTTAAATATATCTATTGTTTTTGGTTTTTTAGGTTTTTTATCATTTTTTTTATTTTCAAATAAATTATTTATTTGTGCAAAATCCATTTTAATTTTTTTAAAAAAATATATTATAATATTAATAAATAATAATATAATAATAAAATTATAAATGTCAGGGTCAATTAGAAAAATTCAATCCAATGTCGCATTACCACTAACTCCTCAACAGAATATTCTTACTTTTGATGTTGCTCAAGATATGGGTGTTATTGATATGTCTTCAAGTTATGTAAGTTTAGAAATTTCTTTAAATGGTTTAGGTGCTGCTGATTATACTAATATTACTATGGGTCAAGATGGATTCCAATACAATTCTTCAGCTTTGTTTAGAAATACTCAATTAAGAGAGAGTGGGACTTCTAATGTTTTAAGTGAAGTAAATTTCTGTAATATCATCTCTCAAAATTTAAATTATGTAGCTGACGGACACGAAAAACGAAAAGCTCTTGCTACAGTTAATGGTTCAGGTCATGCTCAACCAAATGCTGCTATTGGTAGTATTGCTTCTATTTTCAACAATCAATATAATGATCCAGTTCCAGTTCTTAAAGTATCTTTAGAAGACCTCTTTCTTGGAACTCTTGGTAATAGTGATGCTGTACCAAGTATTGGTGATTTATCAATGAGATTTCTATTAGAAAACAAATATAAATGTTTTCAACGATCAGTTGCTACTGGGGTTTATAGTGCTGGTGGAACTGATTTTGCTGGTTATATTCCCTCTGCCAATGTTGCCGCAAATGCTGTTATTATTGTAGCAACTCCAGCAGTTCTGCCATTAGTAAATAATTTTGAGGGTTATGCTATTGGTGATGTTGTTTATATTTCTACTACTATTAATGCTGTTGAAACCATATTAATTAGAACAGTAGTAGCAGTTGATGCGGGATTTTTAAATATTACAGTTAATGCTCTATTAGATGCTGTTAATCTAGCAACTGTAGTTAATGTTAATAAAGTAAGTTTTAACACAAGATTAACTCAAGTTGATCCAATTACTGTTGCTACTAATACATTAACATTTTCTCCTGATTCACAATACGGACCAAAACAAGATTTATATGCTCCAGTAGCAGGTATTAATGTTGGAACAGTCTGTTTAGTAAAATATCGTTTAATGAATGCTGCAGGTGGTGAATTAAATGAAGTTAAAAGTATTCAAGCAACGGTTACAGCAACTACAACAAGAGATGCAGGACAACATTTAGATACTATTACATTTAATGAAACATTTAGTCTTTTTGGTGAAAAAGCAACTGTTGATTTACATATTGAACCTCTTTTTACAAATATGACAGCTGATTATAGTATCTCAGGTGCCCATTTAGTTGTTTATCGCCGTAATGTTCCTTTTGCTAAACCAAAATCAATGCTATTAACTCAATATCAATCACAACAAATAGCAATGGTTGGTGGTCTTCAAAAATTCCAATTCACTTTTCAAGTTGATAACAATTCTTATAATGCTTACTTCTTAACACCAAGTGATACTAATATGATAAGTGTTTCTCATCAAAAATTAGGTCAATATCAATATTTTGTTAATGGTAATGCTCTTACAACTATTCCTCTCCTTCTTGACAGTTCTTTTCATAATGACAATTTAGTAAGAACATTCTTAAACAGTGAAATTTATAAACCAGTTAATATTGCTCCTTATCGTGATACTGAAATTATAACTAATATTCGTCCTATCCTTTTTCCAGCTAAATTGTTTAATAGTATTGATACTAAAGGTAATCTTAATGTTCAACAACCAGGAATGAAAGCCTTAAGAGTTGAAATTGATACTTTACCAAATGAAACAACACCACCACTAAATACTTATTTAGTTCTTGAATGTTATACTGATGTTCCAGTTTAAAAACACTTTTTAGAAAAAAGTGTTATCAAAAATACACTTTTTAGAAAAAAGCATTGGCAAAAATAAAATAAAATATTTTAAATTATTTTTTTAAATTTTAATTTTTTAAAAATATATATTATATAATTAATAATAATAATAATAATAATAATATATAAATCAAATGTCTCAAATATATAATCTCACATTACCTACAACTATTGAAACAGCTGATGGTTTTCAAGCTATGTCTAACGCAGTTTTTATTTTAAATCCAGTAGGTCAGCAAATCCGTGCTAAATCAATTCGTCTAGGTGGTATTTTAGAGCTTCAAAATATCACAGGTGTTGGAAGAGCTTTATCAGTTGCTGATAAAGTATCTTTATCTAATGCTGGTATGCATGGATTTATTCGTCAAGTTAATACTAAATTTAATACTAAATTAAATGGTTCTATCGTTGAAACCTTTGTTGATTACGGAAAATTCAAATCCCTTCGTAATGAAGCAACTAATTATCAAATTGATCAAGCAACAACAACTACTAATATGCTTTCATTAGTATCTTATTCAAATGATGCTGATAAAACAGGTTTAGATGTTAAAAATCTTCAATCTCAAGGAATGGTTTTTCAAGCTATTCCAACAGATGATACATGGACACAATTACCATTTTCAATTGTTCTTGATATCTGTGTTAATAATAGTAATTATCCATTACCATCAAGTAAAACAGGTGAAATTGAAATTAATGTATTTTTTCAAGATGTTTTTAAAAGTGGTATTACCTCCCAAAATGTTGGTCAAAATTTTACTTACCGTGTGAAAAATTTAGAAATGAGATACCTTACAGACCCAGAAGTTAAAAACCCAGCAACAATTACTATGGAAGTTAAATCTCAAGCTCATATTGGAACATTAGTCAATCAAACATCTAATATTGAGTTTAACTTATCTGCTCCAGCTGATAGTATTCTCGCTGGTTTTCTAAAAACAGGTGAAGATAATTCAACAAATGATTTTCAATACAATTATTGCGGATCAACAAGTATATCTAATGTTGATAAAATGAATTACCTTCAAGTTAAAGTTAATGGTCAAGATGATATTCTTCAGTTCATTTTACAACAACAACAGCTTGAAATACAATATAACTATTTACTCGCTCATCATCCCCTTATTTTTGGTAATGAAAGTATGTCAGTTGCCCGTAATGGTATGTCTTACACTAAATTAGGTGTCAATGATCAAGGATATGGTGTTGGAACTAATTTTGTAGGTGGGCTTCCATCTGGAACTCGTGTATCTTTCTTAATGCAATTAGCATCTGTTCCATTAACATCTTATAGGGCATATTTTTTTAGTATTGGTAAATTATTTCTTTAAGAAAATACTAAAAACATTTTAAAAAAAAGTGTAAAAATGTTTTTGCTAACACTTTTTTTTAAAAAGTGTATTTTAATTTTAAATTTTAAAAAAATATATATTATATAATTAATAATATTAATAATAATAATAAAAATATATAAAAATGTCTTTAACAACAATTCATTATGATCGTCCAATTTCACATTCTCAACGCCAAACTGTTTGGCGTATTCCTGCTAACTGTAAAGTCTATAGTCCATCCATTAAAATTTTAGACCTCGTTCTAAAACCTAATAAATCTTCACATTGGCCTGCTCTCGTTGGTGCTTATGCTTGTGTCAAAAGCGTCCAAATTCGTTTAGATGGTCGTGATGCTGATTTTTGGAACAGTAAAATGGCATTACCTTATTTAGTAGCTCAAAAAGGTTCTGATAATGAACATCAACAAGGTATAAGTCGTCAATTACATTCGACTGGTAATAATCTTATATATAATAGCAATACTCAACTTTTTAATTTTGACCGTCCTTTAGTTGATGCTACCTCTGCTACTGTAAATATGACTGTTTATAGTGATTTACTTCAACAAATTCAAATTATTGATAGTGCTGTTGAACTTATTGTAAATTGGGAAACTCAAGACAGTTTAATGTTTCTTCCAGTTGATCCTATTGATCCAGCAACAGGACATGATATTCAAGTTCCTTTCTTAAGTTATGAAACAGTTAATTTTGATGTTGCTCAACCTAAACAAGTAATGTTCAAACAATGGGTAACTGATATTTTTAATATTCCTGCTAATAATACAACAAATCTCGTTCGTACTGAAGTTCTTTCAACGGCATTCGCAAATAAATTAGTAAGCAAAATTATGTTAGTTAATTCACCTTCTAGTGTTGATGTTGGTGCTCCTCACCCTTCTATTAAACAGCTTTATGATTTAATGGGTTCTTATATGTCTGTTCCTATGGCAAGAGAAAGCTTTAATATTGCTATTGGGGGTAGAAATGTGTATGTGTTTCGTGGAACTGCTAATGATGCTATTAAGATGGCAATAACTACTGATTGCTGGGGTGGTAATTGTTTATTATCAAATTCACACTTTCAAACAGAAAGTGATCTTGTTGATAATTTATATGATAGTTATAATGGTTTTAGTTCTTTTGGTGCTGCTGAATTAAATCAACGAGTTCTTAAACAACTTCAAATCAGTTATGAAAGGGCAGGTGCTGGGGTTGGTGGTGCTTTAGATGAAACCCTTCATCTTTATTGTGTTGGTCAAATTCAAACAAGTCTTCAAAATGGGATTAAAACAGACCTTTAAACATAAAATTTAAAGGTCATTTTTATTTTTTAATATCTAAGTAATTATTAAGAATAAACTTAATAATACAAAAATAAATAAATGGAATCAACAGTAATTGAATTAAGCAGATATACTGCAAGTGATACACCTTCAAATAGTCAATGGACTAATAATATTTCTAACTCAAAAAAAGTGAGTGTAAATAATAATGATATAATCCAAGTAAAGCAATGTTTTATAGATACTAGACAGACAACTTCAGGAGATATAGAATTACTTCAAGATGTTGAATGGACATTATTTTTTGGATATTATACTATGTGTCATGGAATTAGACAACAAATAGCAATAATGGATCCTGACCATTACGCTCAAGCATTATTTTCTCCTGTTTCTGTGGATGGACAACCTTATTTATTATACAAATTTGGAGATAACCCAGATCCAGTAATAGCAAGTCAAACAGGAAAACCATTAGTTGATAGTTTTACTATTAAAATTCCAGCTGGAATTTATACAAGAACTTGGTTAGCAAGTGAAGTAAGTCGGCAAATGCAGGGAAATCCTACACCTCAAAATATAACATTAAATAATTTACAATTTTCAAGTGCTGAATATACACCTCAATATGATGTTAATGGTAATTGTATAAGTTTTTTACCATCATTACCAGCAGACCCTTTAAAATTTATTTCAAGTTTCAATAAACCTTTAATTTCTTGTGGAGCTTTTTCAAGAAGCATTCCAGATCCTTTAGCAGGAGTATTATTATATTTAAATAATAATACAACAGTAAAAGCTCAATATACACCTTGTGCATATCATCCTTTTTTAAAAGATGCTAAATACAACCAAACTTATAAAAATATATTTTTAACAGGAACAGCAACAGCAGCAGGGACAGTTCAATCTCTAGAATTATTTAATACTGATTATACGGTAAATGATGGTTTAATGGCAGGAGCAAATCAAGTTGCTCTTGAGTATTCACCAGGAACAGATAATTCAAATAAATTTCAATTTACCTATGCACACACCCCAATAATTAATAATAATAATCAGGTGACAGGAATATATGTAAATGCCGCATCAACAGATGTTGGAATTAATTTTAATACACCAAGTAAATTTTTTAATTGTTTTAGTGGTATTGTATTTTTTCATACATTTACTAATTTATCACCTAATGACCCTTTCAATGATCCATTTTTCACTCAATTAGGTATGAGTTATAATGACATTGTATTAATGCCATTAAATGAAAATCCTTTATTTAATATTAATTCAAATCCAACAAATACTATACCATCAACAGTTCCACCAGCAACAATTGGAACAGGATTAGAAAGTGCAATATTCTATGCTAAAACAACAAGAAACTTTAACCCCCTTCAAAATTTAAGTAATAATAGAACAGAATCAATATATAATTATAATTTAGAGACTAATGGTTCAACTTATTCAATAGGAAATGCAGTTTTTAATACATCAACTACAACAATTCCACTTAATTTTTCAAATGAACCTGTTTCATCAATTAATAATGCTGGTCATTACCTCGTTGAATTAATATGTAGTTATTCAAACAACGAATATATTAATGCTACTCAAAATTATCAAGTAAAAGCAATTGTTGGAACTTATTATTTATCTTCTGATAGTTTCTGTTTAACAAATGGACCCGATTCTTATATATACCAACACAACGGGGAACCCATTAATCTCTCAAGTATTACTGTTAGATTATTAAACCCCATAACTAAAGAGGAAGCGACAAACATAGGACCAAATTCAACAATCTATTTAATGATAACTAAAGAACCACAACCACCACAACCACCACCACAAAAAAAATAATATATCATATACCATTAAATGGCAATAGATCCGTTAAGTATAGCTGCAATTATTATAAGTGTTATAGGTGCTTTAAGTATGTGTATAAGTAAAATTCATTTAAGACATTCAGCATGTTGTTGTATTGTATCTGACTGTCAAGAAAACCCACATATGGATGATGATATAATATCAATGAATGAAATTAAAACAAATCAAGAAAAAAGACAAACTAAAATAGATATTGAAAAATATATTGAAGATGTTATAGTTAGTAATATTACTGATACAATTTAAGATAAGTAAAATATTAAATAAAGATTTACATTTTTAATTTTTAAATAAAGAAAATATTAAATAAAGATTTACATTTTTAATTTTGAAATAAAGAAAATATTAAATAAAGATTTACATTTTTAATTTTTAAATAAAGAAAATATTAAATAAAGATTTACATTTTTAATTTTGAAATAAAGAAAATATTAAATAAAGATTTACATTTTTAATTTTTAATCAAGTAAAATAATATAAGTAAAATATTAAATGACTTTCTCCAAGTGTAAAGTTAGTATTTACGCTCTCAACTACAAAGATGAACCCATATCCCACCCATTCCATACATTATGATGAATATAAGTAAAGATGGCTCTTATAAAGGTTGCTACTTGAAAAGTTTTAGAGTTTAAACCATTAGAAACTTGATAAATATTAATATTTATCAAGTTTCTAATCATTTAAACATCAAAAAGTTATATGTTTGAAAGTTTTTAAGTATCCCTTTTACTTATATTCGTTCTTTTTTACTTTTCTTATATTGATTTTGATTAAAGCAAATCTTATTTTAATATTTTCTTTATTTCAAAATTTAAAAAGCAAATCTTATTTTAATATTTTCTTTATTTCAAAATTTAAAAAGCAAATCTTTATTTAATATTTTCTTTATTTCAAAATTTAAAAATGTAAATCTTTATTTAATATTTTACTTATTATAATTCCAAAGAATTCTTAAGGCATGGTAGTTGCTTGAGGTCTTATCATCTTTTGTTAAGTTGCCTTCTTTGTCTGTTATCTTCAAGGCTCTCTTAAGATAGTTCTCTCTGCGTTTTTCGTCTAAATGGTTTTGACTTTTAGGTAATAAAGAAGTTGCATCTCTGTAATGGTCATAACCCTTTTGTCCAAAATGAACCCACTTTTCATTTACATATGCTTTTAATTTCTTATTCTTTTTTTCAGATAGTTGATATTCGATCCCGTTGATTTTCATTTTATATATTACTTATATTTTATTATTTAGTTTTATTTGAATTTTTAAAATATTGTATATAAGTAAATGGAGAATTTAAAAAAAACAATTCGTGACTATAATCCAAATATTGCTGATTCATCAATTCGTATTTATGCTTTAAATATTACCAAACTATACAGAGAGTTAGGAGGTGAAGGCGATGTTAATGTAAGTTTATTTAAAAAGACTGATGAGGTATTTAAACATATTGATGCTATGAAAGGTTCAGACAATACTAAAAAAAATAAATTAAGTTCAATTATTACTTATCTTTTAGCATCAAAGGTAAGCAAAGATATAATTGATAAGTATTCAAATAAGACTGCTAGTATTGTTGATAGTCTTGAAAAGGTAAAAAGTGAAATGAAATGGAGTGTTAAGGAAGAGAAGAATGTCTTAAGTGTAAATGATATTGAAACTTATGTTAGTTTATTAAAATCTAAATTACCTGATGAACCAAAAACATATAAGGATTTTCTTGAATGGATGCATTATTTAGTAAGTGCTTTTCATATCAATTTCCCTTTAAGAAATGATTTAGGAAATGCTGAAATATATTCAACAAGTGAATTCAAAAAAATAGAAGCAAATAAAGATACCAATTACCTTATCATTAATTTAAAGGATTTAACTATTAAAGTTATATTGAATAAATATAAGACTAAAAAAACATATGGTGAGATAGACTTTATGATAACAGATAAAGAGTTAGTTGCTGATTTTATTAAATATTATAAATTAGTTAAACCATATATGATAGCATATAACAATGGAGACTATAATCACTCATTATTTTTTGATAAGGATTTTAAGAAATTCACATCAAATGAATTCTCAAGGTTTTTTGAAAAAGCATTCATTGGAACTGGTAAGCATATAACAACAACAATGATAAGAAAAATTGTTGTTAGTTCATTATATGATGTTGATAAAATGAAAAAATTAAGTTATGTCATGGGTCATTCGATCCAAGAAAGTATAGCAAGTTATTCAAAGCCTACTGTTAAGGATAAGTAAATTTATTCTGGTTTTGCTGCTGCTTTTTTAGCTGCTTTTTTAGCTGCTTTTCTTTCTGCTTTTGCTTGTGCTTCTTCTTCTGCTTTAATTCTTTCTGCTTCTAAAGCTTCCAATTTTACTTTAAATAATTTTTTTAAATTGTTTAATGGTGTGGTTATTGTTGAGGTATTACCTCCAATATCTTTCCAATCTTTTTTTGTTTTTTCCATTGATTTTAAATATTCATCAAATTCATCTTGTGTTTCAAAAGGTAATGTTTCTTTGAATTTATAAATTTGTTTAATTTGTTTTAAAATGTCTTTTTGCATTTGATCTCTTTTTTCAGCTTCCTTTGTTGTTTTATCTGTAATTGCTTCAGCAATAGGTGTTATATCAAAAAATTTCTGTTTAACATCTTCAATTGCTTGTTCTTTTGTTAATTCAGGTTTTAGTTCTGCTTTTGGTGCTTCTGTTGGTTTTACTGTTTCTTTTGGTTTTGCTTTTGGTGCTGCTTCTATTGCTAACATTTTCTTTGGTTTTTGTTGTAATTTAATCATTAATTTTGATGCTTTTTTTTTATCAGATACTGATATATCACTTCTTGTTATAAATTTTGCTAATTCATATTGATCCATATCTTCCAATGCTTTTTCTTTTCCCTTTGTTGCTGATGGTGTTTCTTCAATTGCTTTTTGATTACCTACTTGAATTGCTTTAGGTTTTTCCTTTTCTTTTTCAATTGTCTTCTGGGCTTTCTTTTTCTCTTCTTCAATAGGTCTTATAGGTGCTTTGTATTCTAATTGTTGCAGTTTAGTTTGTTCTATGTATTGATTTATAATCTCTTTTGATTTAGCATCTTTTAAATATTTTTTTAAATCCATTAAAAGACTAATTGGTAGTGGTGGTGCTTGTGCTGGGGTTTTTTCAACAATAGGAATATCATAACCTTTAACTGTATATAATACTGTTGTATCACTTTTTGGATATTCAAATATTTCATCTTGTGGTAATGATTGGATTAAAACTCCTTGTTTTGGTGTATATCTTTCAACTAATTTTGATAAGTCTTTTAAAATTAATCTATTTGTCATTATTATTATATTAATAAGTGATATTAAAAAGTTTAAAAATTTATAAATTTAATAATTATCATTAACTAAAATAGAAGCTGTTATAACACCATTTAATCTTAATTGTTGATTGTTAGATGTGATTCTTAAAGTTAATGATGAAAATGTTTGAATTCCTTGACTAATATTAAAATCTAAAAAAGTTGGTGCGATTGATGAGTATGATATTTCATAGCTTTCATTGCCTTTACCTTTTACACTGGATACTATTTCTCCTGATGTTATAACATCTAAAATTGGTTGAAGTTTTTGAGTTCCTCCATTATATGTTAGTAAAGGAAATTCAAGGATTTCAATTATCATATCATTGTTAAAAAGTGTTGATGATACTGAATTTTCACCTATGAAATTACCACTTAAAGCATTCTCATCATAATCTTGATTGTTAAAACCTAAAAGAAATCTAACTCCAACAGATGGAAAAAATAAAGATACATCACTTGCTCCAGCAGTTAAATTGAAATCTTGTTTGATATTTTGAACCAGTTTATCTTTAGTTAAAACTCCAGTTAAATTAGTTTGATTTGGTGTTGGTGTCATTTTACATTCAGTGAAAGCAATGTCTCCAGTATCATTACCAACTTTAATAAAATAATTTAAATCTGCTACTCCTAATCCATCTTCTAAATTATTTACTAAATCTCCTACAAAAGGAATTGGAACACCTAGTTGTGTTATCACATAAAGAATTCTCCCATCTTCTCTTTTAACAATTTTTAAATTATCACCTGATCCAATATCTAAATTACTTGCTACCATGACACCATTTTTTTTATATTCATATTTACCTCCTGTTCCTCTAAAACCAACACTCATAAAATCAATGATATTTTGAAAATATGTTTGTGTTTTTGTTCTTCCATTTTTAGCAAAATAAAAGAACCATTCACTATTAGCAATATTTTCAGGTTGGTCAATTACTTGTTCTCTTATTGTTGTTGATACTTCCCAACCACCTCTACATATTAAATCATTACTTATTAATTCACCATTATATTTTCCACTATCATCAGGTATATTTTTAAAAAATAATCCTTGTAGTATTCCACTTTCAGTCATTCCAGTTAATGAAACAGCAGTTCCTGATAATGTTGTTTCATCAGTTCTATTAAATGCCATATTAATAACATAACCATCACTAATATTACCCACTGATGATACTAACCATTCAAAATTCTTATTATCTGTGTCTAAAAATTCAGTATTATTAGTTCCCCAAGTATATAAATTGTTATTCATTAAAAGAGTTAGTGTTTCTGTTAAAGTATTTACTGTATATTGACCAACGGGAATTACTACTTGAATTGATAAATCAACAAATGCAGTATTACCAGTTTTAAAACTAAAAAGATTATTAGTTATATCAACATCAATTGCTGGTTCAGGAAATTGAATTGTTAGATTTTTTAATGCTACACTGGTTTTTTCTTTACAATTCAAAGCAACTGATAAATTAGTTGTAAAAATACTAGTTGTTAAAACACCACTTTGTAATCTTATAAGACGCATTTTTATTATTATTATCAAAAAAATTATTTGTTTATTTATTATTATTAATATAACATTTTAAATTAAAAGCAAAAAATAATGATTGAAAAAAAAGAAAAACGGAAATATAAAATCAAAGATAAAGTGAATGAAATATTCGTTGTTAATTATCCATCTAAAATATCTTTTGAATGTTCCAATATTGAAGAAACTGATATTACAGATTTTAATAGTGATATTGATAATATGCTTTTTAAAGAGTTTATAGAAAGGTTTTACCCTAATTTTAAATATTTATTCACATTAAAAAAATTCAGTTATCTATTTGAATAAGTTCTAAATAATAATATTTTATTATATAAATCTCTAATAAAAAAAGATAGAGAAAATCAAATAATTCTGCTAGCGTGCCAGTTTTTCAAGTGAGTTTTTAAAAAGGTTCAAGAAATATTTTTAGATAATACTGTTATAATACTTTAAAATTAGTTATAAAATATTTAAAATAAAATTAAAAATAAAGTTAAAATAAATTAATAGTAAATTCATTATAGTTTAATGCTATATTATAATCTTAGAGACTTGAACCTTTTTAAAAACTCACTTGAAAAACTGGCACGCTAGCAGAATTATTTCATTTTCTCAATGATTTTTTATAATTCATTTAATAGTTTTTCTTGTTTAATTTTTTTAGCATTTAAATAATTATAATCTGTTTCATTTTCATCTAATGTTTCCATTAGATTTTTTAATGATTGTTTATCTTTTTCTGTTGGTTCTTTTTTGCTTGTTAATTTAGCAATTTTCATTTTACTATTTTCAACTAAAAATTGAGATGCTTTCATGCCTTCTTCATATTTCTTAATTCTTGCTACAATTGCTTTTTTAGATGTTATTGATTTTTCCTTTTTACTTTCTTGTTCTTTTACTGTTATAACACCACCAACCATTGAGGGTTTGCTTTTATCAAATGTTTTAATTTTATTATTAACTACTTCAAGTCTTTTTGTTAGATCAACTATTGCTTTTTCTGCTACACTTACTTTTTTTTTAGCAAAATCAACTAAAACATAATTCGTTTGTTCTTCATCATTTTCATTGTCTTTAATTACCTTCATGTCTTTCTTTTTTCTTGATTCAACTTTTTTTAAATCACTCATTAAAGTTTCTTTTATTTTATTTAGTTCTTCAAGGGTTTCTCCTACTACTGCATCTTTTAATCCTAATTGAACTTTTTCTACATTCTTTTGATGAGTTGATGTCATTTTATGTTTTGAAAAATCACTTGCTAAAGTTGTTTCATAATTACAGAATTCACATAGATATATATTCTTTTCTGTTTTTGCTTCTAGTTTGTATTTTTCTCCTGTTTCTTGTTTTAAAAACTCTTTTTCAGATACTTTAAATTTATCTTCTCTGTTTGGATTATCTTGTTCGCTTTCATATAATTTCTTTAAATGTCCTTTGGATTTTAAATGTCGATTATAAGCTGAACCAGATGAATATTGCTCTTCACAAATTTCACAGTAATTTTTTTTATTTTCCATTCTTAATATAATGAAAGATTTTAAAAATAAAAATTAAAAAATAAAAATAAAATAAATAATTAATTTATTCCATACAACCACCTTGAGGTGGTTTTAAATAAGATAGTTGTGTTTGTTGTTGTTTCTTTTCCTTAAGAAACTGATTTAATTGATGGTTCTTTGTTTTAGGGTGATTATGAGAAGAGAAATAAGTCATGGTTAGATTACATAATTCACAATGATAAGTTCTTTCTTTATTTCTTTCAATATAGGCTTGATTGTAAATCCTATTTTGCTCTTTGGTCTTTTTATAAATAATTTTAGGAATTTCAATTAAAACTTCAATATCATCATCAGTCTTTTTAGGACGACCACGAACTTTTTTAGTAATCATAGTATCAGTTATAATTTTTTCCATATTAACTTTTGGTTTAGGTTCAGTATTTTCCATTTTACTAATTATTATTATTAAATATTTCTTTATATTTAAATTAAACAAAGATATTTTAAAAATTAAAAAAACGAATTATTTATTTACGACATACATTAAAAGTAAAAACTGTATATTCTTGTTGAAGGTGAAAGCGTATATAAGGAACTGCTAAACTATTATTATCCCAACTAAAAGGTTGAGCGTTAGAAGCCCATATAGTATTAGATGAGTTATAAAATGTTAATCCATCAGTTGAATATTGAATTTGGATTGGTGTCATTCCACTTGATTCACTATAACCAAAAACTGATATTTTACTATAGTTTCTCATATCAACAACTGGTAAATTATCATCAACATCAATATCTCCTAAACCATAAGCATTAACAACAGTCTCAAAACCATTAATTACATTTAATAAAGCATTTGTTCCACCTGTTGTAAAAGTCATTGTATCTAATGATGTATTTGATATAGCAACGGTATTATCTACAGTTGTGGTTACTAAATTTGATACTGCAACAGCAAGAGATATAGCATCACCTGCTAAATTTAAGCTTGATAATAATAATTCACCTTTTGATTTTATACCTGAATTAAATTGAAAGTCATTATGAACTCCATTATTTAAAATCCAACCTGCATTATAAGCATTATAAGAAATACTTCCTGTTGGTTCTCCTGATGCTGTATTAATACTCATAAGAAAGATTATTTCAGTTTCTAATTGTGGTCCTTGTGATGCTATAACATTCTTTAACAATCTTACATGCCTTAAATTAGTAAATATATCAACTGGATCATTATTAAAATAAACTAATATTTTTTCAGTTTGAATTAATTGTTCTGTAGTATCTATGGTATAAACCCAACGAGAAGTATAAAAAGCAACTGTAGAAGGTGAATATAATGCCATAAAAGGTAATCTATTATTATTTTCTGTTTTATTGATTGAAACAACACTATATAAACTGCTTAAATCCCCGTGTGTAATATTAAACTGTTGAACTCCTAAAGGTGATGTTGATATATTAGAATACCAATAAAGATTAGAACCTGCTTGTCCTTTAATTGTATCAAAATGCCAACTATCTGGTCTAACTCTATCAGCTTCAAAACGACTATCACTTTCAGTCATAACTGCTGAATTATCAGTTAAATCATAAATAGTTGGATTAGTATCTAAAATATTTACACTTAAATCATTTATAATATTAGTATCTAAACCTCTTTTAGTATTAATAACTGTATTAGTTATTTCATTACCATTTAAAGCTTTAATAGAAACTGACATACCACCTGTTCCAATATTATTATTTAGTAAATTATAAGTATCTGATAAAGTTGCTTGAGATGCTAATCCACTAACATCAACAAGATTAACTGTTAATTGATTTGTTAAATCATTATGTAAGGTTTCAAATCCACCTGAAATTCCAGCTAGAACTTCAAGCTGGGTCGATTCAAGGGAAAGACCAGTAGAACCACCACCACCCCCTCCTCCTTGTGCTATGATAGTATCTAACTGACCTCTTATTTTAATTGTATCTTCTCTAATTTCAGTATTTTTAATGTGAATGTTTTTTAAATAAATGGTATCCTGATTTGACATTTTTAATTTAATACAATATATTAAATTTTAAAAAAAAGATTAAAAATAAAATTATAAGTTTGTTAATCATCAATTTTCTCTTCTTGAGTTCTAAATCGTAATCCAATATAGAAATTACCAACATTTTTCTTTTTTCTTTCAATTTTATTAATGTTAGTCATTTGATAAGCAAAGTTGTTCTCATTTAATTTTTTAAAATCTCCAATATTATATGTTTCATAAAGTGTTCTATAAGAAATAACATCTTTAGGATTTTTAGTAAT